>Ga0105237_10003981_pt1 | contig 17265 bp, 10 predicted proteins | sample KBSC24metaG_FD_81520 | JGI IMG/M metagenome (GOLD analysis project Ga0105237, IMG submission 81520) | Corn rhizosphere microbial communities from Kellogg Biological Station, Michigan, USA - KBS C2-4 metaG | ecosystem: Host-associated > Plants > Roots > Rhizosphere > Soil | place: Michigan, USA... | reverse complement strand
TCCCAATAGAAACGCAGGATGGAATATCTCCAGTTGCCCGTAGGCGTCATCCAGATATGCTGGACAGAGCCGCTCCCATCGATCTCCGCAACGGTGAATGTAGTGTGCGCCTTTATCGTCACACAAGGGCTCACCTTCCAGCCCTGACCCAGGTCCCTGGATGCTCCCTGCCCCATACCCGTGGTAGCCTTACCGCCTCCGCCCTTGGCGCCATTGAAATTTTCCGGACTGATAGACCGGGTCTTCGCATCCGACAGCCGGAAGATATTGTTCATACCCGCATCGATGCCATTGTACTTGGTCTGGGAGTAGACGCTGGCTGACATGCCAAAAACAAAAAGGAGTGAGCAAAAAAGTATCTTTTTCATATCACAGTTTATATGTTGCTTAATCGTTTAAGTTTTCAAACTTAAACCAAACCACCAATAAAAACAATTTTTGCCTTAGCTTTTTTTCTGATTTTTTCCTACCACAACTTTTTGTACATCGATACTGCCATAGACGGCATTGACCTTCGCCTTTCCGCCCCGGTACTCGACGGTGCCAAAACCCGTGGCCGTGGAAAGGAAGCTGGTAAAGTCCCCTACTTTAGAATCCACATACAACGTCTTCTCCACCGCGTCATATCGCACGCCCGTCAACGACTCGATCAGCGCATAGCTCGACATGGCTCTCGCATACCAGTGCCCGCATTCATATTCGTCAAAGGGATTTCTTACCACGCCATCATACCGCTTCCTGCAGGTCCGCACGATATCCAGCCCCTCGGCCACCCTGCCCTCGAAGATAAGATGAGAAGCCACCTGGTACTCAATACCCGTCCATACTTCGTCGCTATACACAAATGGCAGGGATAATTTACCGCCTTTTGGCCAGGTGCAAAGTAACAGCCCGCCTTCATCCCCGATGGCATACCCCGGCCGCTGCGGATTGCTATGATCCGACAGGTCCTTTTTCAGATTGTATTTGTACACGGATAAAAGATGACTCTTCACCTTGTTCGTATCCACAGGCTCCGGAAGCCCGCACACCCGCGCGATCCAGTCGCCCAGCACGCCATCCGAAAGACAGCCGCCTCCATACTGGGACTTAGGCCCTTCCTGCTGCAACAGATTCACCGCCTCCACCGAATAGCTGCCTCCAAAAGATTTTTTAGCCGCTTCCACCGGGTTCGGCGCGCTAAGCCCTGTCCACTGTATCTTTTGAATAAAATATTGTCCGTTGTACAAACTGCTTTCCATATACTTCCGGCCTTTTGCATACAGCTCCTTATACAGCGATACATCCTCTCCCAGGTAACTGCCCATTGAACTGAACGCCTCCAGCGCACCCAGATAGAAGCTGGTGATCATCGCATCCGGTCCCCAAAACTCGATATCATATGTATTGTGATGCGGCTCCTCCACCGCGCCGTCATGCCGCGGGTCCCATGTCCGGATACAATAGTCCATGCTCGCCTTCACCCGCGGATAGATAGTACGCAGCCACGCATCGTCGCCGCTTATCCTCCAATCCCTGTATGTCTTCATGATCCCGCCCAGCTGCCCGTCCGAAGCTGCATGGAAATTGTGGGCCACAGGCCGGATGGGCAGCGATGTACGAAAGGTCTGATGCCCATCCGCATTCTGGCTTTCGCCAAATTCGGTATTGCGAAGACTCCTCTCCAGCGATGGGAAAAGATGCGACAAAGCCTGTGCATAGTTCCATACATGCGTACACGAACCATGACAGCTCCCCCACGCATCCGCACTGCCCTCCCAGGCCCAGAACCTTCCATCGTATTGACGCATCACCGTCGGTGATTTAAGGATCGTCAGGTTGGCCGCTATCGCCTCCGTCACCTCCGACGGAAGACTGCTCTTGTAAAAAGCATCCCGGAACTTCATTGAATTCTCACGCAGGTCCTTATAATGATCATTCCAATATCCCGCTACAGCTTCTATATTGGAGAATTTATTGCTATACCAGGGTTTATGATATTTGGAAGGCAGCTTCACGGACAGATCAGGCACCGTGCTGTCTTTGGGACTCGTAGGCTCATCCCCGATACGCAGATGCGTATCCGGCACATACCACGCCATAAGGACAACGATCTTCTTCTCTTCACCAGGTTTCAAACTGAAAGGCACGAACAACGACGCCCCCGGAGCATCCTTGTCCACCGGCTCCGTCTTATGCAGCACCCCATTCTCTACATTATTCCAGGCCATCGTAAACGGGTCCCACCATCCGCCGCGAAACCAGCAGTGATCCACCACCACATGCTGCTCCGTAGTATAGATGGCAAAATCGCCTTTCCTTTCCGGTTCTTCCGACGTCCCATCCTGCGAGAGGACAAAACCCCCGGAAATAGCCCTGATATGATTGGCGCCCCCCTTGTCTCCCTCACTCCACATAGACATGAAGTTGCGGGAATTATAGGAGAACACGTAATCCATCGACGTCTTGCCCGTATTGCGGAATTTATATTCCAATGCCCCCACCGGCAGGCTCGAATTATCCTCATCCGTTGGTATAAAGGGACTCCATCCGGTAATATTCACCTCCAGCGGCAGCTCATTATCCCTGAGCTGGATCTCGCCAAACGGGAACCTCGCCAAAAATTCCGCCTCTTTAAACCGGGGCAGCCCCCACGTCATACCCGGCGCACCCAGGCCCGCATCCCGTTGTCCAAACTTCTTCCACGCCGGCACCGGCCCCTCCAACACCCGCGCACTCCCCGGCCGCTGCTTGATGGAAATAGCAGCAAACATCGGCGGCTCATTAAACATATCCGGACTGTTCCGCACCGACATATGCGAGATCGCACCCGTACCCTCCAGACAAAACATACCCGCCCCGATCCCGCCGATCGGGAAGGCCACACGCTGCAAACTGGCGCCTTTATATACGCCGTCAAATGCATGACTGGAGGTAGATCTATATGCCCCCGGCGAAATTCGCCCCGGCACAATCACATCGGAAGATGCGCGCTGAGCATGGATCCCCGAACAGGGCAGCGCAAAAAGAAGGACTAGCGACAGGCGGCAGACAACGTTAGATTTCATAAACATAAGTTATTACTTATCCGGCTAATTTCTGCTTAAACGATTAAACCACCAAAAAAAATTTGCTCGTTAAACCTTAACCATTATATTTGCTTAAGCGTTTAAGCAAATTCGGGTAACAGATGTTACTTATTTTTTGAACTCCGGTGTTAAACGTTTAAGCATTTTTGAATCTCTAAATAGTTTTCGTCGTGGTCCCAGTCCATTCACCTCCCGATCTCCTGGTCACCCGGTCTTAGAGGGTGCCTCCCCTTATTATACAACCATTCTTAATGCCAAACTATAATTTATGAGACGATTGCCTGTCTGCAACGCTGGTGCCCGCTGGCATCAAACCCAAGCAGTATTGCCGCTGCTGTTTTCACTACTGATCTGTAGCCTGACCTTCTCCCCGTCAATTACCTTTGCAACCCCAAAATACGATAAGCTGCACCTGTTTCGTACCATCACAGGAACTGTACACAGCTCCGATGGCTCCCCGCTCGCGGGCGCCAGCATCTCCGTCAAAACAACATCCATAGCAGTCACGGCAGATAGCAAAGGAGCTTTTAACATCGATGTCCCCGACAATATCGTCGGCCCCGTACTGATCGTTTTTGCAGTAGGATATACAACAAAAGAAATAGCCGTTGGCCAGACAGCTCGCATCGACATCCACCTGGATGTGGATATAAAACAGCTCAACGATGTAGTCGTCGTCGGCTATGGCACACAGCGACGCAAAGACCTCACCGGCTCCATCGCATCCGTATCCGCCGCCCAGATAGAACAAAGACCCGTCAGCTCCTACGAAGACGCATTGGCAGGCACCGTTCCGGGCATCGACGTTGCCCCGCGAAGCGCCAAACCCGGCAATATCTCCGAAATAACCATCCGCGGCATCGGCACCATCTCCGGTGACAGAGAACCCCTTTTTGTCATCGACGGATTCCCGACAGACGCCAATAGCGCCGCCGCCATCAACCCCGCCAATATTATTTCCATCGATATATTAAAGGACGCCTCTTCCACCGCGATCTATGGCTCACGCGGCGCCAATGGGGTCGTCATCATTACCACTAAGACAGGCAAGTCCGGTGTCTCCAAGGTCGACGTAAGTCTTAAAACAGGATTCTCAAAAGCCAACAAACACGACTTCTATAAAACATTGAATGGTGCCGAGTACATAGAATGGTACAAGGAGAAATTCCAGTTTGCAGGTACGCCCCTCCCCTCCTGGATCACCAACTGGGATGGCACCAGCACCAACTGGCAGGACTATATCTATCGCACAGCGCCCTTCCGCGATTACAACGTGACCATCTCCGGCGGCTCCGATAAGCTGAACTATATGTTCTCCGGCGGATTCCTAAACCAGGACGATATCCTCCTGAATGCAGGATATGATATGTATACCGCCCGCATGAAGCTTGACTACAAAGCCTCCAAACGCATCAGCATCGGCCTCAACCTCGCGCCCAGCTTCACTGTACAGCGGTTGAGCGCACCAGAAGACGATTTCTCCGCCCTGGCCGGCGCCGCGCTGCTCCTGCCGCCCATCATCCCCGCTTACAACAAGGACGGCACTCCTTCCGATCCCAACTCTTTTGGGATCCTGAATAAAGCAATGGTCAATCCCATCACCATCGCAAACAACTACCATCAGTCCAACAGGAACATGTACCTGCTCTCCAATGCATACGTACAGGTAGATATCATAAAAGGGCTGCAATTCAAAAGCTCCATCGGCGCCAATCTCACAGACAATAGCTACCGCCTTTTCCAGTCCCAGGGTCTCAACGGACAGGCATTGTACCCCGTAACAGCCCTGGAACTCAATTCAGCACGTACCATCAATTGGCTCAATGAAAATACCCTGACCTACAAGACGGTACTGGCAAAAGATCATAAGCTGGAATTACTGGGCGGCTATACGGTGCAAAAAGTGGATTACAACATCGTAGGCGCCAATGCCAACACCTTCTCCAGCAATCTCGCCCAGACCATCGGCTTCGGTGCAAATCAAAGCGCTTTCTCCGGTGCGTCCGGCAATACGCTCCTCTCCTATCTTGCCCGCGCCAACTACAGTTATAAGGATAAATACATGCTGACAGCCACCGTACGTCGCGACGGAAGCTCCCGCTTCGGCGCCAATAACCTCTGGGGCGTCTTCCCATCCGTCGCCGCCGCCTGGAACATATCCAATGAGAACTTTATGCTGGGCGTCAAAGCCGTCGATCACGCCAAGATCAGGGCCAGCTATGGCGTCTCCGGAAGCAATTTCATCGGCGACTTCACTTCCAAGTCCAGCCTCGTCTCCGTCAATCATTCCTTCGGCAATACCAATGTTGTCGGTTATGTCAACGGAGATCCGGGCAACCCCAACCTCTCCTGGGAGAAGTCCAAACAGACGGACATCGGGCTTGACCTTGGCCTGGTCAATCGTGTTAGCATCACGGCCGATTACTTCTCCAATACCAGCGATGGTCTGCTGCTGAATGTCAACGTCCCCACTTCCACAGGTTATAGCGGAAACCTTGAAAATATAGGCAGCATGCGCAAATGGGGCTATGAACTTTCCGTCAACGCCAACATTGTCAAACAAAAAGATTTCGGATGGGACATTGGCTTTAATGTCTCTCACCTACGGCAAAAAGTATTGAAACTGGGACCCAACGGCGCTCCCCTCTACCAGTTCTTTGCCGTATTGGTAACACAGATCGGCGGACCGCTGGAACAGGAACATGCGCTCAGACAGACAGGCATACTGTCACAGGCAGATATCAACAATTCCAAAGTTGCCAAAAAAGCCGTCGGGGACATGGCCGGAGACTATAAGTTCTATGATGCCAACAACGACGGCTCCATCGATGCTTTCAACGGTGCGGACGGCGTGCTGGTCGGGGACAACAATCCCCGCTGGATCTACGGGATCAACACAAGCGTGCGCTACAGGAACTTCCGGTTCTCCGCCTTGCTGCAAGGCCAGGCAGGCGCAAAGATGCTCGACTTTGTCTACCAGATCATGAGCCTCCATACCTACAATACCAACATGGACCATTTCTTCTACGATGGCCGCTACATCTCCGAATCTCAGCCGGGCAATGGCCATACACCAAGGGCCGGCTATAATGACGTTGGAGCAGTATCTTCCTGGGAGGTGCAAAAAACAGATTTCCTGAGGATCAGGAACCTCAACTTATCCTATACTTTCCCTACGGACCTCAGCAGAAAACTACTGGTCAATGACCTCAGGGCCTATGTGTCCGTAGAGAACCTGTGGACATTCAAGCAATACCGCGGTGGCAACCCGCAGGCAGTCCGGAATGGTTTCGACACACAAATTTTCGGCGATCACAAGACCTTAGGCCTCAATTCCGTGGCCACGCCTCCCCTGCCGAGGATCTTCACTCTTGGTATAAATTTTTCATTCTAATAAATGCTATCACGATGCCATATACAATCCAACACATTGCCCTCAAGATCAGCATAGGCAGTTTGCTTTTTGTCGGGATGTTTTCCTCCTGTAAGAAAGATTTTCTCGACGTCGTCCCCGTGGACAGGATCCCCAAACAACAATTCTTCAGGAACGAGGCCGATATGACGGCCGCTATATACGGAGTATATTCAGCCCACAAGAGCCTCTACACCGGCTCCGAGCTTGCCTTGTACAATCTGGAGGAAACGCGCTCCGACAACACCAACCAGGACTTCGGCCGGCAGGCCGAGCACAAGGCGGTGGATAATTTCACCGTTCAGTCAGGTAATACCTCCATCACAGGTATGTGGGCCCTCGCCTACAATGTCATCAACCTCTGCAATGCCGTAGTCGACAGGGCGCCTGGTGCTACCATGGACGCTGCAAAAAAGACACAGATCGTCGGTGAAGCCCAGTTCATCCGGGCACAGGTTTACTTCTTATTGCTTCAGGACTACGGTCCGGTACCTCTGCGGATCCATGAAACGGTCTCGCTCAGCGGAAACAATGACCTGGCCAGGGCAGGCGCGGACTCTATGTACCTGCAGATCATCGCCGACCTCCAAACAGCCGCGGCCAATCTCCCCGCAACCTACACGGGCTCTGACATCGGCCGCGCCACGTCCTATGCCGCAAATGCGTTGTTGGGAAAAGTAGAATTGCAGAAAGGGGACAACGCTGCAGCCATTACTGCACTGCGAAAAGTAGTTTTCCCGGGATCCCCCTATTCCCTGCTGCCGAACTACGCGGATCTCTGGACACCCGGAACAAAGAACTCTCCTGAGTCCATCTTCGAGATCCAGTTCCTCCCACCGCTTAATGGCTGCCCGTTCTGGAATTTCTTTGCACCGCCTTCTCTGAACGTCCCCGGCGGCACCAATGGAAGCACATCTCCCAATACCCCCACCCAGGACCTTATCAACTCCTACGAGGCCGGCGATACCAGACTTGCAGCCTCCATCGGGTACGATCCCAACAACCAGCCATATATCAAAAAATTTAAAGACCCCGGCGTGGCCGTAGGCAATGACGCCAACACCGACTTCCCCATCCTACGCTATGCAGACGCAAAGCTTCTGCTGGCCGAGGCCCTGGGTGAGACCACCGAAGCCTATGATCAGATCAACGATGTCCGCCACAGAGCCAGCCTCGGGCCGATCAGCGCTGCTACGCCCGGGACCTTTATTGAAAAGCTTATGCACGAACGACAGGTGGAGCTGGCTTTCGAATGCCACCGGTGGCACGACCTGCTGCGCATGGGCCAGGCATCCGCAATTTCTATCATGAACGCCAATCTTGCTCACGAATTCCCCGCAGGAAATATCAGCATCGATGCACATAATTTGCTCGCTCCTATACCCAATACAGAATTGCAGACCAACTCTCTTGCAAAACAAAACCCCGGGTACACCAACTAGACGGGTACCCAACTCAAACGCCGGCTGTTTACCAACAGCCGGCGTTAAAATATCAGCGCTGCCGCACCCAGGAAGCCCGCATTATTCCCCAGTCGCGCCGCCTCGATCACCGTATATTCGGACGTCTCCTTCATAGCCAGCTTCACGACCCTCTCCCGCACCTCCGCAATATAGAATTCGCCTGACTCCGAAATACCACCCCCGATGATCAGCTTTTGCGGTGCAAAAATATTGATCAGACTTGCCACACCCGAAGCCAGATAGTCAAAGTGTAAGTTCATCGCTCCGACAGCCGCCGCCTCACCGGCCAGATATCTCCGCACAATTTCTTTTCCATCTATGTCAATGGCTTCACCCGCAGCCGCCGACGGTTTCCCGGCCCCCAAAAGACCCCTATAATCCTCCACCAGCGCCGTCACCGACGCCTGCGCCTCCAGACAACCCCTGGCCCCGCAGGTACAAGGTCGCTCACCACCTGCCACATGAATATGTCCCAGTTCCGTTCCTCTGTTCCGGTATCCTCCATACAGCCTTCCATCCAGGATCAACGCCCCGCCGACACCCGTTCCGATGGTCAAAAAAACCACATCTCCCACCGCTTGAGCCGTTCCCCACTTCGCCTCGGCCAACCCCATACAGTTGGCATCGTTGTTCACTGCCACCCGCAGACCAAATGCTTCCGCCATCTTCGGCCCCAAGGCCACCCCCTCCATCTCAGGCAGATTGCCTCCACATCCAATGACAAGATCACCATCGATGATCCCTGGAGCGCCAATACCGATCCCCTCCACCACACATCGTTTCGCACGCGCTGCATCCAGCATCTCCGCAACGGCCGCTTTCAGATTTTCCATGACCCGCGAAAGTTGCCCGTCCCGCTGAGAACCCGTAGCACACGTCGACGCCACAACGACACTGCCACTGTCGTCGACAAGACCATATTTGATCCGGGTGCCTCCCAGGTCTATACCGATAGCATAAGACATGTTGATTATTTGTTGTTGTATCACAGGCCAGTCCCAGTTTACCCCGCCTCAGTTTCCCCCCAACCTCAATTCTCCCGCCGCCGCCTCGTCCAGCCAAACCTCCAACCCCGGATGGTCCCGCAACAGGCTCGCCGGCACATCCGCACTGACAGGCCCTTCCAGCGCCTGTCGAATAATGGAAGCCTTGTGCTCCCCCGTAGCCAACAGAAAAATATGCCGCGCTTCCCGTATCGTACCCAGTCCCAGCGTAATCCCTTTCTCCAGTTCAGTCTGTTTGGTAAAATATTTTTGCCCCACGGATTGCGTCGTCGGATGAAGTGTAACGACCCGTGATCTGGCCATCACATCCGTACCCGGCTCATTCATCGCAATATGCCCATTCGTCCCGATACCCAGTATCACCACATCCATCTTCCCCCTCTCCTCAATAAAACGCTCGGTCGTCTCACATTCCGCAACCAGATCATACGCTCTCCCGTCAAAGAAACAAATACGATCCTCTCCCACCCCCAGCGGTAAAAAGAGGTCCTTGTCCAGCCACCATCGGCAGGACCCCTCATCATTCCCATTCAACCCCACCCACTCATCCAACCCCACAAATCGCCACGCGCCAGTGTCCAACACACCCCGCCGGTGACGACCCGCGAATGCATGATACAACGGCGCCGGCGTAGTCCCCGATGCCGGACACACCAGGGGTGTCTTTACTCCCTCCAGACACTGGATAACCCTGTCCGCCACTTGTGCCCCCATTTCCTGCGGTGTCCCGCCAACAGTTAACTTCATATATCTTATTTTTTCATGGCCGCCATCAATAACGTAATCTCCTCCGGATCATAAGATGTAAGGCAATTATGGAAAGTTACAACATCGCAAAAGGATAGTATGATATTATTCAGCGCAGCATTTTCATTCCAGACAGCAATACCCCCCTCCGGCCGCCTCGCCCCTTCAGCATTATCTCCCAAATTGCCGTAAATGATGATCCAGATGTTTATAAGCGAACCTCCCGATCTCCTCCATGCTCATCTTCCCAAAAAAAGGATGAATAAACCCACCGGCAGGGTATCTGTACGAACCATATCCCCGCACCAGACCCACCAGCGTCTGTCTCTCCCGATCCAGGTCAATATCCGTATCGGTAACGATCAGCTCCACCGACGAAGGATTGTTCTTCCGCATCGCTTCACTCCCCATCTCCTTTTTTAACGCCATGCCCCCAATGAGCCGCCCCAAAAACACCCGCTTCAACTGCTTACCCTCCAGGACCCATTCCTGCCAGAGGACACAATGCTTCACCATCTGGCTGACATTCATTTTACCCCACGACGCCTGATCACTTTCCAAAAGCCCGCCGATCCGTCCAATCAGCTCCCCCCGGACACCAGGATCAAATACAGTCTTCATGATCTAAGGATTGAGTTGTGAAAGTGAAAAAAAGTTGCCCGAGTCATCCACAAACAGCGCCTCAAAACCATAAAACTCTTTGGTAGGCGGCTTCTTGAATTCCACCCCCTTGCTCTTCATCTCCTCATACGTCGCCAGCAGGTCGTTACAGGTCATGACAGCCGGCCCGAACGTACCCCGCCGGACAAGCCCCTTCATCGTCTCCACCGTCTCTTTATCAAATACCCCTCCTTCTGTCAATGGGAATAAAGTGATCTCGAGCTCAGGCTGCTCGGGCGGCGTAACAGTCAGCCAGCGGGCGCCCGGCCCCATCGGCACATCCGTATGGACCTTGAATCCTAATTTGTTAACATAAAAGTCATGGGCGCTGTCCTGGTCCAGCACATATACGCAGAGATGCGTAAGTTTTGTGATCATCTTCGTTATTTTTTTAATTACCGGGCCCGAGGCTCGTTGTCCGATGGACGGTAACAAAGATGCTGCATAAGATCGAAACCCATCTATTGAAAATTGCTATTTTTCCAGCCGCGCGCCTCGGCAAAGCAGTTAGGCACCGCGGTCAAAGGGTTACCCCGGTACATCATTTTCCTTATCCGCTGACGGCGTTGATACACGGAAGGTGACATGCCGGTTTGCTTTTTAAACAACGCCGCGAAAGAAGTAGAGCTTTCAAATCCCACCCGCATACTCACCTCCGCCACCGGAACATCTTTCGCAAGCAGCCGTTGCGCATGGTCGATCCTCACCTTGATCAGGTAATGATGCGGTGTCCTCCCATAGGCGGACTTGAACAATCTTATAAAATGAAATTTTGAAAAATAAGCCTCATCGGCAATGGCCGACAGATCCAGCGGTTGTGAATAATGCCCGTCGATAAAAAGCTTTGCCTGTACGATCCGCCGGTACAGATACATTTTGGGATATTGCACTGCGCTCATACCGATAAATATACGGCAATTAGCGCATCATTTCCCACTCCCGGCTATCCGGTAGGCTTCCATGGGCCCGTCATTCACCGCCACCATCAAAACCCGCCGCCCTTCGGACGAACGCACTACCTTCAGATCCTTGACATCCCCATCCAGGACCAGTCCGCTCGCGCCCGGGCCAATAACCTTGAACCCGCCATGACCATCTCCCTTTAGCAATACACCATAAGAAGCATCATACCTGCCGGTCGTCACCGCAGCCTGGTATTCATTGCCGCCCAATATAATATCCATATTCCCATCCCCGTCGACATCCATACAGACGATGGCATTCACCGGCGCGATCTGGGCCAGCGGCGGGAAAGGATGAAAAATAAATCTTCCTTTATGATCGTTCTCGAACCAGCCGCTGCGTACCTCCCGGCAATCCAGGATCGTGGCGCCATCCATCATCTCCTTCGTAAAAATATCATCCATCTTCGCCTTCGCATACAGCTCATTCCTGTCATATACTTTTTTGATAGAAGGCATCTGCGTAGCCCAGAGGTCCCTGGAAATACCCGGCAGCAGCTTATACCCCCCCTCCTCATCCTTTATATAATAACAAAAGAGAGGTTCCACTATCCCGTTACCGTCAAAATCCTTGGCCACCAGCTCCGCAGGCCGATCCGTACTGATATGAAAAGGATTGTTCGATCCAAGATTCCCGGCGACAATATCCGGATAGCCATCATGATTGACATCCGCCACCGCAATGCTTCTCCAAAAACCCGGTAAGTTCTTCAACCCACAGGACGCCGTGATCTCCGTCATCGTCGACCCATTGTTCCGGAATACCCTTAAAGGCATCCAGTCCCCCGCCAGTATCAGGTCGGGTCGCTTATCCCCATCTATGTCCGTCCATATCGCCGCATTGATAAGTCCCGCATTCTTCAACGCAGGACACACCGCATCCGTCACATCCTGGAACTTTCCATGTTCATTTCGTAGTAAAAAACTTCTCGGCGCCTCGGGGAAAACTCCCAGCGAAACCCTTCCACCTATAAAGACATCCATATCTCCATCCCCATCCATATCCGCTACGGCAACAGCCTTGCCCGGTGTGATCACCTGCGAGGGGAAGGCCGTGCTGTCCATCTTGAAATTCCCCTTCCCATCATTCAAATACAACCTGGGCCGGCAAAACCACGAATTACTTTCGAATTCAGTACTGCCCCCCGCTACCAGCAGGTCCAGGTCCCCATCCCCATCTGCGTCGAAGAACAGGTTCCCCAGATCCTCCTCATTCTTGGTCCCTATCGTCAGGTCCTTCCCACGGAAAGTACCATCCTCCTCCTGCAGGAACAGCTTGCCCGATTGCCGGAAAGCCCCGCCGATAAAAACATCTTCCCGCCCATCCCCATTGACATCCCCCACACTCATAAAAGGCCCTTCCTGCGAATATTTCTGCTGTATCAGCGGTTGAAAGGCATAGTCATAAAAAAAGGTCTCGCGATGCAGGAACACCGTATTCAAAGCCGCCGCCGCCTCACTAAAAAAAGGCTCCTTGGCCGGACCAGCCAAGGTATCCTTCATCGTCGCATCAGAATATTTTAACTCAATTGTCTTGTTCACCCCAGCCGCCCCCACCACCTGCCGCTTCCCATCCGGCCAGACGACCTTTACAGAATCCGGCACAGCAGTCCCCAACCCCACATGCAGCCGCCTGTCCACCGAGGATAAATAGCCCCTTACAGGATATTCCTCCACCACCTGACAAACACCCGGACTATACGTATACACCATCGCCCCAATCCCATCCGGATTCAACGTATCCCCCCGCAGCTGCACCGTCAGATAGTTGGCCGCGCCGGCGGAACCGCCGCCCCCCGCAGCAGTCTCCCTCAAATCATTACGCAGTATCCCCGCATACCCATTCACGTTATTCGTCACAAGGTCCAGGTCCCCATCATTGTCCAGGTCCACATAGGCAGCGCCATTGGACAACGACGGCTCCGTGATACCCGCATCGGCCGACACATCCTCCCATCGCAGATCCCCCTTGTTCCGGAAAATATAATTGCGCAGCTTCACCGGCCCCATCTCTGACAATCGCTCCATAAAAGCCCTCCGCTGCCCCTGGTCAGTGTCAGGAATATTCGTCTGCACCACCCGCTCATGCCGGTATTCCAAAAAGTCGATATTCGTTGGGTCACGCCCAAGCCCATTCGTAATATGGACATCTTTCCACCCATCATTGTCCAGGTCGGCGATCAGCACACTCCAGCTCCAGTCCGTCTCCGCCATCCCTGCCATATTCCCGATCTCGCTAAAGAAAGGAACAGGCCGCCCTTCGATCATACGATTCCCATTGTTCAGCTGCAACATATTGTGGATGTACTCGGGCTCATACCCCTTGGCCACCTCCAGCCGCCTGCGCTCCTCCCCCAGAAAGGAATACATCATCTTCTTCCGCTGGTTCGTCTCGGGCTGCATATCCAGCGTCATGATGTCGGGAAGCCCGTCATTATTCAGATCCGCCGCATCAGTTCCCATGGATGAGTAGCTCTGATGCCGCAGCGCGGATCCGATACAATTGGTAAAGCTCCCGTCCTTATTATTTAGCCATAAAAGATCATTTCGGATATAGTCGTTCGCCACATAGATATCCGGATATCCATCCCCGTTCACATCACTCACCACAACACCCAGCCCATTGCCATCCTCGAAGATGCCCGCCTTCCTCGACACATCCTGGAAGAATGGATGATCCATGCCCGGAGCCACACCCTCGTTGTGGAATAGCTTATCCCGCGCCATCGCATTGCTGTCCACCTTCCTGTCCCGTATATCATTGGGATGATAATCATCCAGCGTGTGGTTCAGCAGGTACATATCCAACCTGCCATCTTTATCATAGTCGAAGAAAACAGCTTGCGTGGAGTAGGAGGTATCCGCCAGCCCATAAGCTTCCGCCTGCTCCCGAAAAGTCATATCATGCTGGTTGATAAAAAGGAGGTTCTTTCTTCTTTCTCCCGGCACCCTGCCCGAGACACAGACATAAATATCCGGCCAGCCGTCATTATTGATATCCACCACGCTGACACCCGTACACCAGCTGGACGTAGCCAGTCCGGCTTTAACAGTCACATCCTCGAACTTCAGCCCGCCCTTGTTGAGATACAATTTGCTGCTTACCTGGTTGCCCGCAAAAAACACATCAGGCAGCCCATCCCGGTTGAAATCCCCGATCCCCACTCCGCCGCCCATATAGGTATATTCGTTGACAAACATATTCAGCGAGTCGCTCTCGGTAATGGTATTCTCGAAATACACCCCCGTGACAGACGGCTCCATCGATGTGAAATGCAACCCCTCCTTCCGGCGCTGCTCTCCGCAGGACAATAACATCAGCGCCAGACTCACCCCAAACAGGAGGGTTCGGACAGTGGGCATCGGAAATATTTTTAATTACAAAAAAGACATGTTATTTCTTTTCAGCCACCAGGTACACCACGCTGTACGGCGGCACCCACATCTTGATCGAACCCCTCAGCGGCATACTATACGCCTTCAGCGTGGCATAATTCAGCGGACCGCCGGTCGCAGTCGAAGGCCCGGAACCATTCACGATCACCTGTCCCGAGAAGGGGGAATTGTCCCCGCCGCCGGTCAATGTATAATAGTAATAATGGCTTCCTGCAGGGAAGTGCTGAAAGTCCACGGCCACCACATGATTCAACGCCCCGGAATTAATGATCACGGTCCCTGCCTGTCCCGAACTGTATGTCGAAGAATAGGTAGTTATATCCGAATTGAGCAGCGCCCTCCGCAGCGTATCATATACCATCCTGTCCCCAAAGAATTTCTGAAAATAATACATGTAGTAAAATGCGGGCCGGGGATTCCACTTTGGCGCCGAAGGCTCATCGCCGGTATTGAACATACCCATATCATTTCCGCCGGAATATCCGTTCGCAAGATCCCAGCGGCTGGCTTCACCATACTGGTTTTTGATCAGGTTGCCCAGCGTCAGCACAGCCTGCATACCCGCGATATAGGACACCTGCTGTTTGGAGCCCGTGGCCTGGATATTCCATTCCGTAAGGGCAATAGGCTTCGCGCTCAAGCCCGCCGAGGACACCTGCTGCTTCACATAGGACATCATCGCCCCGGGTACCGTCAGCCCGCTGGAAAGGATATCCCCCACCGAAGAATTCGTATTATAGGCGGTAAAGTAATTATGTACGATAAAATAATCAGCCACAGCCCCCGCATTTGCCAGCACACCCGTATTCCAGGTCTGCAAGGTCGCATCATCCCCCGCGCCGGGAGCCTGCTGATACAACGTAGCGCCGATATAGATGGTAGCGCCCACCTGACTGGCCGCAGCCCGCATGGAATCCGCAAATACCTTGACATGCGCTCCATACAGCGCGCCGGTGACTTTATATGGCTGTCCATCCTGATTCTTCGTCGTGTCGATATAATAACCCGCCTCCCAGCTGCCATAGGTCTCATTGCCTATCTCCCAGAATTTCGTCCGGCCATTATCATATCGCACCCAGTCCGCCGCCAGATGTGCCGCAGCCGCCACAGGGTTCGGCCCCGTGCCATATCGCGCATATCCATAGTTGATAGTGATAATACCGGTGCTGTTGGTCTGTGACAACATGGAATAATAATTATCCAGCGCCAGGGTACCACTTCCCCAGTTCCCGCCATACCAGTCCCCGATGGCAACGGGACTACCACTTGCATTCAGCACCTGGTCGGGTGCATCCCAGGGCCGCTTGGCAGTGTCTACTCCATTCCAGAAATAGACATCGCTGACACTTCCCGCAGGGGCCCGGATGATCCTGGGAGAAAGGTCCTTGATATATTGCATCAGGTTGGACTCCGTGACCATCTGGCCCATCCAGAGATTAGAGTTATTGCCATACAGATACGGCGAAACCTTTGCCACCACCTGGTTGACATTGATGGTCAATGAATCCGTGGCATCATAAGAAGGGATAGACCCCGTCGTCGTGTCGGGCGCCGTAAATGTCTTAGACTGCCACCCGTCTAAAAAGAACCCTACCGTCGGTGGTACGGATGGATCTGCCGGCTTATAGACAGAGTCGGTCTCCACCGGATAGGGCTTTTCAATGTTGACAGAAGAAGAATGCTTCGTGCACGCCGCCAGGACCGCAATGGCCGATATGGTCAGCGCTGCAGATGGTATGTTGAATGTTCTATTACGCATAATGAGGAGATAAGTTTTTTTCAGGCCCGTTCCGGCCCTTTTATTTTCCTTGTACGATACGGACATTGTCTACGGCAATATTGATACTGCCCGCGGGCACCGCAGTGGCCTGATCGTTCATGACCAAAAATGCAACAGCCGTCTTCGGGTAGTCGTTAAAAGTCCTCGCGGCGCTGCCGTTCGGATTCCACGCCGTCTGCCAGAACTGGTTGCCCTGGATCATTTGCGACAGCGGTATCGTCACCGTGACCCAGCCACTCGGCTTGTATTTTCCATTTGGTGCAGTTTCCCAAGGAGCAAATCTCGCGGAGTACGAGCTCCAGCCATACCAGTCGCCTACCGCTATCCATACCTCACCGGCGCTCCAGGTAGAAGCTACATACACCTCGAACTTCAGGGAATAATTGCTGACAGACAGGGATTTGTCCGCCACCCAGGGCACATCATTCAATTGCAGCAATCCGGCATTACCCTGTGACCCCGCGGAACTGTTCGCGCCCATCGGGCTCGACTGGATGATTACCCCCGACGCACCCGTTCCACCAGGATAGTTCGCAGACGTAGTCGGCGCATCCGCATAGCCGCCGGTCCAGCCAACAAAAGAAGTATTGTCCGTGTTCCATTGCTGCTCGAAGGTGGAGAGATATCCCGGTGAACTAAAGGTCAGATAAGTATCGAAAGGCTGCGGCGCCGTCGCTACTCCCAGCGGCCCGGATATCCTCAAAGAGTCCGGTGCGCTAATACCAGGAGGAACCACCACCGACAATTGATTGACGCTCACGGTCTGCAGGTTG
>Ga0105237_10003978_pt1 | contig 17271 bp, 17 predicted proteins | sample KBSC24metaG_FD_81520 | JGI IMG/M metagenome (GOLD analysis project Ga0105237, IMG submission 81520) | Corn rhizosphere microbial communities from Kellogg Biological Station, Michigan, USA - KBS C2-4 metaG | ecosystem: Host-associated > Plants > Roots > Rhizosphere > Soil | place: Michigan, USA... | reverse complement strand
TGGGGTTGGCTCAAGCCGGGCGGCGCGGTGCTGTGGTATGACTTCAGCGTGGACAATCCGCGTAATCGTGATGTGCGGGGCGTGCCCTTGGGGCGGGTGCGGGCGCTGTTTCCGCGGGCGAGTAGGGTGCAGCATCGCCGCGTCACGCTGGCGCCGCCGATCGCACGCGCCGTGACCTTGTTTCAGCCCGCGCTCTACACCGTTTTCAACAGCTTGCCGCCGCTGCGCACGCACCTGCTCGCCTGGATCCAGAAACCATGAGTTCGCCGCTACCGTTCCTGCCATTTGCCCTGCCCGAGATCGGCGAAGAAGAGATTGCCGAGGTGGTGGATACCTTGCGTTCCGGCTGGATCACGACCGGGCCGAAGGCGAAGCGCTTCGAGCAGGATTTCGTCGCTTTTCTCGGCGATCCGTCGCTGGAGGCGATCGCGGTCAATTCCGCGACTGCCGGATTGCATCTGGCGCTCGAGGCGTTGGGCATCGGCGAGGGGGACGAGGTCATCACGACGACACATACCTTCACCGCGACGGCCGAGGTGGTCCGGTATCTGGGCGCCGACGTGGTGCTGGTGGACATCGATCCCACGACGCTGTGCATCGACCCGAACGCGGTCGAGGATGCCATCACGCCGCGTACCAAGGCGATCATCCCGGTGCACTATGCCGGGCTGGCGGCGGATATGCCGGCGCTGCTCGACATCGCACGGCGGCACGGTTTGAAGGTCGTCGAGGATGCCGCCCATGCCTTGCCGGCGACCAGTGCGGGCCAGTTGATCGGCACACTGCAATCCGATGCGACGGTGTTCAGCTTCTATGCCAACAAGACCATCACGACGGGCGAGGGTGGGATGCTGGTGACGCGCGACCCGGCGCTGGCGACGCGTGCGCGCACGATGCGGCTGCATGGCATGAGCCGCGATGCCTTCGACCGGTTTCTGTCGACCCGACCGAGCTGGTACTACGAGATCGTCGCGCCCGGATTCAAGTACAACCTGACCGACATCGCCGCCGCGCTCGGCTTGCGGCAGCTCAAGCGCGCGCGTGCCTTCCAGCAACGCCGAGCCGAGCTTGCCGCACGCATGGACGCCGGGCTTTCCGGCTTGCCGCTGCTGCCGCCGCCGCAGGCCCATCCTGGCGAGACGCACGCTTGGCACCTTTATGTCGTGCGCCTCGACGACGCGGCACCATTGACGCGAGACCGCTTCATCGAAGCCCTGTTCGCCGCTGGCATTGGCTGCAGCGTCCATTACATCCCGCTGCACCTGCAGCCATACTGGCGCGACCGCTATGGCCTGCAGCCGTCGCAGTACCCGCACAGCCAGCATGCCTACGAGCGCATGCTGAGCTTGCCTCTCTACACCCGAATGACCGAGGCCGACGTGGCGCGGGTGTGCGATGCTGCGCGTAGCGCGCTCGACGGCTGATGGGCGTGGCGTTGGCCAAACGCGTCTTCGATCTTGTGCTGTCTAGCCTCGGGCTGTTGCTGCTGGCGCCGCTGCTGCTCGGGATCGCGCTCGCGGTGAAGCTGGATTCGCCGGGGCCGGTGTTTTTCCGCCAGCAGCGTGTCGGGCGTTTCGGCGTGCCGTTCCGCATCCACAAGTTCCGCACGATGCGCCATGAGACCAGGCCCGGCGAGCGTGAGATCACTGTCGGCGCGGATCCGCGCATCACGCGTGTCGGCGCGATCCTGCGGCGCAGGAAGCTCGACGAACTCGCGCAGTTGATCGATGTCTGGCTGGGCACGATGAGCCTGGTCGGCCCGCGGCCCGAGGTACCGCGCTACGTCGCGCTGTATTCACCCGCGATGCGCGAGCAGGTGCTGGCCGTACGGCCTGGCATCACCGACCCGGCCTCGCTGCGCTTTCGAAACGAGAGCGAGTTGCTCTCGCGCGCTGCCGACCCGGAGCGCGAGTATGTGGAGGTGGTAATGCCGCGCAAGCTGGCCTTGGCGGTGGAATATGCGCAGCGGCCCTCGTTGCTTGGCGACGTGCGGATCCTGTGGCGCACGTTGTGCGCGCTGCTGGCGCGAGGCTGAACGAGCCACCGCATGGTCTGGGATCACCTCGATCGTTTCCTCACCGCCATCCGGCCGCACCGGCAGCCGCTGTCGCTGGCGATCGACGGCTTCGTCATCGCGCTGTGCTGGAACGTCACCTACCTGTTTCGCCTCGGCTTCGAGCGCTGGCTGCACGCGCGGCCGGGGTACGACGGCTGGGTGCTACTCGGCGTGATCGCGATGTACCTGGGCGTCTTCATGCTTGCGGGCGTGCCGCGGGGCATGTGGCGCTTCTCCGGCTTCGGCGAATTCAAGCGACTGACCGTGGCCTGCGCCGCCGCGGGGCTGCTCAGCGCCGTGATCGTGCTGATGGTCCATCTGGTGGAAATTCCGCGCGCGGTGCTGGCGCTGCATCCCTTCGTCACCCTGATGGGCTTGTGCGCGGTGCGCATGGGCTACCGCATGCTGTACGAGCATATGCGAGGGAAGATCGCCGGGCGGGCGGTGGAGATGCGGCGCGCGCTGGTGCTAGGAGCGGGCAATGCCGCACGGCTGCTGCTGGCAGGCATTCAGCACGAGGGCTGGATCGTGGCCGGCTTGCTCGACGACGATCCGGTGAAGCAACGATCGCGCGTCGGTGGAGTGCCCATCCTCGGGCCCCTTGACGCCGTGCGCGAGGAGGCCCAGCGGCAGTCGGCCACCCACCTGATTCTTGCGCTCCCGGGAGCCACCGCGACCCAGCGGCGGCGTGCCATTGATCTGGCGGCGGAAGCCGGCCTGCCGGTATTGACAGTGCCGTCCGCGCAGGAACTGCTGTCGGGCGGTACCCCCAGTCGCGTGCGCGATATCGAGCCTGAGGATCTGCTCGGCCGGGATCCCGTCGAGCTCGACGAGGCCGGCATCGGCGAAAGCCTGGCCGGCAAGACCGTGTTGATCACCGGCGGGGGCGGCTCGATCGGTAGCGAGTTGTGCCGCCAGGTGGCACGCTACGGGCCCGGGCGCATCGTCATCTGCGAGTTGAGTGAATTGGCGCTCTATAACATCGAGCAGGAGATGGCGGTGCGTTTTCCGAAGCTGCCTCTGGTACAGCTGATCGGGGACGTGAAGGACTTGGCGCAGATGCGTCGCATCCACGCCCGCTTCGCGCCCCAGGTCGTGTTCCACGCGGCGGCCTACAAGCACGTGCCGCTGATGGAGGAAGAGAACGCCGGTGCCGCGCTGCGCAACAACGTCATCGGCACGTATCACGCCGCCACAGCGGCAGCGGAGGCAGATGTCGAGCGCTTCGTGCTGATCTCGACCGACAAGGCGGTGAACCCGACCAATGTGATGGGCGCGACGAAACGGGCTGCTGAGATGGTGTTGTCGCGGCTCGCCGCGCGAGGTCATACGACGAAATTCATGGCCGTGCGATTCGGCAACGTGCTCGGTTCGAGCGGCAGCGTGATTCCGAAGTTCAAGGAGCAGATCGCCCGCGGCGGGCCGATCACCGTCACGCATCCAGACATTACGCGCTACTTCATGACCATTCCCGAGGCGGCGCGCCTGGTGCTCCAGGCCGCAGCTATTGGCGGCACCGGTCAGGTTTTCGTGCTCGACATGGGCGAGCCAGTGAAGATCGTCGATTTGGCCTACGACATGATTCGGCTCGCCGGTTATGCGCGCGACGACATCGCGATCGTCTACAGCGGGCTGCGGCCCGGAGAAAAACTCTTCGAGGAGTTGTTGGCCGACGCGGATTCGACACTACCAACGCCCTTCGCGCGACTACGCATTGCCAAGCTCGCGAATGAGCCGACCGAGCTGGCAAAATACGACGAGCTGATGCACGAATCGGTGTTGGCAGAAGACGCTGCCGTGCGGCGATGGCTAGAGGCGCAGGTCAGCGAATATCGTCCGTCGAGGCGCTGAGGTTTGGCTGGTGCGACGAATGCCTTAGAAGAACTGCGGCAACTTGCGGACGTTTTTGGACAGCAGCGTGAACCAGCCCCCGATACCATGCCGTCGCATGACTACCAAATCCTCGCGGCTTTTGCGCTGGAGTGCGGATGAAGACGCATTGCTCGCCCCGCCGAGTCGCATGCGCACCAAGACACTCCGGACATATGCGATGCGCAGGCCCGGACGCATCAGGCACCTAAGCATCAGGTCATAGTCCGCCGCCACGCGAAGACCATCGTCGAATCCGCCGATGTCGCGCAACAAGGCCGTTCGCACATAAAAGGTCGGGTGCGGCGGCATCCAGCCGAAGCGCAGGCGGTCGCGGGCGAAGGCACCGCTGCGCCACCGCCGAACAACCTTGTCGAGATTCGTCGTGCGCACGTAAACGAGGTCGCCGTAGACGGCGTCCACCCCATCACGCGCCGCCTCTGCGATGCACGTAATGGCGTCGGCCGAAGCCAGGACATCGTCGGCATTGAGAAACCCGACAAGATCGCCGCTCGCTCGGGCAATGCCCTTGTTCATGGCGTCGTAGATTCCATTGTCAGGCTCCGAAATGAGGCAACTGACTCGCGTTCGATGGGATTCGATCGTCTGGAGCGTGCCATCGGTGGACCCACCGTCGATCACGATGTGCTCGATGTCCGGATAGGTCTGAGACGCGACGGAGCGAAGCGTGTCGCCGATGGTGGCGACGCAGTTGTAGGTCACGGTCACGATGCTGATCTTCATGGCGTCGAACGCGCTAGACATCGCCAAAAATTTCGGCGGCCGCCGAGACCGGCTGAATCGGGAACGGGCGCTTTTGCCTGAGGAGAGCCAGATACTCATCCTCAGCCGGATAGTCAGCGTGAGCTCTCTCATTGCCTGGCATCCATTGCTTGCTCTGAAAGTCGTAGTGCTTGATGACACGCGCCGGGCTGCCGACCACCAGGCTGAACGGCGGTACGTCGTGCGTGACGATGCTGCCTGCGCCGACGATCGAGCCATGACCGATAGTGAGGTTGCCGATCAGCGTGCAGCCATATCCGAAGTAGCAATTGACGCCGACGTAGATTTCGTCCCTGTTGGTCACTCCGCTGGATGCATAATGTTTCTCGGGATCGTTGATGGTGTGCGAACTGCAGATGAACGCGCAGTTCGGGCCGCTGACGCAGTAGTCTCGAATGACGATCGATTTCCCCGTTGCCAACAGGTTTCCCTGCCCGAGAAAGACGTTGTCGCCGATGATCAGCGAGGCCGAACCATCCCCGCGATGGTTGACGTTCAACCAACTACCTCGACTGATCACGACGTTGTTTCCGAGTCGGACGCCGCTCCATCCAGTGACTTTGGCGCTCCACGAAACGTAGCAGCGGCCTATCAGTTTGAGGCGGAAGCGAACCGCCAGCAGCGCATTCACCCACGCCAACGCACGCGCTGCCAGCAGCGAGCCGACAGCCGAATTTATGGCAAGACCCTTCACGTATCGAGTAAATCTGATCATGTAGCTCACTGCTTACGCCTGTGGAATGCTCAGGCGGTGTCGATCACGTCGAGCACATCTGCCAGCCCGCGCGCGTACTGCTCGTGGGTGACTGACTCGATACGCCGGCGTCCACGCTCGACCAACTGGTCGCGCAATGCCGCATCTGCCAGCAGGGCGTTGATCTTTCCCGCAATGTCTGTGACGGACAGCGGGTCGAAAAGAAGGCCCGCATCGCCGACCTGCTCTGGCAACGCTACCACGTTCGATACACATACCGCCGTGCCGAGCGCAAAGGCCTCGTAGACCGGGATGCTGATGCTCTCGAACAAGGTCGGAACAGCAACGGCGGTGGCGCAGCGGTACAGCGTGGCCAGTTCGGTCCGTTCGACATAGCCGATGTGCAGAACGCGCGACGCCAGACCCAATGATTCGATGCGCTTCATGACCTTGACGTACTCGTCGCGCGGCTTGCCTGTCAGTACCAGGTGGGCTTGCGGGTGAACTCGCACCACTTCCGCGAATGCTTCCAGCAGGCGAAGATGGTTCTTATGCGGCCAAAACTGTGCAGGATAGAAGACATAGATGTCGGGCAGACTGAACTTCTGTCGGGTCAACGCCATCTCGCTGGTATCGGGTGGACTTTGACACAACAGCGCGATCGGAGGCGCGGGAATGACCGCGACCTTGTTCTCCGGGACGCCCAGGAAGCGGACGATGTCGCGCTTGACGAAATTCGACTCGCAGATGATTCGGCGGGCGCGCGAGGTCAACGCACGATTCGTCGCACGCCGCCAGATTCGGGTTGCCGGGCTGAAGTTCTGCGGGTGGTATCGCTCCTGCAAATCATGCAGCGTGAAGCAGAACGGCCTGACCGAAACGAGCAGCCAGGTGGAATAGACTGGTGAAATGAGAGCATCGAATTCAGCGAAGGCGCCACCCCCCGCCAAGCGCGACAGGAGCGGCTTCGCCCACCCCGGAAGACGCACCACCGGCAGTCCGATGTGGTCGTACTCCTGATTGTCTGCTTCCGCGATGATGGTGAACTGATAGCGGTCTGATGGCAGGCGGCGGAGCGCATCGATCATCGAGTGGGTGTAGAGCAGCGTGCCGCCGTTGCCTTGGCGTGCCGTCGCGAGAATGCCGATTCGTTTCATGGCCGGGCGCGGTGCGCGAGGGCACTGATCTGCTTCTTCAGGTAGCGCAAGTTGGGTTTCGATAGGAAATTCATCTTGCCGAGCCCGAGACCCGAATGCTCCATCGTTCGCCTTGCGTTCGGATATTCGGCCCCATAGTTGTCACGGATCCGTTGCACGTCGGCGCAGGGCAGATAGAGTTGCCATCCCGAGTCTCGGAAGAGACTCAGCGAGTTGATCGGCTCGAAGTTGGCGTGCCACACGGGAATGCCGCGTTCGGAAAGCGCGTCCTTGAATGCCGCCTTGGTCGAGCCGAACGCGTTTTCGTCCACGCGCAACACGACCTGGGTGAATGTGCAGTCGCTGATGATCGACGAGTCGCCCAGTACGAGTTCTAGACCGTCGATGCCTTCCAGATAGGCCCGGAAGTCCTGAACCGCGTCGCGCACTGCAGCAAGATGCTTCGGATAGCCCTTCAACTGCTCGGCAACGACGGCGGCGACGATCTCCGACATGCGCCCGTTCCAGGCCGGGCGGATGGTGTCGCGCGTGCCGAACTCGATCGTCCTGTCTCCCCAATGGCGCATGGCGCGAAGCTCTCGCGCGAGTGCCGCGTCGTCCGTCACGATCATGCCGCCTTCGCCTCCCTGGATCGGCTTGATGCAGCCGAACGAGAACACGCCCACCCTACCGAGCGAGCCGGCCATGCGGCCCTGGACAGATGTGCCAAGGGACAGGCAGGCGTCTTCTATCACTGGCAGGCCGCGCCGTTCTGCGAGTCCGAGCACGGTCTTCATGTCTTCTGGGTTGCCCCACATGTGCGTGGCAATAAGCGCCCGAGTGCGAGGGCCGAGCCACCGTTCGACATCGCCGCGGTCGAGCATGAACGTGCGTTCGGAACTGTCGGCGAACACGGGCGTGCAGCCGGCAGCCATCACCGCCAGCGCCGTCGCCGAGCAGGTATCCACCTGATGAATGACCTCGTCGCCGGGGACGAGGCCAAGTGCCCGCATCGACATCTGCAACGCCATGCCGCCGGTATTGACGGCGATCGCATGCTGCGCGCCGACGAAGTCTGCAAATCGCGCCTCGAGCCGTTCGTGAGCCAAGCTCTTGCCGGCGGTCATGTTCCATTGCGAGCCGCGGAGCACGGCCGTGACGGCGGATACTTCGCCCGCCATGGGTCTGGGATAAACGCCTAGCCTGCCGCCGAAATGGCGCCTCGCCAACGAAACGATGAAGGTATAGAGGCGCGGGTAGCGGTTTCGCAACCGTAGGACGTGCGGTATCAGGTAATTCAGCATGGACCCGAGGGCTTAGACTTGACCGCGAGGAACGTAACGAGCCGGCCCGGCGCTTTCTGGCGCTTCAGGCGCCACTGGCCCAGTGCCACGATCGCATCATCGGGCAGCACCTTGCGCAGCAGTCGACCCTGAGGCGACTGTAGTATTTTCTCGCGCAGTACTTCCGGCGTATTGGGAAAGGCATTGATGATCGAATCGAAAGGCCCGAGTTCGAGCCGAATGTCGAGGCCGCCACTCCGTATAGCACTGCGGTAGTCCGTCAGCGTGAAGGCGTGCTCGCCTCCGTACAACTGGTGGTCGACCTGCGATTCCAGGAAGGCATCCAAGCTCTCCTGATAGTTGTCGACCACGTGCTCGCGGCAAGCGAGCAGAACGCCACCGGGGCGTAGGACGCGGCCCAATTGAGCCAGCATCCGCGGTAGGTCCATCGCGTGGTGCAATCCTTGGCGAACGTAAGCCACGTCGAAACTGTTCGAATCGAACGGCAACTCTTCGCCCCAGGCGTTGACGATGTTGGCTCGCAAGCCAGCGGCCGACAGCACGTGGGCAATGGCGCCACGTCCCACCGTGTTGGAAGGATTCGGCTCGACCGCGGTCACGTCGAACCCGGCGCTGGCGAAGGCATATGTCGCAATGCCGTTTCCCCCTGGCATATCAAGGACCGTCCGCGCTCCGGCGGCATGAAACTTCAGTAGGCCGAGCGCCTCGGCAAATTCGGCGCTGGCGGCAAAGCGCGTGCAATTGGCGACGATGTCTCGGGTCAGATAGGAATTTTGGATCAGGGCCTGGTGTGCGGGATCATCGCGAAGAATGTCGATAGCCTCTTCCCAGGAGTATTTGAAAGCCTTCTTAGGCGGGGTCGACTGCATGAATGCCTGCTTGGTTGTCTCGGGGATAGATGCGGCGCAATGCGACGGCGGGATTGCCTGCGACCACCGTGTAGGGCTCGACGTCGCGCGAAACGACGCTGCGTGCGCCCACCACGGCGCCTTCGCCGATGGTGACGCCCTTCAGGATGACGGCGTCGAAGCCGATCCACACCCGGTCGTGAATCACAATCGGCGCTGACCTAACGTCGCTCCAATCAAGTTCATCGAAGCAGGCCTGCGACCCATATGTACGATAGAAGTGATCGACGACGCGCCCGCGCTGGCGCCAGTCGAGTGAATGCGAGTTGTGGTCGTAGATTGTCACCCCCCAGGCCATCGTGACGTCCGATCCTATGCTCACTCGTTGGCGCGAAATGATTTGAGAATTCGTCCCGATATAGCAGCGGTCACCTATCTCGACCAATCCGTCGCTTGATTCGAACGTCACGGCCGCATTCAACAGGCAGCGTTCGCCTACCCTGAGATAGATTCGATCCTGCGGTTGTGCGAGGAAGCTGACGGAGAAGCACCGCATCAACCGTGCCGAGCGCGGGATAGCGATGTACCTGCGCCGGCGGTACACGCCAAGGTGCTGCCACAACTCGAACATGCTTCGCAGGAGCGACATGACGGTCCTCGTCACGACGCCTCGGCGTGTGCCGTGCTTCCGCGCGCTAGTTGCAGGAAGATGACTCGATAGTCGCCGAGCCGGAGCTTGTCCACCGACGTATCCTTCGAGAATCTTCGCGCGCCGTCAGGCATGGCTTGCTTCGGTGACGAGGCGCCGTCCACAAGAACGTCGATCAAACGCCATTGGCCGAACAGTCGTTCGATGGTCGGCAGATCGAAAAACCAGCCGTTGTTGAAGTTGAGCACGTTCTTCCCCAGACACATGCTGATCAGGAGCTCCGAGTCTGGCTTCATGACACGATCCAATTCGGCGATGAGATCGATGAGGCAATTTGGATTCAGTCGATCACCATATCGAGATAGGCCGACCAATGGAAGCGCCACCGTGGAGGTGAAGAGGTCGAAGGTGCCGTTGGCAAATGGCAACCTGTCCGAAACGTCGTGCTGAATGTAGTTGATTCGGCTGATTTGATCGCCGCAGTGCGCCAATACGAGCGAGGTCACATCGTGACTGATCGAGAGCATCGCGTTCATCATCTTGATGCCTCCGACGTCGAGCGTCTTCAGACCCGGGTTGCGTTTGGAGATTCGTTCGCCGGCCCAGAACGCAAAGGCGTCGTAATGGTCGAAGAACTCGGTTGGATCGGCGGACGCATCGCCGACCAGGCGTGCCGGGATGCCGTGCAAGGGATGGGCATCGCCGATTCCCGAAAGGTAGGCTCGAAAACGCGACCGTACCGCCAGGGACCGAAGCTTCCTGATGCATCGCTGCGGCAGCGAGGGGTCGCCCGCCCTCATCGCGCAAACGTCTCCTCGAGTGCCATTTCGGTTTGCCGGCAAATGTGCTGAACGTCTTCCCGGCCCAGGTCGACGTACGAAGGCAGGTTGATTCCCGAATGCGAAATGCCATGGGTTTGCGGTGTGTCGGCGTTCGGATACATCGGCATATCCGATGCCGGGTAGAAGTAGGGGCGAGAATCGATGCCACGGGCCCGGAGATTCTTCATGAACTGCTGGCGGGATTCGTCGTCCATGCCGGGTCGCTCCATGCAGACCATCCAATAGGCATTGCGCGCCCACGGTGCGTCGCGATTCAGGCGAACGTCGCTGCGGTGGCCGAGGCCGGCGCGGTACCAATCCATGATGTCGCGACGGCGCGTCATGAATTCGTCGATGCGCTCCAACTGCGCGACACCGAGTGCCGCCTGAAGGTTGGTCATGCGGTAGTTGTATCCAATCTCTTCGTGCCAGTAGCGCTTCGTCGGGCTCATCGCATGGTCCCTGAGACGCTTGGCCGTCAAATACAACAATTCATCATCGGTGGTGATCATGCCGCCCTCTCCGGACGTGATCACCTTGTTGCCGTAGAAGCTGAAAACACCGCAACGGCCGAGCGACCCGACGCGTTTGCCGTGGCATTCGGCGCCATGGGCTTCGGCTGCGTCCTCGATGACGACCAGACCGTGGTCCTTAGCGATGGCGTTGATTGCTTCCATATCGGCCGGATGACCGTAGAGATGCACGGGCATGATCGCGCGCGTCCGCGGCGTGATCGCGCGCTTGGCGGCCGCGGGGCTGATGCACAACGTATCGGCGTCGATGTCGACCATCACCGGTGTCGCTCCGGTATAGGCGACTGCATTGGCCGTCGCGATGAACGTCAGGTCCGGCACGATGACCTCATCCCCCGCCTTGATGCCCAGCGCCACCAACGCCAGATGGATTGCCGTCGTGCCGTTGCTGGTCGTCAGCGCAAACCGGGTCCCACAGAACGCTGCGAATTGGCGCTCGAAATCCTCGATATAGCGTCCGAGCGAAGACACCCAGCCGGATCTCACCGCGTCACTCACGTAAGCGATCTCTTTGTCTCCGATGGAGGGTTGGGATACAGGGAAAAATGAAGTCATGGTCAGCAGTCGGTTGTCGCGCGAGGGGTACGGCTATAGTGGGCTGACCGCAAACCGGGTCGCCATGCTCCAGCATGGCTCGAGCCGCGTGTATTCGGCCACGGCAGGCGGCGCGCAATGATAGCAACCAACCGAAACAGGGCCTTGCGCGTAAGCCGGTAAACTTCCAGGTTTGTTTCGACCTCTCCAATGACTACTCTCCACACAGAACCTGAGAAGGGTGTCGTCCGCGAGCTGGACGAGGCCGGTGGGCAACGCACGGTGTCAGAAATTGGCTTCGTCGACGTTGTGCTGTTGTTGCGTAGGCGTTGGCGCTTGCTGACGCTCGCGCCGCTGTTGGCGAGCATTGTCGCGTTCGGGGGCACGTACCTGATGCCGTTGACGTTCACCGCTACGACGACGTTCCTTCCGCCGCAGCAGCAGCAGAGCGCTGCCAGCCTGCTGCTGGGTTCGCTCAGCGGCGTGGCCGGCGTGCTCGGCGGCGGCATCGCGGGACTGAAGAACCCGTCGGAGCAGTGGGTGGGCATCGTGCAGAGTCGGACGATTGCAGATGCGGTGATCGACCGGTTCGACCTGCAAAAGATATACGGAACTCAGTATCGATTCGAAACCCGTGCCCAGTTGGCCGGCAATACGCGTGTATCCGTCGGCAAGGACGGTTTGATTGACGTCGAAGTAGATGATCACGACCCCACGCGCGCTGCAGGGTTGGCCAATGCCTATGTCGAACAGCTCCAAGTGGTGATGCACAGTATGGCGCTAACCGAAGCGGGGCAGCGTCGTGTTTTCTACGAGCAGCAGTTGTTCCGTGCGAAGGATCAGTTGGTCGACGCCGAGACTACGCTGAAGCTGGGCGGCATCAACGCCAATGTCGTGAAGATGAGTCCCGAGGCGGCAGTGAGGGAAGTCGCGGAATTGCGTGCGCAGATTTCGGCCCAGGAGGTTCGCCTTGAATCTATGCGTGGGGTGTTCACCGCGTCCAGCCCCGAGTTGCAGCTGGCGGCTCGTGTGCTGGGCTCGATGCGTGCCCAACTCGCCAAAGCCGAGGCTGCCGATCCGTCTGCCGCCGGTGACGGCTCAGCTTATTCTCAGCGCTATCGCAACTTCAAGTACTACGAGGCGATGTACGAGTTGCTTGCCAAGCAGTACGAACTCGCGAAGTTGGACGAGGCTGGGGAGGGCGCCGGTGTCCAAGTGGTGGACCGGGCGGTGGTGCCGGAATGGAAGTCGCGCCCCAAGCGCGGCGTGATCACCGTGATTTCGGCATTCGCGGTGCTGATGCTTTGCGTGCTCGGCTTGATGATCAGGCAAGCCTGGAGCGAGGCTCACCGTGTTGGGCTTCGGAAGCAGTATTCGGAAGTCTGAAGGCGCGATGGGTGCCCGCTCGCGCTACACGCGGGCGAGGCTTTGACGTACTCGCCATCGGATATAGAGTGCGCGCAAAGTGTCGAATGTCCGGATAGCGCGTGTGCCCGAGATGCGGCGCAGGCGTTGACTGATGCGTTCCACGTCCTGGAGGTCAATCTCGGCGCGAACTGGGAAGACCATGGTGTCCGCGCCAGCAGCGGTCCAAGGGACGTGCGATGGTTCGTGGCGACGAAACAGTCCTCTTCCGTGCGTTCCCGAGCCGTCCATGCCGATATTGCTCGCCAGGTTTCTGGGAGGATAGAGCACCAATCCCCCGTTCGCGAACACCGCCCAGTTCCAGCGCACGGCCCACGAATCGTTGTGGCCGAGAAAGTAGCGAAAAAGCATCGTGGAGTAGTCGTAGCTACCGTTGAAATTGAAACGCCAGCGTAGTTTGGTATCCCTCAGCAGCCGCTGCCAGCCGCTGGCCTTTGGGTCGAAGTGCCGCCAACTGCGCTGCCAGGTCGCCCAGCCCCACGAGGTGGTGATCGGCAGGAAATAGGCGGACTCCACTCCTTCGGCGGCATCGAACGTGTGTGCGGCGATCTGGAAGACTCGGCTCTCCTCGGCGTAGTGTCGCAAACCCTCGTTCATGAAGGTCAAGAAGTCCGGCGAGACGACGAGATCGTCTTCAAGTACAACCACCCGCCCGTACTGGGCGCACAAGGCGCCGACCCCGTCGACAATATTTGCCGCGAGGCCGAGGTTGCGATCTCGAAGTATCAGATTGGCCGACGCCGGCAATTCATGCCGCAGCAATTCCCTGACGGCCGCCACGTCGGGTTCGACCATGGGCGATGCCGCGCCGTCGCAATAGACGTAGAGGGGAGACGCGGCAAACTCCCCGCAGCGCCGGAGCGCTGCAAGCGTTCGTCGCAGATGATCTGGGCGTCGATAGCAAAAGAGCGCAATGGGTGCGAGGTCGGTCGAATGGGCGCGAGCTGAAGTCATGCGATTGGCTTTCGAACTGGGGGGCATGCACGACTCAAGACCTGGTACGAGGTGTCATGGATGTCTGGACTGCGAATGGGAGACTTGTCATCTCCTGACCGATCGAGCGTCCATTGGCATTGACAAAGAAAGCCGAAATCATGAAAAACCAAACTTCTGAAGCCTGAAAAATACCGCCTGAGACCTGAGCGCCAGCGATGTTCAGTACATTGATGAGGAATACCCAGCGGTAGGGCGCCCGCACCGAAAGCTGCCGATAGGTCCGGGTCAGCGAAAATACAAGAATCAGTCCGAAGGAAGTCAACCCTAGCAGTCCGGTCGACATCGCGACGTCGAGGAACAGATTGTGCGGGTAGTAGTGCAGAGCGTTCTCGACGATGGCGTCCCCCCAGATTGGCGAGGATACGAATTGACTCCACGCTGCCTCGTATGCCAGCAGGTGAAGCGTGTTGCTTGGGTCGACGCTTTGCCCGGAGACCAGGGAGTCGAGTCGGGATATCAGAGCGATGTCGACGTTCTGGGCCAGGATCGGAATGGCAGCCAACATCAAACCTGCAAGCACGGCAGCGCCGCCAATCAGCTTGATCAACTTAGCGGGAGTCAAGGGCAACGAATAGTGAACCATCAAGGTCAGCATGGTCGCCAGCAGCGGCCCCTTCGATCCCGAAAGCCCGAGCGCGGCGATGGCAATCAACAGGGCGACGAAGCTCAATAGTCTGGCCAACCACCCGCGAGGCGCCTGCTCGGACCAGAGGCAGACCACGAGAACCAGCATCGAGCCACCCAGCATGCCGATGCTGATGGGATTCAATTTCTCCAGTTGGACACGATTGGACAGGAGCGCTGCCAAGTTCGATAGCGCGCTGAACGTGGCGTAGGCGGAGAGAAGCAACGTCCCTCCGAGGGTGACCAGTATGGTGACGAGCAGGCGACGCTCGCTTCTTGCATCGAGAGGCCCCAGAGCGCCCAGCGCGGGCAGGATGCTGAACGTCAGTGCATACACAAGATACTCGGGGCCCGATAGAGGCATAAGCACCTTGTGAGCGAAGCCGTCGTAAAGCACGCGGCATAGATAGATCGTCCAGAATCCTGCCCAAGCAATGACGAAGACTCGGCCCGCAACATCTAGTCGGACGGGCGAACCAATGAACAAGACGATGCCGAGCGCGGCGACAAGAGTCCGAATCACTACGGAAGGAATCGAAGACTCAGTACCTGCAAGGCTGGTCAGCGCAGCGACGATGGGGTAGCCCGTCAGACTGAGGAACAGCAGTCGACCGCGCCATCTCAGCTGCCAGTTCATGCGGTAGTCGCTTTCGGGGCCTGGTGCGATTGCTCGTACACGCCAAGCATATCGGTCGTGAAGCGATCGGGGCTCGCAGCACTTGCGAGTGCGGCAGTCGATGCCTCGGCCGTGCGCGGCAGGCCCGCTTGGAGAACTCGGGCAAGGTCGTCCGCATCTCCTGTTCGAAAGAGACTGCCCAACCGAAAGCGCTGCACGGTTTCTGCGAGCACTGGCACATCCGACGCTATCACCGGTCGGCCCAATGCCGCCGCCATCACGAGGGGGCCGCTTTGGCCGGTGAATACAGGTCTGTACGGAAGTACGATTGCATCCGCTGCGGCGAAGAGACCCGGAATGTCTTGCTCGGGCACGTGCTCGAGCCTCAGTATCACCCGATCCGCGACGCCGTGCTGACTGGCCAGGGAGTGCAATGCGGCGTGATCAAAGTGATGCGGCGCACCGGCCACCAGAAGCCGATAGTGCGGTCCCGCTCGGGCCAGTGAGGCAATGGCTAGATCGACCCCCTTGTCGCTTCGGGTGCCGCCGAAGCACAATAAAAGGTGATCACCGTCTCTCAAGCCCAGACCATCGCGAACGTGTAGCCGAACAGCCGCAGTGGCTCGAGGCATTGCACCCGAATAAGGGTATTGGAGAGAAGTGACATTCGCAACTCCCGCGAGCCGTAGTTGTCGGGCCGCCATTTCTGAATGCACGACCAGATGCATGCCATGGCGGTCGAGCCAGGACAGTCCCTTTAGGGAATACCAAGCCTTCAGCCACTGTCGTGGCACTCGCAATGAAGCACCGAGGAACGGATACCAATGGAGCGTGGCGACGACGGGCATTTGGCGCGGCAGACCGACGCGGGCTACGGCTTCAATGAAACCATCCAGGTACATCAGATGAACGATGTCGACGGCCTCCGCGACACAGGCCTCAAAGCACTGCGCGACGAAGTCACGGAACTGCGAGTTTCGCCGTCGCCAGCCCGGGGCGATCATCGGCAAATTGATGCTGATGCCGGATGCGCCCTCTGAGAAGGCGTGGGCCCATTCGGGCGGGCCCACCGCAACGACCTGATGACCCTCGTGCAGCAGAGCTCGGACGATGTCTCGAGCGTAGACGACATGATGGCCGCCGGCCACATAGTTCACCATCGCGATGCGCATGGGTCGGGCAGTCGATGAGATCGAACGTGATGAAAAAGGCCTTGGCAAAGGAGGGCCGAGGGCAGTGAGCGCGAGATTGTATGCGTTTCGATTTGCCGACCTCCGTTTGGGGATCATTCGCTCACGGCCGTTTTCGGCCTGGGGCGAAACCGGGTAGCCCACGTCAGGGGGCAGTCGGATTGGCCTTGATACGTTTGGCAAAGTCTTGCGTAGCGAGCCACCAGTCCGCCTTGTCGTCCCAGCGGCTCGGGGCGTTTGCGGCATTGTTCCACCCGCCCCAGATGACGACGCCATCGGCGTATCGATGTACCGTCTCCAGTTGAAGTTTCCAGAAGCCCGCATCGATAAGGGAGCCGCCCAGTTGTTTGTTGGACTCATGATACTGAGGCCAGAGAAAGGCATAGACGGGCTTGCGGGACAGGCGCCGGGCCTCGCAGATCTGTGCCTTCGCGTAGAGCGCCCAGCCGCTGCGGTCCGGATAGAACGTGTAGAGCGACGGGAAGAGGACGTCAACCTGCTTTTCAAGCGGTGCGAGTTGGTCATTCTCGGACTGCCAGCGGCGATATTTCTCGTCCGATGGAGCGCTCACTGCACGCCAGTAGTCGCGCACTGGCGGCGCACCGTAGAAGCCGTAGAGACGTCCGGGCGCCGCCGCTTTGAATGCAGCCAGGATTCCGCCGAGACTGCCGAGCGACGATCGTATCGTTGCATCGGATCCGGTCAATGGGAAACCCTCGAAGTCCAGCACGATGGGCGCGTCGTCACGGGGAATCGCATCGGCCACTTTAGCCACGCGCGCAGCATCCAGTCGAGTCCCGGCGGATTGAGAGGCTGACCAGATGTCGCGGTCGATGATCGCAATTCGCGGTATCCCTTGCGCAGCGAGGTCTGGCTTGTCGGTGTAGATCAGCCCGTCGAACAGGCGAAAGGGGGCCACACGAGCGCGCCCGTCCGCCGTCAATGCCGGGCCGCAGGGCTCGGGTCCGGCGCGTGCATGTCCGCTCACCGTCAACAGGAGCGCGAGGAAAAGGGCGGACAGCAATCTGGCTCGATTGGGAATCAGTGTGGCTGCAACAGACGGGTTCATGGGGCGGCCTCAAATTTGAACTGCAACACCTCGTCCCCAGATGAGGTGTCAAGATGGAAGAACGCAGGAGCTACGGGCAGCTCAAGCCCGAGGAACGAGTAGTGATCGCGAGCCTGCGACTGCA
>Ga0105237_10003970_pt1 | contig 17302 bp, 20 predicted proteins | sample KBSC24metaG_FD_81520 | JGI IMG/M metagenome (GOLD analysis project Ga0105237, IMG submission 81520) | Corn rhizosphere microbial communities from Kellogg Biological Station, Michigan, USA - KBS C2-4 metaG | ecosystem: Host-associated > Plants > Roots > Rhizosphere > Soil | place: Michigan, USA... | reverse complement strand
GGCGCCGAGGGGGATGAGGGATTCGATCAGCGCTTTGCCGATGCCATCGCTACCGCCTGTGATCACGACTACTTTATCTTGGAAGAACGACATATTTATGGGTTGTGGCTGCAAACTTATGAGTTTATGGGGGATAAACATAAAAATGGTAGGGTGAAGTGTCTCTCTGCCGGGTATCCACAATGTTGATAACCATTCTTTTTTCGTGGGAAAATACTGAGAGAAAAATTTGTTGAAAATGGATTTTGGCGTATTTTTGCACTCCCAAAAAACAACGAGCCTGTTGTTGGTTAGGTGCGAGAGCATCTGACTGTTAATCAGAGGTTCGGTGAGAGGGAAGGATTCCGTAGCTCAGTTGGTAGAGCAATACACTTTTAATGTATGGGTCCTGGGTTCGAGTCCCAGCGGGATCACCTGATGGGACAAGTCGACTAAAATGTCACTTGTCCCATTTTCTTTTTGGCGGAAAGCCGTGTCCAGACTGTATATGAGCCGGACAGCTTCGTTCAGTCGTGCGGTTCGAAAACTTTGGCCTTCAAAAGTGAGTTTTTCGGGAAAGATCGAACCGATGATCTGGCATTTCTTGATCGTGGTGGCTGTATGATAGATTTCGTCGAGGTGAGCCAGGTTGTCGACGGCCTTTGATAGTGTTGGGGTTATGTCTTCCTGGTTGTTGCTTGCCGCTGTTAGTCTCACCTCCAGAATGTTAATTTGCTTCTCACACTCTGATTTTATGGCTTTGAAGTCTACGGCGTCAATGTCATTGGATAACAGGAGTTCCCTTCCTTTCGTGATCTGGGTGTTTAACTCGCCTATTTGGGTGATTAGAGCCTTCTTCTGCTGTTTCCTATCTTTGGCCTGAGCGTTCCAGGCTTCGAGTATAACGGTTTTGTATAGTTCTATACATGCTTCGTGAGGAACATACTTCTTTAGTTCTCTTTCAAATTCCCGGTTCACGAAGTCAGCCCGGTATCTCACTCCACAGGAGGACGTACAATGGTAGTAATAATAGCGATATTTCCTGCCTTTCGAACCGCTTCCCGTCAAAATACGGGCGCAGCGGGGGCAGTTAAGGAAACCGCGTAGCGGTATCTGGTCGTCTGCGACGACCTTGGTACGTTGCTTCTTTCGTTTCCCGTCTAGTACGTCCTGGGCATCGTAAAATAGGGACTCGGATATGAGCGGTTCATGCTGGCCTTGCACAAACCGGCTTTCCTCGTCCTTGTATTTGGGTACGAATATCTTTCCGCAGTAGACAGGGTTACGGATAGCTACCCAAAAGTTATTTTTACTGCATTTAAGGCCCTTTAGCCAGGCTTCCTTCCATATCTGCTCGGTATTGAGCAAGCCAGCTGCAATCTGCTCAAAAACCCATTGAATGATCGTCGATTCCGGCGCCTTCGGCGCTATGTATTTTCTTCCATCTTCTTTTGTTTTGTTTGTATACCCAACCGGAGCTCCGCCCATCCAGCGGCCCTCTTTCTTCGCCCTGCGCATCCCGTGAAGGACGTTCAGTGCCCGCCGGTCGTTCTCCACCTCGGGAGCAGCCAGGTAAAAGGCCAGCATCATCTTGTTCTCAGGGATGGTCAGGTCGAGAGGCTGCTCGATCGCCTGCGGCTCGATACCGAGCTTTCTCAGCGTGTTGATCATCTGGTAAGCGTCAGCCGCGTTGCGGCTGAAACGGTCCCATTTGGTGAACAGCACCAGGTCAGTCTGGCCCTTTTGGCGGTAAAGCCCCTTGAGAAAGGACGACCAGGCTGGACGGATAAAGGTCTTGGCTGAATGATCTTCAAATATGACTTTTCGAACCGTTATGATATTGACCTTACAATAGCGCCTTAGCACCTCTTCCTGGTTTCGCTGACTGTATCCTTTGTCGGCCTGTTCGTCCGTGGATACGCGGATGTATAGATCTGCCACTTTCATAAAAAATATCTTTAGTGATTTGGATTTGACAAACAAGTACCATTATTTAGCAATTATGAAAGCAAAATATGCCATCAGCCTCCTGATCTTCGGATATTGCTTGGATTTTATTGGCGGGCTCTTCAAAATACTTCATCGACATGAAGCCGATATTACGCTTACGGTAGCGGCAGTGTTGAAGGTCTTGGGAGCTTTGTTGATCCTTTACAAACTCGCCAACTATCCCAAGTTTAAAGATTTTTTCGAGCAATAGTTGCCCGTCAAATACTGTTCAGTCACTGCGTTGGTTAATGGAAAGTGAAATCTGGGCCAACTGTCTTAGAAAGGCAAGGATGATTTGGGCCTGTTCCAAGCTGACGTCCAGTCCATGATTTTGCAAGATAGACCGGGCACATTCCGGCGTAATCTTATCGGTTATATTGCATTGATCTGGGAATATCACATTATCCCGTTCCTCTCTCCCTCTTTCCATACTCACGGTTGCGGATAAAGCAACTATCAAACTTAAGAATCATTTTGTTTCCCCACCTATACAGAATACGGCTAAGTCTACAGGACCTATTCCTGACAACCTGACCGTGAAAGTTGTTCCTGGTATTAAGGGAGCTTGGCAATAAGTTACACTAAGTTTAGTGCTCCCGATTGCCGGCAGGCCCGAAGGGTGGCAAGATGTACGAAAGTGACACATACATAGAAATTTCTAATGTATAGCTATAGTTCCTCTTTGAGGATTTCGAACCCTTTTCCCTGCAATATTGTCAAATCGCTTTTAAAAATTACCATGACTGGAACGATCAAGAATTGAACCCAGACCAAAGACTAGATAATTTCCGAAGTCAAAAAGACATTTCGGGAAAAGCGGTCTCACTCTGGCACCCTCCGGCAACAACTACGCCAGACCGATGCAGTCCTGGTTACGTCTCCGCCTTACCAGACCCCCATCGCCGGGGGCCGCTATCGCGGGTCTGTCATAGTTCTCGCGCTCCGGGCGCCTCCGTTCGGGCAGCTCCTGTGTCCGGTACGATAATGCGCTGCCCCCCATCGGTCGCTTCGCTCCCTCCGGGTGGCAGTTCGCTTCGCCGCATCATCTCCCCGCCCACCCGCTGCCCCATATTTGTCCGCCACCCGCAGGCTCCCGGCAGCTTGTCTAATGATTTGCCTCCGCTGCGCTCCGGCACTACAACTAAGGTCTACCGCGGGTAGCTGCGCGGCGGCCTCCTATCGTCGGCCTCCTTCGCGCAGCACTGCCGGGCGCATGGCGGAAGGGTGGCGGGAAGACTACGGTGGAACAAGCGGCCGCAGCGATGGGCGGGAGAATAGAGCCAGGCAGTGGAATCGCCTTGGCGAAGCCGTCCGAATCTGCGAAAGCACAGGAGCCTCCGGTTATCATTACGGTAAAAGGTGCTTTCGTAGATCCGAACAGCTTGAGTTATTTGCTCAGTCCTGGAATAAAAAATGCTGGTAATAATACCAGCATTTAGGTTGAACGTCAATAATGTTAGGCCAGGCTCTTATACAGGCTTGAAATCTGCAACAAAGAGCTGTAACAGGCTTTACTTTTACCCATATTTTGCGGGTTATGATCCGCTATCTCTATGTATGATCTCTTCGCTGTCTCAATCAAGAGTTTGTCTATTTTGTCAGAGGGAATATTTAGCTTCCAAGAAGAACCTTTCTTCTCCGCAAATACGGATAGAGAGCTAATAATTGGGAATATTATTCCATCAGGTACCTCCAAAATTTCTCGATCTGTTCCACGCTCAATACTACGAATTCCAGTACCCGCAAACCCTTGATGTGATTTCCATCGTGTATATAAGGCCCATGCATGTGGAGCTATGTCCAGGTAAAACTTATAGAGGGCCGCATACTCTTTGCCGTTTTCTGCTCCGTCCTTATTCTTTATTATCTCCTGGAACTCCTTCAGGCATCTCGCCTTCATACTATAGGTGTAGACCTTGTTAGGAGACTCTTCTGAAGACCTCATCCAAAGCTCCTGAGGTATCAGTGACGTAATAACCTGCAAAAGCTTCTCAGTATCAATAACATCACTTCCATTAGGGTACTCTGATTCTGATCTCCGAAGTGAATATTTTGGATATACCTTTTGTATACTCTTTTCCAGGTCATCGAACTGTCCTAGCCTACCTGCAATTGAAACCGCTAGAACATCATTTTGGAAGTTCCTGGCGATGGATACTTCTGCAATCAACTCTTCGTCGTCCGTGACGATGATTTCAAACTTAATGTGAATATTTTCCGGTAGCCTTCCATCAGCTTGAAGATCCTTGATAATGCCTTGGGTCTGCGCCCCATTAATTATACTTGGATCATATAAGCTGATAAACTTATCCTTCTCTTCCACTGCAACGTCTCTTGCCACGATAACAATTCCACTGTTAAGTACCGAAAAATCCGATGGGTAATTTAACAGCGTATCTCTGATGGCTTTATGGACGGATGTATACGACTTTCGTAACTTACCTGTAGCTTCAGCCAAGTACGTTCGTACGTTTTCGTCTGTGGGCAATCCAAGAATAGATGTGAGGGGGGCTTGACCGGTGTAAATTTTCCTGTTACTAGTGGAGTCTTCCGGACTGCTCAAATTTCTGAGCGAATGAAAATCAAAGCGCGTAGCCTTGCGCTTAAGCGAAGTGCTTTTACTCATATTTTACTCCTGCTGAAAGTTTTAAGTTCTATGGCATCTCGCCACGAACCTTTTTCGAGCAGGAAACGCAAAATTACTACAAATAATCGAGATTGCCAAATTTATTTTATAAATCATACTGCATTGATAATCAATAATTAAACCCTTAAACTAAAAGTCATCCCAAACGTCGCGACAACATTGAATACAGTGCTAACTCGAATATCCTATATCCACTCAAGCCAAGTGGGTTGGATTCGAACCAGTAAATGTGCTTTTATTAGGTCCAAACAGCTGGTATTTTCGAGGAAGGCTGCCCCATTAATTTCTAGCCGGCCAATTTATTCACATTTGTTGATAAATCGGCTTGGGACCGCTTTCCAGAAAAAGTAAATTACTTATGCAAATTTACTTTTTATGTCACAGAAAGCAACAGGTATGAATGGCGATGAAAATCGTTCTAGGGATGAAGACGGTCAGGTTCGTGCAAAACGTTCCGATACACATATGGGAACAATTGAGGAACAGTACGGCCGAAATTTCGGTGTTCGATCAGATGTGCAGCTCGGTAATTTCTTAGAAAAGAACAATCTTGACTCCCTGCATCAACTGATCGAAAGCAAACTCGGCAGAAAGTAGCTTTATCTAATTTCTGCTTACTTACAGGTCCTATCAAATAGGGCACTTGTTTTTATTGACCCTATTCTCATGATCTACCATTTGCCCAGCTCCCCTTTTTTTTGTATCTTTATTCTTCATGACAGCGCTTCAAACCATCGAAAAAATAGGCAATAAGGCCGTCCAGAAACTCCGTCTGCAAAAGCTTCACGGCGGTCATCCTTTCATGATCAATTCCAAGGACCTGGAGCCTAACCAATGCTATTTAGAATATCCAGATGGTTCGATTCAGCTTGTCTATTTAAAAAACGCCGCAAAGGAATTCACGGTGATTCGGACCCTTTCTCCTTCGGAGGAATTTGCTCTGCGGAGTAGGTATGGCCTTTCCCGTCTTTAATTATGCCGGAATTATTCATTATAACAGGCTCCAACGGAGCCGGTAAGTCCAGTATTGGGCCAGAGTATCTACCTGTGCAAATCCGGCAGCAAGGCCCCATTTTCGACGGAGATAAGCTTTTTGTGGAAAAGAGGAAAGAGCTTTGGCGGACGATCAAATCCCACAAAGAATGCAGCAAGCTGGCCTACGCCTTCGTTACAGAAACATTTGATCGTCTGGTTGAAGCTGCACTAGCTGGAAATGCCGACTTTGCCTATGAAGGACACTTCACTAATGAAGCAACCTGGGACATCCCTCGCCAATTTCGAGCAGCCGGCTATTCTATTCATCTTATTTTCCTAGGTTTACAGGATACGAACCTATCCGAGCTTCGTGTCATCGATCGTTCACAAGCCGGAGGCCACTATGTCGATCCCCGTACGGTGGCCGATAATTTTTACGGAAATTTGGAAAAGCTGAATCAGCACTACGAGATGTTTCAATCAGTTCAAATTATCGATTCATCGGAGACCGAGCATGTAGTTCTTGCTGTTTTGGAATATGGTAAGCCCGTGATCGCTATACCATCGGAAGTACTTCCGCCCTGGTTTCAACGTTATCTGCCATCCATTACCCAAAAAATCCGGGGCTCAGAACCAAAATTTCTTTAACTCAGGTTGCACATAGATCGGCGAAGTGTCATAATATATTGAAAATCAATCAATATAACAGGACGCTGCCCCAAATCCCTTTAAAGTATTTTCCCTAATAAATGCAGGTCTCCTTTGAACTCATTCGAGTTCTGTACCATCTCGTTCACGAAGCCCTTCGGCAATTGCCGAGGGGCTTTTGCATTCCAGGAGCGGGGCGAACTTGTTCGTCCAAGCGGATGGATGCAAAAGCCCAGATCCGACGACAGGAGGATCGAAGGGCTTCGGGCTAGCTCAATGCGTGGGGACAACCGGAGTGGGAACGAAGGTAGTCCCAGCGGGATCACAGAGCCGACCAGATGATAGTTTGGTCGGCTTTTTAACTTAGGATTATACAATCGGTATACTGATTCGGGTTATAGCTCGTTCTGTATTTTCAGAATTTTTTCCAATTCAATGACGTCCTGCTGATCCTTTGGCCGGTCAACAGCCTTTTTATTTGCTATGAGCTGGTTAATGTGCAAGAATGGAATTATTACGCCATCAATATCCGCAATAGCTGCCATATTCAAACACTCGTCAAAACTATACCCTTCAAGCCCCTTTATATTCACCAAGATATCCAGACGGAGCCCATTCATTAAATGGAAGTCAGTCCAACCAGGCACGAATTGGATTGTTTCCAACATATAGTAGTCCCCCATTCCACATTCTACAAAAGCTTCTCGTAATCGCTGTCTATTTTCGAGAGTGTCCTCAATCCATATATCGATATCTCCAGTAAATCGTTGATAGCCGTGAAGGTTCGTAGCGTAACCTCCAACCATAATTCGAAAATGTCCATGCAAATTACTTACTAACGAAAGGTTTATGGGTAATCACTGCCTTTTTCATCGTTTGTTGTATCTTATACAAACGAGTAGCCATTAGAAATCTCTCCTTATAGGAACGGCGAAGGCTTTCACGTATTAGATCCAACTCTGCCTTTTCAAAATCAGGCGTTTGGTCAGGAGTTGGTTGATTTTTATCTATTGGCATGTTGAATGGTCAATTAGTCGCCTCCAATTTAGTAAAAGATAGCCATATTGCAAAAGGCGACTTCCCTTTTTGATTAATAATCAACAGATTGTGGTCGGTTTGGATATGTCAATCCATTACTTATTTTATTCAGCTTCATAGATCAGGACCTTGTATTTTTCAACTTGTGGAAGAACGTATTTTGATATGCCGTCACTCGTCACGACGTCTACTTTATTATGCAATAAAACTTCGAGTTCACGCTGGTAGTTGAAAAACTTCATACCGATAGTCTGCGAATAATCCAACTCCAGTAATATGTCAATGTCGCTGGTTCCCTTTATAGCTGTGTTTCGCGCGTAAGACCCAAACAAATATGCCAGCCTGTCCTTTAGATAGTTGAATTTTGACCGTTGGAGGCATTGCTTAAGAGCCTTAAATGAACCATGTATATCACCCATTACATATGTTCTCATAATAAAAATTTGAGTTTTTAATTTGTATTTGTTGGGGACACAGTGGCCTAAAAGACCAGAATAGGAAGCAAACAGTGTGGTGATCGCGTAGAACGCAAAAGTATGAAAAACGGGTTAGCCAGCCGAGCAAATAAGGGAGACAGATCTCCCTTATTTTAATTTATTATAGAAAGTTAATTTTAAGAAAATTAATTCTGCCAATGTTCCAAAATTCTTGTTGAATTGGATCGAATTCTGTGCCATATCGTTCACGAAGCCGGCCAGACTTTGTCTGGCCGGCTTTTTTGTTGCAAACCGGCAGGTTTCGGGGCGGCTCAACGCGTAGGGACGACCTTTACCTGATCTCCGTTCTGGCAATTAAACTTTCGTAATCAGCCTTCCTTTTTTTAGCGCCGTCTTCCTGTTCCTTGTGTTCCTTAATACGGGATTGAATTTGATCTTCAATCACCTTCAGATAGTCCTCCAATTTTCTTTTGTCGTCGTCGGACGGGTTATCCCCTAAATACTTGTTTGGATTTGATCTTACATCCGACAATTGGCTTATAGCTTTTTCAAAATATTCCCGCAATCCGGCGCGGGCATTATACAGCCTGTCAAAAACCTCTACAGCCTTACTCATCTTATCGTTCATGTCCTTTATCTTGTCGTTATTATCCGAAACCACCTTTTTCCTTTTCTCGATATCATCTTGCAGGCAGGCAACACTTACTTCCGTGTATTTCCTTTTCAGATCATCGATGTCTTTTTTAAGGCCTTCCATTTCGTCATTTTTCTTTTTGATCTCCTTCAGCACATTGTTTTTCTGGCTCTCAAAAACTTCATAGTCGAATGATTTCGCCTCATCTTTTCTGCGTTGCACGTCGTCGGCGATGGAAACTGCATCTTTGCGTAGATCGGAGAAGGGTATCAGGTTCACTCCATCGCTGCTGGCTGCCGTTCTGAAGTCGTCAAGGGTTTGACTGAATGATATGGACGGCGCCAGGATAAAACATAAATACAGTAATACGATGATCTTTTTCGTTTCCATGCATGATTAGGTTTAAATGGTGAAGAAATATGCTAAGATGTCGGTACAGGGGCGTTCAGAATGGGAGATCGGTAGATTGTTCCCCGGGGGCTGTGAAGTGAAAGTAGCAATTACTACGGGAGGTAAAACCCACCCTTTCCCAACGGCAGGTTATGTCTTATTTCCGGCGTTTTAAACTATTTCTTTTTTCATTTTAAACCTCAAATCCATCTCGGATGGCCGCTTCAAGTATGTCGATGTTTATATCTTTCAGCGTTTTGAACTTAATACAATATCCGGTCACGCTTGCTTTGCCTAGTTTTTTACCATATGTTTTGGCTAAGTATGTCTTATCATCAATGCCAAGGATATAAACAGAGATCCCGGTTGTATTTGCACTGATGCCAATTTGATAAAACTCTCTGGTTTTCCCATCAGCATATTTCATGGTTTGATGCCCAAACCCTATATTAGGATTAGAGACAGTTTTATTTTCACTGTTTTTGCCATCCAGGAACCATAATTTACTTGCTGGCTTTATTTTCAAAACGATGCGGTGCAACTCTTGCAGGTCGCTGCGTTTTGGTTCAGGGGTGCTGGCAATATACTCTTTGATCTGTTCTTGTACGGTCATATAAAGAGTTGTTTCCCAAATGTACCCCGCCCTTACTGAACTCAAGGGGGGTAATGCGACAATTTAGGGATATATCACGCCAATCCCTGTTTACTCCTTCACCTTCTTCCACAGATCCCGCTTGAATGCCAGCACCTGTGTAGCATTCCCATACATGTCCTTCGTGAATTTCAGCGAAAACTGCCGCTCCTTACAATAGAAATCCACATCGGATGTCGCTACAAACGGACTTTCCTTGTTATCCCATCCTTGCTTTAGGATAAGTCCCTTGTCTGTCGCCCTGATCAGGAGGAATGCTTCCTCGCCGCCGTCGGTTTGCATCGTATACTTGCCTTCCAGCGCCTTCAATTCGCTGGCCTTCAACTGAACCTCCTTTATTTCCATGGGCTTGTAATCCTTTGTCTTTATCCATAGGTCCCTGTCGAATGCCAATACCTGGGTGATCGTGCCATCAGGCGCTTTTGTGAATTTCAAAGGAAAGTTCCCGTCGTCATTCATGAATTCTAGTTCCCTCTTTGGCGAAAAGGAGATTTTCTGATTGTCCCACATTTGTTCCAGAACCAGACCATTCGTGGCCGCTGAAATATGGATATAAGTATCATCCATTTTATAATAGCCTTCAAAAGACTTGAGCGCTTCAGGGCTGATGGTTGTATCCGTGATTTGCCTTGGCGCCGCGATATTCGCTTTTACGTCAGCCGGACGCATCATGAAACTGCAAAACACGGGGATGGCCAGCAAAAGAATATTTTTCTGCTTCATAGTATATAGTTTTATAGGGATTTATACCAGTTCAGTGCCAAAGTGTAAATCAATAGTAGTCAATAGCCTGAATATGCCCCGATAACCCCACTGTTCGAATTTGGTACATTGACTGTCCGGCATTGCACTTCCTATTCTTTCACCAGCTCTTCAATCTTCTGTACAAGCGTTGTCAGGTTAGTCTCATCATTATGGCTTTATTACCTTCTCAGGGAAGTCGTAAAACTCCATTAAACATGGCCCGCACCATGTCGCCCAGAAATTGATCATTACGACCTTCCCTTTCAGCAAAGAAAGCCGCTGATCCCGGCCATCACTCATGCTCACTTTGAAATCAGCCGCAGCTTTTCCTATCAGGGATTTTTCGTTTGTTGTTTTGCTCTCATTTACCGATGGTATCACCCAGTTTTTGCGCCAGGCTGTCCCGCATTTCCCGGGATACACCTTTGATCATCGATTTGACATCCCCGTTCTTCGCACATGCTTCAAGTTGCTGCCTGGTGATGATCTGTCCATCGGCGATAATCATGTAGGAAGGCTTCTTAACTGGCGTATTTTGTGCCCGGAGTAAAGTCCTGCAACTGACAGGGCAAAAATGAGAAATATTCGATATTTCATAAAGCAAGGATAAGTAAAATATAAGAGTAGTCCTATATTTGAAGATGGCAACACCCCCAATTAAAAGCCTGTTCCTGGTCTGCCTTTTAGTCGTCACCCATGTATCGATGGCTCAATCCGGTGGTAACGCGATCGATTTTATAAGTGACACCCAGCAACCGATGCTGCTGGAAGAAATAAAGCTTCATCCAAACCACAACATCAAAGCCACTTCCTTATTATTGGCGGACATGCTAAAACAAAAACCGGTCGCCATATACATGCTTGGGGATGTCGTGGCACTCGGGTCCAGCGGTAATAAGTGGCACGCCATGGACAGATTCATAGACAGCTGCAGGGCAAATAACATAGCCGTTCATGGCCTATTGGGGAACCACGATGTGATGTGGCGCAGAAAAAAGGGTGAGATGAACTTTCAGCGCAGATTCCCGGATAATGTGAGCACAGGCTACCTGAGCATTATCGATTCTCTGGCAATAGTAATGTTAAACTCTAATTTTAAGAAGCTATCTGCCGTTGAGATCGATAAACAACAGCGATGGTATACTTCGACACTTGACAGCCTAAACGGTAATAATTCTATCAAAACGATCATCGTAAGCTGCCATCACGCACCTTATTCCAACAGCCGCATCGTCGGCGCCTCCGTCCAGGTGCAGCGATACTTCCTGCCCGCCTTTATGCAGACTGCTAAGTGCCGCCTTTTTATCACGGGCCACGCACACGCTTTTGAACATTTTACCTTTTCCGGGAAGAATTTCCTGGTCATCGGCGGAGGCGGCGGACTTCATCAGCCACTGGATACATCTGCCAAAAGGCTTCCAGACATTGCAGATGGTTATAAGCCCATGTTTCATTATTTATCGATGCAGCGGAAGGGCGATATATTATTACTCACTTCCCACTTCCTAAAGCCGGATTTTTCGGGCGTCGAAAAGGGGTATTTATTTGAATTAGACCTATCGGCCAACTAGGTTTGAGGAAGAGGCTTCACCAATGCCAGAAGGCCGGCTTTATGGGATGGGAGTAACCAGCTTCCACTGACCCTCGGAAATGACATCGATGACGCCGTCGGTAACTTTAATGGCTGTCTGGTCATCAATCAGGTAGGAGGGCACAGGTATGGTGGCGGCCAGCTTTTCCAGGTTGGCCAGTGAGTTCTCCGGAAACGCCTCATAATCCAGGTGCGGGTGCAAGGCAACATCAACAAACCCCAACGACTTATCGGTTTCGGCTGGCAGCATATGGTTACCATAGGTGGTTCCAAAGCGGGTCATCACCATACTCCCGGCACTCAAACCAACATAAACCGTCTTGCGCAGCAGCGATGGCAGGAGGTTTGCCAGTCCGGAGCGCTGCATCCAATAAGTAAGATACTGACAGTCGCCGCCTCCAACCAGCAAGGCGTCGGTCTCCTCGAGCATGGGAACCCAAAGCTCTTGTTTAATACTCGGCAGCGCCGTGAGCTCCAGCAATCCCAGCGACTTCCAACCCAATTCGCAGAAGGGGTCTCCCAACGATCCACAGATCACCCTTCGAACGATGTCACCACCGCGGCGTATCCCGTATATCGCCGTGGGTACAAAAAGAGCATTTGCCTCGGCAATCGGTTTGCCCAGGAGTTCGATTAGCGCGTTCCGGATGCTTGTGTTGCTGATGCCGGCGGAAGTGAGAAGAAGCTTCATAATTTGTTAGCTGAAAAGAAACAGTGTGTGGAGAAACGTTAGAATGCAAATATAGGCAAAATGGGCATCGGTTGAAAAATCCCACCCAACCGTTGAATACCTGGCTCTCCTATGATCCCCGGAATTAACTTGGCAGAATGAGACAACTATTCCTGCTATCCATATTGTATTGCTTCGCGACGTCGCCTGTCAGCGCGCAAACCGTTCTTCAACCCGGGGATAAACGGATCCATCCCGAATGGCTAAAGCCATCGCATGATTTTTACCGGACGGTGGTATTTGATTCGACCGGCCATGTCCGGTATGATTTTATGATGGATGATTTTACGATCATCGACTCGGCGGCGGGGCAGATTATCTTTGCCCGCTCACGCCAGGTGCCGCCCGGAAGTTTTTCCACCGACACCTCCGTCACCGACCTGTCCTTACGGCCGCTGCGAATGCATGAGATCCATTACCGGCAGGATGTACATTTTGAAATGTCGTTTGGCGATACATCGGCTAGTGTTCGGACTACCCGGAAAGGCGCCCCTTCCGTAAAGACCTATTCAATGAAAGCGGGCTATTTCGAAGACAATATGATCGAATACATCTTTGGGTACCTGGACTTGCAAAAAGGAGTGGTATATAAGCTGGATAATTTTAACAAGGACGCACCTTCTCCTTCAGACCCCGTCACATTGGAATATGTGTTTGATGATATCTGGTTTGTTGCAGCCGATCAGCAGATACCCTGTATGATGATCCGGTTTACGCACGGCGCCACTAACGGCTATATCTGGATTGACAAACGTACCCGGCAGATGCTCAAACAGGCAGGCCAGTTCAAAAATGGTTCCTATATAGCGAGAAAGCTCTGATCCGCCGGAGTGGATCACAACGGTGTGTAATTGACGGCTTCCGGCTTGATGGTCCGAAGGGGCTGGATATGGCATAGGGGAGAGCGTCGAACCCCAGTGTATGGTCTATCGTCGGCGAATGATCTATGTCCTGTGGATAGTGGCATATTCTCCTGTTCCCGCCTTTCCCGCAGCATCCGCTGATACGGCGTCATTCGCTGTTCGCGTGTTAACTTCATCGCCGGCTCCCGCATTATGGGCCTCTTTTTTATTTTCACGATACATAGTACAACCCCGATGATAAGACATACCAGTGGTACAATATTCCCATGTAAATAGGCAGCCTTATATCCTGGAAGATAGATCTCCGAATTTACTCCGATACTGTCGAGTCCATGCTGAACATTCCCAGGAAGATAATCCAGCACCAGGTAAGAGATGAGACCCCCCAATGCTACACAAAACAGTAACATAAATAGTCCTGAAAAGACCGCCCACAACCTTTGAGCGATCTCCCGCCACGCGGACCCGCCCAGTAAGGCAGCATAGATAAATAATGCAATCAAATAAATAGAAATAAAAAGACCCGGCACCAGGATCAGATCTACTGTAGCTGGCATGGAGACAAAAACACCCGGAATGATCAAGCTTAGTTTGATCTTTGCAAGACCAGCTATCCCGGGTAACAAACGGGCAATCCAAAGCTGACCCGGGAAAAGGCAAACCAAAAAGAGCAGGGCCACTATAGCCACGGCGGGGAATGGTCTTTGACCACCATCTGGAATAGCCATAAAAATAATTTGAGTAGTGTTCCTCCGCTACTATGCGGAACTCAAATATTATACCAATTCACCCCCAGGTTTAAAAAGCAGAAATGCGAATTTAGAAAAAATGTACCTTTAAAGAGCATCAATCCTTCACGAGGCAAATGACAGATTTCCGCTTCAGTCCGGTGGCACCACATCCATTGCTCAGTCCTTATGTAGCAAAGATATGGGTATTCGAAAGCAGCGGACGTCTTCCTGTACAGGAGAGAAAACTGATCGTTCCCAATACGAACCTCAAACTAACGCTGACCTACCGTAACGGTATCGCAGCCAGCGTAGGGGCTAAATCCTTTCTGCAACGTGAAAATGAACTCTCGCTCACCGGCCTGATCGATGCCCCCGTGACATTGGATCCATATGAAGATTCGGAAACCGGCACGATCATCATCGAGTTCAACCCCCTCGGGGCCTACCGATTCTTTCAGTTAGGGTTTACCGGGGTCAAGAACGAGATCGCGAACCTGACAGACCTCACCGGCAAGGAGGCTACCGTGCTCTGCTCCCGGTTGACCGACACCACCGATGTCAACAGGAAATTGCGACTCCTGCAGGATTTTCTCATCCGGCAGCTGGAAAGAAACCCGGCCGATGCCATTTATGATCACTGTATCCAGCGTATCACGGCTACCAACGGCCTGATCACTGTGGCCCGGCTTGAAAAAGAGACCGGCTACAGCGCACGCTGGCTTCACCGGAAATTCTCGGAACACCTGGGCACCGGCGCCAAGAACCTGGCGGAGATCGTACGCTTTTCACAATTCTACAAGGCATATTCCACCGGCATCCCGCCGGAGACCCTAAAACAGTATATCTATCAATATTACTATGACCAGTCCCACTTCCTCAGGGCGTTTAAGCGGTTCACCGGAACCACCCCCACCGACCTGCAAAACAGTATGAACGAACTTAGCACCAGGAATTTTACGAGCTAGTTCCGATTCGTACAATACCAATGATCCCCAGCGTGCTAGCTTTGCTTTAAAAAGTAAACAAGATGGGAAAGAACGATTTTAACAGCAGTATCTCCGCGAAGATCAGCGCGGACGAAGCGATCAAAAAGATCAGCAATGTACCGGAATGGTGGGGGATAACCTTTACGGGAAGCTCCGAAAAACAAGGGGATAAATTCGTCGTAAAAATGACCGGTGATTCCTACTTCAACTTCACCGTCGCAGAATTAACTCCGGGCAAAAGAGTCGCCTGGCTGGTTACAGACTGCCTTATGCCCTGGTATTCGGATAAAAAGGAATGGACCAACACCAAACTGATCTTTGACCTCAAAGAAAACAACGGCGTAACAGAACTAACCTTCACCCATGAAGGCCTTACGCCCAATGTCGAATGTTATAAGGATTGTGAACAGGGCTGGACGCACTGGATCAAGACAAGCCTGTTCTCTTACTTAACTACGAGTAAGGGTGTTTTTAGACAACCTACCAAATAGACGGCTGAGCGGGGAAAGATAAATGCAGGTTTTTGATGTCTTATTTTTTCATTAATTTTAAGCATGACCAGCTACCTGCACTCCTCCGACAGCAATGGCGATGAGCATGCTCTGGAGACCCTCTTCGTGGATGTCTTCCAGCAGTATGAGCATAGGCTATATACGCTGGCGCTGTGCCTGGTCAAATCCGAACAGCATGTCAAGGACATTGTCCAGGAGGTGTTCCTGAAATTATGGGAACATCGGCACCGCTTGCAGGATATCCACAATATGGAAGCCTGGCTTTACCGGGTAATGGAAAACAAGGTCATCGACTTTCTCCGCAAGGCGGCTGCTGACAGCCGGCTAAAAGACACAATTTGGAACAATATTTCACAGGCCCGCAACGACACCGATGAATGGCTGGAAGCAAAAGAATACGACCGGATCATTCAGCAGGCCATCGATCATTTACCTCCCCAGCGGCGCCGCATATATTGTCTGCACAAGAAAGAAGGGCTGGATCATGCGCAGATAGCCGACAAATTATCTATTTCCAGTCATACTGTCAAAAACCAGCTCTCGGCTGCTATCCAGTCTATCCGCAGCTTTGTCACCCGTAATTCAGGGTTCTTCCTTTTCTTTTGACGTCTGTAGCCAACCGTCCTCGGGGGTGTCCTGTCAAAATTTTTTTTCAGCCGATAGGAATAGTTCCCCGCTGCTTCGTCATTATCTATGATGGAAGAAAGAATAAGGTATCTTTTCCGGCAATATCTCGAGAATAAATGCTCCAGGCAGGAGCTCGAGGAATTTTTTTCCTATATCCGTGCCTCCGGCAACGATGAGATGTTGAGGAACCTGATAAAAAAGGTATATGAAAATACGGCGCAAAGCCCATCCATACAAACCTATGTAAATGAACATGGAACGCTTATTCTCCCCGATAAGACGGAGCGCAGGGACACCACTGCACCTCAAAAACGACCACGCCGCCGGCGGCTGGCAGCCAGACTTGTCATGATCGTATGCCTTGCCATCGTCGGCGAGGCGATAGCCTGGCTGATACGCCCCACGGATCACAGAACTCCCGCACCCGTGGTCGCCGCCCTTACAAAAAGCTCGACGGAGCGGTCGGAATACAAATACCTGCTTTTACCCGACAGTACACAGGTATGGCTGAATGCCTCGAGCACGCTGGAATTCCCCCAACATTTCAAGACGGACAAAAGAGAGGTCACCCTATCAGGAGAGGCCTATTTCGATGTCCGGCATTCGGAAAATGCCCCCTTTATTATCCACACCGGTAAAATAGCTACCACCGTGCTGGGAACATCCTTTAATATCAAAGCCTATCCCGACCGTCAGCATATCATTGTTTCGGTGAGTACCGGCAAAGTCAAGGTTAGCTACAACAATACATCGCTGGCAACACTTATCAAGGGGCAGCAGGTTAAGGTCAACAGCCAGCTGAACACCGTTGAAGAAAAAAAGATCGCACCTGCTGAAGTGGCCGCATGGCAGAAGGGTAATATGTCATACGATGACGAAGCCTTGGAGGATATCGTCGCCGACATGGAGAGACTGTATAATGTAAAGATCAGGATCGACAATGATGCCATCCGGACGCTTAGGGTATCCACTTCATTCAGAAGAGAAATAGGGATAGAGCAGGCATTACAGGTGTTATGCAAGCTGACGGATTCGATGCTGCAGCAGTCCGACGGCTGCTATATCATTCAATAGCGCATAGATTAAAAACCAAACTCAACCATATGCTTATGAACTTGTCTCCACCAAT
>Ga0105237_10003969_pt1 | contig 17307 bp, 16 predicted proteins | sample KBSC24metaG_FD_81520 | JGI IMG/M metagenome (GOLD analysis project Ga0105237, IMG submission 81520) | Corn rhizosphere microbial communities from Kellogg Biological Station, Michigan, USA - KBS C2-4 metaG | ecosystem: Host-associated > Plants > Roots > Rhizosphere > Soil | place: Michigan, USA... | reverse complement strand
GTCTTCATCGTGGCCAAGTACGCCTTTTGTTTGGTCGAGGCGAACTTCGGAATCGCAATCGCGGCCAGGATGCCGATGATCACGACGACGATGAGCAACTCGATCAGGGTAAAACCTTTGGTGCTCCGCTTCATAAAATCTCTCTGAAGTTGGAAAGGAGACGGGTTGGTGGGGTGATCGCGCGTACGTAAGGCAATGTACGGACCAGTGAACGTGCAATTTGGAACACGATGTCTTTCAAAGACTTACGCCACTCTTGCGGAGTGCCGTTAAGACATCTTAGTGGTGTTTTGCAACGGTCTCCGGTGTTTTGCGACGTGTCACGGAGCAACCGGTACGATCGTTTCACGTTTTACGCGACGCGAATTTTACTCGCGATGTAAACACGATGTAAACGTGATGTAAATCAGAAAACCCGTCATTCTTTCCGCTGTGACGTTCCGCTGCGTGACTCGTATTTCGCGGAGCTGGTAGCCCGGCGCTGACGAGGCGCGCCAATGATGCGAGGCATCATGAACGATTTTCCCAGGGAAAGGAGCGATCGATGACGCAGCAACGTTTGATGATGCGGTATGTGGTGACCGCGGTAGCGATGGTCTGTGTCGGAGCGTGCAGCGGTGCGGATTCCACTTCGCCGGGCGCGACAACGATCTTGACGACCGCGACGGTCGATGCGGATGTCGCAGCTACGGTTGCCGATGTCGTGCTGTCTGATTTGGACAACATGGCCATAAATGAGTCGCTCACTGCAGCTGGATATGACGTAACTTTACCAACTACGAGCGGCGCGCCTGGACTTCGCGCGACGGTGTTGACGCAAACCCCGACGGTGGCGGGATATGGGAACTGCACCTTCAGCGATGGCGGCAAAGCATATAGCTGTCAGGTTGGGGAAGGCGAAGGGAGCTATAGCTCATCCCGGACCAATACGTACTTCGATACCGCCGGGGTGTTGATGGATGCATTCCAGCGCGGCGTAACGCAACGTGTCGTGTCGATCATGACGATCGATGGCAATATTGCGCGTGATTCCGGCGTTACCAACGTCACGCACCGGCGCGACTCGCTGTCCATCACCGGATTTGCCACCGGAAATACGCGCATCTACGACGGCGTGGGCAACGGCAGCGATACGAGCATGTTTACACGCGACAGCGTGCACCGGTCGTACGCGGGTAGCTACAGCGATACGACCAAGGCACTGACCTGGTTCGAGAATCGCGCGCAAAATCCCTATCCGCAATCCGGTTCCACAGTCCACGTCATTGACCTCACGGCGAGCTCTCGCCGTGGTGACAACCCGCCGGAAACCAAGCAGGTAGACGCGGTGGTTACGATCACCTACTCCGGCTCGACCACACCGACGGCCGCCATGACTATCGTCACCTCGGCCGGGACCCGCACCTGCACACTTCATCTCGACACCCACAAAATCGATGGATGTCATTAACGACTGACTTTCACCGAGCGTTAATGTGAACACCGAGCCCCGCGCACTCTGCACGGGGCTCGGTGTTTTAGGGGGGAACTGGTTTTAGCAGGCACGCCAGTATTGGGATGCTGATTGTGCGGTCAAAAGGACGGATGTATCGCACTCAGGGGCGTCCTCGTGTCGCCGTCTCATTGAGGTCATTTATGTGACTTATTTCTCCTTGACCCTGACACTAATGTCATGGTTTAGATTCGATAGAGTCGAAGGGAGCGGGGGACGAATGGACGACGCAGGATTACAAGTCGGAGAAATTGCGGCGCGGACCGGGGTCAGCGTGCGATCCATCCGGTACTACGAGCAAACAGGCCTCCTGTATTCGACGAGGCGCTCCAACGGATACCGCGAATTCCCTCCGTCTACGGTCGAGCGGGTCAAGGCGATTCGCGACCTCCTCGAGGTTGGTTTCACGATCGATGAGGTGTCGTCGGTCTCGTCATGTCTCCACGCCATCGGTGTGAACGCCAACTGCTGCGAGCAGACCGTTGCCATTTATCGCGACAAGTTGGCGAAGATCGACCATCAAGTCCGCACATTACTCCAATTGCGTGAGCGAATCGAAGAGCGAATCGCCGAATTGGGGCACCCCTGAGAGTCATTTCCGTCTACGGAGTCCGTATGTCTTCTACTGTCACGCATGTCACCGATACGACATTTCCCACGGAGGTCGAGCAATCACCTCAGTTGACGATCGCCTACTTTTGGGCCACGTGGTGCGGGCCGTGCCGTCCGCTCGCGCCAATCTTGGAGCAAGTTGCGGCCGATCACGCGGGCGCGGTAAAAATCACGAAGGTCAACGCGGACGAGAATATCGGGACGGCGGCGCGATTCAATATTCGCTCGGTTCCAACGTTGTTGTTCTTCAAAGGCGGGGAAGTCGTCGCGCGCATCGTTGGCTTGGTCCCCAAAACGCGGATTGAAGCCACATTGGCCCAGTATTCCTAATAATCGCCCGTGGCGTTGACGAGCGCGTCGAGAAACTGCCGCTGCACTGGGAGTATTTTCTCGCGCGCTTGGTCCATGTCAAACCAGGCGGCCCGATCTACTTCAGGGAATTCACGTTGCTGGCCGGATCGCGGCGGCCATTCCATCGTGAACGTGTTGCTCCGTATTCGCGATGGGACATATTCGCCCGCGCATGCCCAGGCGCTCACCACCTTTCCACCCGATTGCTTGATCGTTCCGAGTGCGACAAAGGGAGGTGACGCGGTAAATCCCGTCTCCTCATGAAACTCCCGGATCGCGGCGTCCAGGGGCTCTTCGGACGCTTCGTATTCCCCTTTGGGAATCGACCACACGCCGAGATCCTTTTTGGCCCAAAATGGGCCGCCCGGGTGGACCAGAAAGACCTCGATGGTTGCTCCGTGACGGCGGTAGATTAACAGGCCGGCGCTCTGTTTGGGCATGGAGAGGTATTACGCCCGAATTGCGTCGTTGGCAAGCTCCGGAATCGTGACTTTCTGAGCCATTTTGTCACGTTATTGCAGGAGATCGGACAAGATGGCTCGTTTGATGCGATCTGCGATCGAAAAACGCCACGTCGCGTCCCGACGCATCGCGTGGTGTCCGAGATCGTCACGTGACGTTTCTCCTGCGTGAATCGTGTATTAGCAGAGTCGATTGGGGTGGCCATGCGGGCCTGCGCGAGCAGCCGACATGTGTCACTCTGCAATCTTCATTGCAAGGAGCGAATCATGATTCACGTCCGCCTGGTATGGGTCGCTGCCGCCACCGTGCTCTTGGGTGCTTGCAGTGCGACCGATTCTACATCACCGCCGGGTCCTATGGGATTGACGGTGATCCCGATCGCTTCGACGGTCAACGCCGCCGCACCAACCGTTTTGGCCCACTAGTTCCACACCGCATGCGTCGGCGCGTTCGCGCGATGCCATGACAGAAACATTCCCCATCGCGCCCACGCAGGCGAATACGTCGTGGGTCATCATCCTTGTTGGCGTCATCATGCTGGTGGCGCTCGCCACGCTGGGCTATTCGTTGGCCGGTGCGCGGCTTTCGCGCTTTGAAGTCTCTCCGCAAGGCCTGCGATTGCGCGGCGATCTCTACGGCCGAACGATCCCGCTCAGTCAACTGCAGCTGGATGATGCCCGCATCGTCGATCTTCGACTGGCATCGCCGTTGACTCCCGTGCACCGTATCCGTGGAACGGCGATGTCAGGGTATCGAGCGGGGTGGTTTCGCTTGAGCGACGGGACGCGTGCCCTCCTATACGTCACCGATCCGTCGCATGTGGTGTACATCCCCACGGTGCAGGGGTACTCGCTCCTCCTGAGCGTTACCAACCCCGACGCGCTCCTCGGCAGTCTCCGCCGCGCCAGCACCCCGTAGTCTCTGTTGGGCCATACAGTCGTGGTTCACCCCTCGACATTTTTTTAAGCCACGAGCACATTCCGTGTGATCGATCCTTGGCGAACGGTACGCACGCCGTCGCCTCTCCTTACACGGGATTTCGCATGCGATATCACACGCGTTCGCCTTCGGGGACTTCTTTGCGCGCCGCTTTGGGCGCGATCCTTTCCGCCACGCTCGTCCTCGGCGCACACACAGCGGCGGGACAGACAACAAAGGCAAAAGCCGCCAAGTTCGGCGTCACCAGCACTGATATCCGACCCGGTGCCACTATCGGATCCAAACATATCTTTTCGGGGATGGGGTGCACCGGGAACAATTTGTCACCCGCACTGCGCTGGACGGGGGTCCCCGCCGGTACCAAGAGTTTTGCGGTCACGATCTACGATCCGGATGCACCAACAGGGAGCGGCTGGTGGCATTGGGTCGTCTACAACATTCCGGCCACGACCACGTCACTTCCCACGGGTGCCGGCGATGTCTCGGGTAAGCATCTCCCAGCGGGGACAGTGCAAGGAAACACCGATTTCGGCGTCAAAGCATACGGTGGTCCGTGTCCGCCCGTAGGTGATAAGCCGCACCACTATATCATCACCGTCTACGCGCTGAAAGTCCCCACGCTCGATGTGCCAGCCACGGCATCGTCTGCGTATGTGGGATTCAATATCCACGCGAACGTTTTGGCTTCGGCGCGGCTCACTGGGTTGTACGGTCGCTGAGCGCACCGCGAGCATAGCGCGCCGTTGTATCGAGCGTGAGGACTTCACGCTCGATACAACGGGATCGCTCGTCCTAAGTGAAGAGATACGTCGCCGCGTGGCGAATTTTGACCGCCACGGACTCGAAGGTCGGATAGCGATCCAACGCATCGAACGGTACCCAGCGGAGCTCATCGACCTCCGCTGGGTTGGTCACGGCGTCGTGCCCATCTTCGCAGACAAAGAGATAGCGGAAGTCGTGATGCCAATGTTCGCCTTCGCCTTTCCGTGGGTTAGCCGGAATGAAATGCGTATCGATGTCGAACGGAACGAGCGGCGCGTCGGCAACGGGATGATACGTGAGGGCGTGGATTCCTGTTTCTTCTCGGACCTCTCGGCGGGCACCCTCGAGCGGTGATGCGTCGGATCGCTCCAGGTGACCACCCGGCTGTACATACAGCCCCAACCCCTTGTGATAGACCAGCAAAAGCGTGCGCCTCGCCCGATCGACCACGAAGCCACTGGCGGTCACATGTCCTTCGGTGTTTGCGCGATCGATAAGCTGCGCCGGATCGTCGGTGTGCGCGACGAGGCGTTGCAGCCGATCGAGCTTATCTGCCTCACCGGGCGTCCGGTCGAGATACAGACGTAGCAATAGGGGGATGGAGGTCATGCGGTCCTGGTGTCAGGCGAGCGTGCCCGCCCACAAACTAGCCGGTTCATGCCAGCGAGGGGGAGGCATATGGAGCGCCGAACAGTGGCAGCCGAGCAGGGGGTCAGGTTGTGCGGCACACAAGGGCCGTCAATTCGATATCAGAGACAGCTGTTTGCCAGGGGGAGTCCCCGGTGTGCGTCACCCTATCCTACGGCAATGTCGAATGCGGAACGCATTCGGTCTTTTTGGGAATATTCCGACACTGATTCGAGGTTCGTTCGTCTATAGATGTAAGCGCAAGGATGACGTTCTGGGTGACGACGTCCCCGATCGCCGTATGCACTGTCTGACCGTATCACCGTTCTGGAATGTTAGAACGCTTTTTTAGCTGGCCCATCGTACTGTTGGCTTGGTTGGTCGGGATGTTGGTGGCCTATATCACCATCGGACTGGCCGGCCGTATTGCCACATTGGGCACGCCAAAATTTCGTCAGAGTTGGTTGGCGGGCGGCGCCTTTTCGACGGGCGTCGGGTTGTGGGCGATGCACTTCGTCGGGATGCTGTCGTTCTCGCTTCCGATCCCGATTGGCTACGATCTTACCATCACGCTCGCCACGCTTGGGATCGCTATCGCGATCTCGTACTGCTCGCTCTGGCTCGTCACGGGCGACACGCTCTCGCTCCGCCGTCTCGCCATCGGCGGTCTCGTCCTCGGATTGGGGACCGCGGCGATGCACTATACCGGGATGGCGGCATTGGAAATGTCGCCAGGAATCCGGTACGCGCCGGGGATGGTGACGATTTCAATCGCTATTTCCATCGTCGGCTCGGTGATCGCGCTGCATCTCGCCTTCTCGATGCGGAAGGTCTATCTCAAATTCTGGGAACTGCGGCGCGCGGCCGGGGCTGTGGTCATGGGAACGGCGGTCTTTGGGCTCCATTTCACCGGCATGGCGGCCGCGCACTTTCCCATTGGATCGATCTGCCGAGCCGCGGGCGATTTGGATGCGGGGTGGTTGGCCGTCACGTTGGCGGGAGGCACGACGGGTGTGCTGGCCGTGACGCTCGTGCTCACGGTGTTGGACGCTCGACTGGAAAATCAAACGGCTGGCTATGCCTCCAGCTTGCAGCGCGCCAACGAACAGCTGTTGCATCAGGCGACGCACGACGCGCTCACGCAACTTCCCAACCGGATTCGCCTCTCGGAACGCCTGCAATACGCCATCGACGTGGCGCCGCGCCGAGGGCAGCATGTCGCGGTTTTTTTCCTTGATCTCGATGGTTTCAAACCGGTCAACGATACCCTCGGCCATGGCGCGGGTGACGCGGTGCTCAAAGAGCTGGCGGCGCGGTTACGGCTGGCAATTCGCGCGGAGGACTTGGTCGCGCGGTTTGGCGGCGACGAATTCGTCGTCGTTGCCGAAGGGTTAGATGGTGTGTCGGACGCATCGCGAATTGCGGAGCGGCTCTTCGAATGCTTCCGGCGTGATTTCGTCGCGTTGGGGACGACGCTGACGCTGAGTCCAAGTATGGGGATCAGTCTGTTCCCGCAGGACGGCGATACGCCCGAGCTGTTGATCCGGCATGCCGACGCGGCGATGTATCAGGCCAAGACGACAGGGCGCAACCGGTATCGTTTCTTCGATACGAGCATGAACGAAGCGACGCACCGCACTATGGCGATTCAGCGTGCGTTGCATTTGGCCATCGAGCACGGGCAGCTTTTTCTCGAATATCAACCTAAATTTGCGTGCGACGGCCGTACGTTGGCCGGCGCCGAAGCGCTCCTGCGGTGGCATCATCCCGAGCTTGGCTTCGTCTCGCCGGACGAATTCATTCCGGTCGCCGAGCAGTCAGGGCAAATCGTGCCAATTGGTCGGTGGGTGGTGACCGAGGTCTGCGCGCAGTTGCATCGCTGGCGAAAGGAGCAGGCGCCGGCCATGACCGTCGCCATCAACTTGTCCCCTGTGCAAGTGCGTGACGCCAATCTGGTGCGTGACATTCTGGCGATCACGATGAGTTTTGATGTGGCCCCATCTTCGCTGATGTTCGAGATCACGGAATCTGTAGCGGTCCGTGATTCCGAGGCCACCATGTATACGTTGCGCCAACTCCGGACCGCTGGCTTCGAGATGGCGATCGACGACTTCGGGATCGGCTACTCGACGTTGACCTATCTCCGGCAATACGGGGTGCGGCAGCTCAAAGTCGACCGCCTCTTCGTGCAGGCTTTGGAGCATGCGGACGACAAGGCGCGCTCCATCATGTCGTCCATTATTGGACTCGCGCACTCGATGGGGATGGAAGTCGTGGCCGAAGGGGTCGAGACGCCACGGCAGTTGAGCGCGTTGCGTGCACTCAACTGCGATCTCGTGCAGGGATTCTATCTATCCAGACCGATTCGTGGAAGCGAATTTGCCGCGTCGATTGCCGATCATCTCCGCTCGGCGCGGGTCCAAGCATCGTCGGCTTAGATGCCGGTACTGCCGATTCCACCTGTGCGATCGGAGGTGACACCAACAGTGCCATCGACCAGCGTCACGGTTTGGAACCGCGAGAAGACGATTTGCGCGATCCGTTCGCCGTGCTCGACGGTCACCGATTCATCGAGTGTATTGGAGACAATCACCATCCATTCGCCGGGGTAGTCGGGGTCGATGGTGGCTGGCGCGTTGGGCATGATGAGTCCGCGCTTGAACGCCACCGAGCTTCGTAACCGCAGCTGTGCTTCGAGGCCCGATGGCAAGGTGGCCCGAAATCCCAATGGAATCGTGACACGCGCTCCAGGGGGGATGACTAGACGGCCATCGCCGACCGCGAGCGTCCCGGATTGCGTCCCTTGAACCAAGTTGACGGTACGGCCAATGAGGTATGCATGCACATCATACCCCGCCGACTCGGCCGTCGCGCGCATGGGGCGTTTGACGTCGTCAAAGAGCGCGTCAAAGGTCACGGCCCACGTTGTTTCGTTCACGTCCATCGTTTCGGTCACGCGCGCTCCACGGATCACAGTCGTTATGGTCGTCGTCCGCGGCGGGCGGTCGACGCATTCGCTGGCGGATAAATTAGGGCATCACGCCCATTCCGTCACGGTCTGGTGGACAAAATGTCTGGTTCGCGTGGCCACTCGCGTGACGTGCATCTGTTCGGGTTGCCTTGCCTGCCGCCGCATCGTCTTGCTGATGAGTGCGTTGTCTGTGCGCGGGAGATGTGTTATGAGCGAGCGAACTGTACCATCAACATCGTCGTCGTGGGATCGGCTGGCCGTCGTCGCTGCCTTGGCCATTGTGGGTGCGGTCGCGGCGTTGGGATCGGTACGCGCCATGGTGCATGCTGCCGACCTCGGGCGTGTTCCCCTGGAGCGCGCCATGCGCGTGCATCATGCCGACGAGGGCAGGCGCAATCCGTTGCACTCCATGACCTCTCCGTCCTCGTTGCACCGCAATGTCTCATCGTGTACGACGTACGGTGTCGGTCAAAGTTCGCAAGAAGGCAATCACGTCGGCTTGCTCCCCAGCAGTGAGACGGAGTGCCCGCGCCGGTAACGTTTGCGTCGGGAGCTTGATCCCAATCCCCGCGCCGCCACCTCGATTGTAAAAATCCATCACTTGCTCCAACGTCTCGTACGCGCCGTTGTGCATGTACGGTGCGGTGAGCGCGATATTGCGTAACGTCGGCACTTTAAAGGCGTGGTCGTGTCCTTCGATTTTGTCGACACCACCACGCCCCAGATCAGCGTCAAGGTGGGCATGCGCCGTGGCACGGCGCGAAGGAACACCGATGATCTCGACTTCTGACGAACTGAACGCGGGCGGCGAGGTGCCGTTGAAGAGCGGTGCGAAGTGACAGGTCCCGCATCGCGCTTTTCCCATGAACAGATTGAAGCCGTGACGCTCCTGCGCGGTAATCGCTGTGGTGTCACCACGCGCGGCGCGGTCAAAGCGGGAGTTGAAGGACGTGAGCGAGCGCATGTACGCGGCCAGCGCAAAACGCACAGTCCGCGGCGTGAGGCTCCCCCCTGGACTACCTGCAAACACCCGCGCGAACGCGTTGCGCGCGTCGGGACGTGCCATCAGACGTTGCGCGGCGAGCTGCGCCGAGCTGGCCATTTCGGCGGGGTTCGCGAGTACGGCGCCGACTTGATCTTCGAGCGACGAGGCGCGCTCGTCAAAAAAGAGCTGCGGTTGATAGGCGGCGTTGAGGAGCGTTGGGGTATTGCGCGCAGTCAACTGAGCGTGCGTCGATAGCGTCATACTGCGCGCACGGCCATCCGTAAAGGCGCGTGCGGGGTTATGACAGGTCGCGCAGGAGCGCGTGCCCGGGCCGGAGAGCGTGGGATCGTTGAAAAGCCGTTCTCCCAAAGCAATCACCGGACGGGTGAGCGTGGGCGCACCGTCCGGCGAGTATGCGGTCGGGTCGAGCGCATCCACGTCGAATACGGTTGCCGCGTCGAGATTCCAGACTCGGCGTGTGATCAAGTCAGGCGTGTGATCGGCGCGCCGCGCGGCGGCGATGGCGCGGCCGGCCGGTCCGGCGTAATCCACGATGAAATCGAGCCGATCCAGCCGTGCAAACTCCTGACGCGCTCGTAGATAGGCGCTGGCCAAGCGTAACGTCGTGTCGATACCCACCCACCAGTTTTTGGGCGCCGAGCTCTCTGGTCCAGCCGCGGCACGGAACATCGTGCGCAATCCGTCGAGCGCTGTCGCCGCTTCGGGAACGGCGTTGACGGACGGATCGGAGTCGAATCCTGCCAGACCGAGCGTCGTTACCCGCGCCAGCTCAAGCCGTGCGGTTTCGAATAGTTGGGGGTAGGTGACGTGCAGCATCCGCGTCGTGCCGCGTAGCCGTTGGACATTGGCAAGCATGGTGGCGAGCTCGCGATGCGCGTCACGGAGTCCAGACTCGTCGAGTCGCGGGAAGAGGAGCGGCTCCACGACCTGAAAGCCGACCGCTGCTCCGAGTGGCGGTGCGGGTTGATCGTCGTTTTCTTCGGCAATGGGGCCGTTGAGCGCCATGGCAACGTCGGGCGCGTAGAACTCGATCAGCCCTTCCACGCGTTTGTATGCGTCGCGCGCCACCCGAAACGCCGTTTGCGTCGCGATGTGCACTTCACGACGGGGCTCCGCGCGCGTTTCGCCGTGCGCATCGCGAGGCATGCCCGCGGCGACCGTCAACTGATGATCCAACACCGCGATCGTGGCGGCGAGTGTATCCAGTCCGGCATCGAATGTCGAGAGCACCGCGTGGTTGACCACAGTCGGCGCGGCCAATTGCGCCAGTGTTGGCGGTGCAGATGCGTGCGCGGTGTGCGGAGCAACGTCCGTGGAGCTGCCACGCGCGGCGTAATGAAGGATGATCCCTAAAACGGCAATGGCCGCCACGAAGATCGTGGCGGCCGTCCACCGTCGGAGTATCGGTATGGGCATCGACGGAGTGCGAGGATTTAGTTGGCCCAGGTGAGATCGGCCGAATCGCGAACGGTGGTGGGGGTTCCTGCGGACGACTGGGTGTAGCCGCCCGTTGGAATATCACGGCCGTAGCTCTTGACGATTACGCGGCCATCTTTGAGCACCGTGACGACGGTAAAGCCGTAGTAAGAGCCGCTGGTCGGGATGGTCGGATCGATCGTGGCTTCGAGTTTGCTCCCGCCGTTACCGGCGATCACTTGCCAGGCGCCGCCCAGCGTGGGCTGCGTGCGGAAGTACACGTGGTTGTGCGCCGAGAACATCGCTTCGGCGCGGTTGGTGTTCATTGCGTTCCAGAAGATGTTACGCGACGCGGTGTCACGAGAGAGTCCGTCTGTTGGGACCGTTGGATACGGGAACGCCGGCTTGTGGCCAAAGACGAAGATGTGCTTGGTGCCAGCGGTGCGGGCCGCCGAGAGGTCCGACGCGATCCAGTGCGCGGGGACATGCCAGTCGGCGCCGACTGGATCGGTGTTGAGCGTGACGAAGTGCGTTCCTTTGTAATCAAACGAGTAGGTGAGCTTGCTCTGGTCGGTCGTCAGCGCATCGGCACCGCCGGCTTGTGGGCCGTTTCCGCCACGCTTGATGTACTGCGCCATCTCACGCAGCCAGGTCCGCTCCGCGGCGGCGTAGGCGATTTTGGTCGGCCCTTGCGTCTCGTGATTGCCGGGGATGGCGACGAGCTCGATGGACGAATGCGCGAGCGCCGACGCTTCGTACAATGCTTTCCATCCCTGGAGCTCTTTCGCGAGCACCGTGGTGTCGGCGGTATAGCCGAGCGTCAGATCACCCATGAAGAACAGAAACGAGGGCTTTTGCGGGAGGGCGGCAATCTCGGCGAACGTGCGCGTGAGCTGCTCGATGTTGGCGGTACTTTGATTTCCAGTGGTGTCGGCCGCGTCCACGCGGTTACAACCGATCAGTGCAAAAGAATACGCGACGCCGGTGGGGCTGGCGTCGGGTGCGGATGAATCGCCGCACGCGGCGGCGGTGCAGGCGAGCCCGAGGGCAACGACGAGACGACGGTGCATGAAGAGGATCTCCGGAGGAAGTGTCCGGAAGCTCGCGGCGTTTCATCACCGTCACGCAATCGGTTTGTCTTGCCTTGGTAACGTGGTCGTATCATCCGGAACTTGTGAGTTGAATCATAAATGTGATACATGGGGTCATTCCTTCGTCTCGAGCTACCGTAGACCTGCGCGTAGCGCCGTGCCGCCTGGGGGAGGTAAATTGCGCAGTTTACCGTTTTCTTGACCTCCTTCTCGAACCACGCTCAGCTCGCAATGGCTACTTACAAGTTTGCGACCGTCCCCTCGCATGGGGATCGCATCGAATATGAAAACGGGGCGCTCAAGGTCCCCAACACCCCCATCATTCCGTTTATCGAAGGCGACGGCACCGGTCCGGACATTTGGCGTGCCTCGGTGCGCGTGTTCGACGCCGCGGTCGAAAAGGCGTATGGTGGCGAGCGCAAAATCGCGTGGATGGAAGTCTTTGCCGGTGAAAAGTCGTTTACGCAGCACAACGATTGGCTCCCACAAGAAACGGTGGACGCGTTTCAAGAGTTCCGCGTTTCCATCAAGGGGCCGCTGTCCACGCCAGTGGGCGGTGGGATTCGCTCGCTCAACGTGACGCTGCGCCAGGTGCTCGATCTGTACGCGTGCGTGCGCCCCGTGCGGTACTTTGAAGGCGTTGGCGCGCCGGTCAAGGAGCCTGGCAAGGTCGATATCGTGATCTTCCGCGAGAACACGGAAGACGTGTATGCCGGCATCGAATACAAGGCAGGGTCGGAGCAGGCGACTAAACTGCGCGACTATCTCTCCAAAGAGTTCAACGCCAACATCCGCGAGCAGTCCGCGCTCGGCATCAAGCCGATGAGCGAATTTGGCTCCAAGCGGTTGACGGAAATGGCGATCAACTACGCCATCGCGCACAAGCGTCCGTCGGTGACGTTGGTGCACAAAGGGAACATCATGAAGTTCACGGAAGGGGCGTTCCGTGATTGGGGCTACGATCTGGCGCAGAGCAAGTTTGCCGCGCAGACCATTGCCGAAAAAGATGTGACGGCATCGGGCGCGGGCGGCAAGGTGGTGATCAACGACCGCATCGCCGACTCGATGTTCCAACAGCTGTTGCTCCGTCCATCGGAGTATTCCGTGATTGCCACGCCAAACCTCAACGGCGACTATCTCTCCGATGCCGCCGCGGCGCAGGTGGGCGGGCTCGGCATCGCACCGGGTGGTAACATCGGTGACGGGCTGGCCGTGTTCGAAGCGACGCATGGCACAGCGCCCAAGTATGCGGGACTCAACAAAATCAACCCGGGGAGCGTCATTCTGTCAGGGGGCATGATGTTGGACCATTTAGGGTGGACCGAGGCGGCGCAATTGATCGTGCGTGGCATGGAAACCGCGATCAAGTCCAAAAAGGTCACCTACGATCTCGCGCGGCAGATGCCGGGATCCACGGAGGTGTCCACGTCCGGATTTGCCGACGGCATCATTGCCGGCATGCGCTGACCGCTGTTTCCGTGCGAGCGCACCCTCACCTTTTACTGACTCGTTGATCGCATGACGCAGCCGATCACCGTTACACTCGCGGGTGGCGATCTTTCCGCCATCCGCGCTCCGTTGGTTTGCCTGGCGCTCCCGTCCAATGGGAGCACGGGCGTCACATTGCCCGCCGCGTTGCGCGGACTCGATGAGGCCTTGGAGGGTGCGTTGCACGTCGCGCTCGAGGCCCGCGATTTTCGCGGAAGTCGTGACGAAACCTTGATGTTGAGCGGTCCCGCGCAGGGACCGCGCCGTGTGTTGCTCGTGGGGTTGGGTGCACCGGCCACGACACCCGTTGCCGCCACTAACGCCGTGCGTCGCGCGGCTGCGGTGTCCGCACGCGCGGCGGGACGGCTGGGAACGGGCTCATTCGCGTTCTTTGCCGATGGATTGACCGCCGAGCAGATCGAAGCGGTGGTTGTCGGCATGCAGGCAGGGGCATGGCAATATCTCGATACCAAAACTTTGCCGCCCGAACATGAGCGCAAGGCCCCGGTGGCATCGGCCCAGATCGTCGCCGACGCGTCGCCGGCCACCACCAAAGCCGTGGAAGCCGGACTCGCGATCGCGGCGGGACAGGTGCTCGCACGTACGTTGGCGATGATGCCTGGCAACTTGTGTACGCCAGAATTTCTCGCGACGACTGGACAAGAGATCGCGGCGCGGCATCACATGCGCGCAACCGTGCTCGATCGCGCAGGATTGACCAAAGAAGGGATGGGCGCGTTTCTCGCCGTGGCGCAAGGGACGCCGGTCGAGCCGTATCTGATCGCCCTGGAATACATGGGCGCGCCCAAGATGGAGACACCACCCATCGCGCTCGTGGGAAAAGGGCTCTGCTTCGATTCGGGCGGCATTTCCATCAAGCCGGCCGCCAATATGGAGCAGATGAAGTTCGATATGTGCGGTGCGGCTGGTGTGCTTGGCGCCATGGAGACCATCGCTCGGCTCAAGCTTCCCGTGAACGTCGTTGGATTGATCGGTGCCACGGTGAACATGCCGTCGGGTACCGCCATGAATCCCGGCGACGTGGTGCGCAGTCAGTTGGGCAAGTACATCGAGATCGTTAACACCGACGCCGAAGGGCGGTTGGTGCTGGCCGATCTCTTGTCGTATGTGCGGCGATTCAAACCGTCCGTGGTCGTCGACGCGGCAACGTTGACGGGCGCATGCGTCATTGCGTTGGGACACACCACCATCGGCGTGATGGGAACCGACCAGCGTGCCATCGACGATATCTTGCACGCTGGTGAGCGCGCCGGTGAACGAGGGTGGCCGCTCCCCATTTACGACGATTATTTCGAGCTCATCAAGTCCGACGTCGCCGATATGAAAAATAGCGGCGGCCGGGCGGCGGGGACGATCACGGCGGCGATGTTCCTCAAGGAATTTGCCGACGGCTATCCGTGGGTGCATCTCGACATCGCGGGAACGGCGTATACGGAATCCGATTCCGCCGCGCTCGCGCGCGGGCCGTCTGGGATTCCGGTGGGACTATTCGTCGAATTCGTGCGCGCCCGCGCGACGAAGTGAGAGCGATGGCGGTGCGCGTGATGCGAGGTCGCGCGATGCGGGGTCGCGTGATGCGAGTTGGCATGATGCGCCAGGTCGCGGTGGCGGTGATTGTGTGGAGCGTGGTCGCCGCCACGGGCTCTGCACAAACACCGGGGACGCCAAGCGCCGGACGCGATACGACACGCACGACGCCGGTATCCGTACCGGCGGATACGGTGCGTCAAGATACGGTACGCCGAGATACGGTGTCGACCAAGTCAGGGCGCGACACCACGGTCGTTCCTACCGATCATCGTCCCGCCAAAGACACCACCAAACCACGTGCCGATAGCATTCAGGCGCGTATCGGCCGCGACCATGGGCCGCTGTCGCTCGAGATCGGTGACGCGTATACCTTTACGCGCGATCAGTATTTCGCGACAGGTGCATTCATGCTCACGGAGATCCTCGAGCGGTTGCCGGGTGTACTCCCTATCCAAAGCGGATGGCTGCAATCGTCGCAGGCGGTGGCGTACAACGGCGATCTGGGGCGGCTCCGCGTCTTTTACGACGGCGTGGAGATGGACGAGCTGGAAGGGCGGCAAAATGGCATCGTCGATTTGAGCGCCATTCCGGCGTGGTCATTGGATCGGATGACCATCACGCGCGGGGCCAACGAACTCCGTATCGATCTTCGGTCGTGGGAGTATACCAACGTTCGGCCGTACACGCAGTTCGATGTATACGAAGGCGATCTCAATACCACGGTGTACCGCGGCTTTTACGCGAAGCGCTTTTATAACGGTACCGGGCTGCAATTTGCCGGCGAACGATTCAACGTCAACGATACGCGTCTCGGTGCGTCGGGTGATCGGACCGGAATTTTTGCACGGTATGGCATTGGTCGTCCCATTTGGAGTCTCGACGCCACATTAGTGCGTACCGGCGGCCACCGGAGTCTGGAAAAACAGTATCTCGCCTTTGACGCGATCGCGCCGTATACGGCGTCCAATTCGATGATCTACCTGCGCGGCGCGTGGGGACGGGAAGGATCCGGGCCGTTCGTGCAGTTCGTGGGTGCGTCGCGAGTGTTGAAAGAGTATAGCACGCACTTCGACGTGAACACTGCCGGGTCGTACGGATTTCCGTCGGATACCGCGGATACGACCACGTCCATGGCGCAATACGTGATCACCGCGGGATTCGACAAGTGGGGCGGGCGGGTACGACTGACCGATCGGTACCGCGTCGGCAACCATCAACACTTCAATGCGCCGTCCGCGTCGTTTGACTATGCGACGTCGATCCTCTCCGTCTCCGCCTCGGCGGAGCACGATACGTATCAAGGGTTTACGCGTCTCGAGGTGGACGGACGGATTCAACCTGTTCCGTTCTTCGCGGTCTCCGGGGCAATCGGGACACGCAATGCCGATGCCGATCGGACCGTACAACCATCCTCGCGCTCCGCTCGGCTCGAGGCGGGGGTGCGACTCAACAATTTGTGGGTGTTGGGCGGCGTCATCACGCGTGATACGTCATTCTTGAATGCGCCCACGATGTTCGATTCCGCGTTTCGTAATTTCCCCACGGGGCGAACGACGGGGACGACGATGGCGGTGCGTGGTCCGGTGCTCTGGGGCTTTTCGCTCGATGCACAGGGGACACATTGGAGGCGCGGAACGCCATATGCGCCACAGTACGAGTTCGTGGGTGAGTTGAAGTATTTCACGCAGTGGCTGTCCAAGTTTCCACGCAAAGACTTCTCGTTCACCTTTGCGCCACGGTTGGAGTATCGGGACGCGGTGATCTTTCCGGGCAATACTGGGGATGCGCCTCCCTCCACGGTGTACTCCCTCATGGTGCAGATCCGCATCATGCGCGGGGTCGCGTATATCGAGCGGCGGAATCTGGCGGGGATCTTGTACGAGCAGGTCCCGGGGTACCTCATGCCGCGCGGGGTGACGGCGTACGGGGTGCGGTGGTACTTCTTCGACTGAGGTAAGGCGGAAGGGTATCCCTTCCGTTTATCTGATTTCGCCCCCCGTTTCCCATTCCCACGCGTATTTCGATCGACTGTTCGAGCCAACTTGCCACGCCGAGCGTCATCCTTTCGTCGCCAAGCCGGCGTGAGTTTGACAAAGTTATTGCGGCACAATAACTTAACCGGCTGCACATGATTACCAGTATGACCGGATTCGGCGCCGCAGATGGCGTGGTTGGCGCACTGCGCGTGACGGTCGAAATCCGTGCGGTCAATCATCGCTTTTTCAATCCGACCATCAAGTTGCCGAGTACGTTCGCGCGCTGGGAGTCCGATGTGCGTGAGGCGTTGCGGAAGCGGTTTGCGCGTGGTCATGTCACGGTGGCCGCGTGGATCGACCGCAACGCGGACGAGCAACCAGTAGTCGCAATCGACGAAACGCGCGCCGCCGCGTATGTGGCACAGCTGCGTGGACTGCGCGATCGGTTGGCCATCACGGGCGACATCGATCTGGCCACGTTGCTGCGACTCCCCGATGTATTGACCGCCGAGCGTCGAGACGACGGCGTCGAAGGGGCGGTGGAAGAACTGGTGGCGATCGTG
>Ga0105237_10003968_pt1 | contig 17309 bp, 12 predicted proteins | sample KBSC24metaG_FD_81520 | JGI IMG/M metagenome (GOLD analysis project Ga0105237, IMG submission 81520) | Corn rhizosphere microbial communities from Kellogg Biological Station, Michigan, USA - KBS C2-4 metaG | ecosystem: Host-associated > Plants > Roots > Rhizosphere > Soil | place: Michigan, USA... | reverse complement strand
GTCACGCGTTCGCGGATCATGACAACATACGCGGTCATGACATTCGATCCTTGGTGATTTTATCGATCAGCACCTTTGCTGCGGGACCGGACGAGGCCGGATTTTGCCCGGTAATCAGCTGCCCGTCTGTGAGGACATAGGGCTGCCAATCATCGGCTTTGGAGAAGATGCCGCCCTTGGCCTTCAATTCATCTTCGACGAGGAAGGGGACGACCTTGGTTAGACCGACTGCTTCTTCCTCGGTATTGGTGAAGCCGGTAACCTTCTTGCCTTGCACCAGCGGTTTGCCGTCAGGGGTGTTGACATGACGGAGCGCACCCGGAGCGTGGCATACCAAAGCCACGGTTTTGCCGGCCGCGAGGAAGGCTTCGATAAGATCTATCGAGTTCTGATCTTCCGCGAGGTCCCACATCGGACCGTGGCCGCCGGGATAGAATACGGTATCGTAATCGTCCGCCTTCACCGTATCCAGTCGAAGCGTCGAGGCGAGTTGTGCCTTGGCATCCCCATCGGCTTCGAAGCGGCGGGTCAGGTCAGTCTGGAAATTTGGTTCGTTGCTCTTGGGATCGAGCGGCGGCTGACCACCTTTTGGAGATGCAAGCACGATCTCGGCGCCAGCATCTTTGAAAACATAAAAAGGCGCCGCCAGCTCTTCGAGCCAGAAACCCGTCTTGCGACCGGTATCGCCAAGCTTGTCATGGGAGGTGATGACCATCAGAATCTTCATGAATACTCCTTTCAGCAGTGTTTGACGCAGCGGATGTCGATCACGAAATCTCCGCTTTCGCGCCGTCCGCGTAGCAGGATGCCGCTAGGTTAAACCGGCTCCGCCAATCGGTCTTATCGGCACAGTCTGATGCGGAAAGAATGCGCAGCAACGAGCTTGATACAATGTGGAAGGGTGAGATTGGGGATTGCTAACAAGAGATAGAGCATTGGCTTCAACTCCAGAAGCCCCGCAGCCGTTCCAGAAACGTAATTCTTCTCTTGAAGTCAAACCCCATGTCGGCTTGTGACCCGCAGTTGTCCTTACTGCGCACATTGGTGAGAACGGATAAAGGGCGATTGAGGTCGAGAGATAAGTTCCGACCGTTCCGGTATGGACTCATTTGGGCGATGCCGTTGACACTTCGGTCCTTGTCGGGTCGGCGCCGAGCTTCGAAGTCCAGTTGGCGAGCCGATCCAGGTATAGATAGACCACTGGCGTCGTGAATAACGTCAGCACCTGGCTGACCGCGAGGCCACCGACCATCGCGAAGCCGAGCGGCTGACGGATTTCGGCGCCCGTCCCGGCGCCCAACATCAGCGGCACGCCTCCGAGCAACGCTGCAAGCGTCGTCATCATGATGGGACGGAATCGGAGCAGCGAGGCTTTGCGGATCGCTTCCTCCGGCGACAGGTGCTCTGTCCGTTCGGCGTTAATTGCAAAATCAACCAGTATAATCCCGTTTTTCTTCACGATGCCGATCAGCAGAATGACTCCGATCATCGCGACCAAGCTGAAATCGAAGCCGAACAGCATCAGAGTCGCGAGCGCGCCTGCGCCAGCTGACGGAAGGGTCGAAAGTATCGTGAGGGGATGGATGTAACTTTCGTAAAGAATGCCGAGGATCAGATATACGACGAACAACGCCGCTGCGATGAGCAGTGGGATTGTCGTCAAAGATTGCTGAAAGGCCTGGGCGTTGCCTTGGAAGGACGTCTGCAGAGAAGCCGGAATATGAAGTTCACGTTCGGCGGCGTTGATCGCTTCGGTTGCCGTACCGAGCGAGCTGCCCGGTGCGAGATTGAAACTGATTGTTACGGCAGGAAACTGGCCCTGGTGACTGATCGACAATGGCTGGGTCTGGCGCGTCGTCCAACTTGCGAAGGCCGCCATCGGAACAAGACCGCCAGTTGTCGGTGAACGGACATAAATCCTGTCGAGGCTTTGCGGATCGCTTTGAACTTCGGGGAGCGCCTCCATAACCACGTGATAGCTGTTCTGTTGCGTGAAATACTGCGCAACCTGCCGCTGTCCGAATGCGTCGTACAGCGTATCGTCAATCACCTGGGGAGTGAGCCCATATCGAGACGCCTCGTCGCGATTTATGTCGACGGTTAGCGTCATTCCCGCCACCTGCTGGTCCGTCGCGACATCGCGGAGATCCGGCAGGCTCTTCAATTTTTCGAGCAGCTTCGGCGCCCAAGCGTTGAGTTCGCGTGAATCGGCGTCCTGCAGCGTGTACTGGAATTGTGTCCGCGAGGAGCGGCCTCCAACATTGACGTCTTGCGAAGCCTGCAAGAAAAGTCGCGCACCCTGCACTTCATCTAGTTTTGGCTGAAGCCGTCTTATGACTTCAAATGCTGAGGCCGTGCGTTCGGATTTGGGCTTCAGCGTAATATACATGCGGCCGTTGTTGAGCGCCGCCGTCGAGCCGCCAGCACCGATCGCCATCGCAATTGTTGCGACCGCCGGATCGCTGGCGACCACCTCGCCGAGCTTTTCCTGTCGATCCATCATTGCCTGAAACGAGATATCCTGGCTCGCCTCGGCAATACCTGTAATCAGCCCTGTATCCTGCTGAGGAAAAAAGCCTTTGGGTATGGTAACGAAGAGCGCGCCGGTGATCGCAAGCGTCGCGAGAAACGTCATCAGAGTTGCAAACTGGTGGCGAATGACGAAATCGAGACCGCGCGCATAGCGGCTTACAAGCGCGTCGAAAGCGCGTTCGCTCCATTCGTAGAGCTTGTTGTGCTTAACATCCTTCTCGCTCTTCAAGAAGCGCGAGGCCATCATCGGCGTGAGCGTCAATGCAACGAAGGCAGAAACTGCGATCGTCACGGTAACGGTTACGGCAAATTCGCGGAAGAGCCGGCCAATAATTCCGCTCATAAAAAGCAGAGGGATGAACACCGCCACCAGCGAAATGCTGATCGAAACGACCGTAAAGCCTATTTCGCTGGAGCCTTTGAACGCCGCCTCGTAAGGCTTTTCTCCTTCCTCAACGTAGCGGACAATATTTTCGAGAACGACGATGGCATCGTCGACAACGAAGCCGACGGCAATCGTCAGAGCCATCAGAGACAGATTATCAAGACTATACCCCAACACATACATCACCCCGCAGGCCCCGAAGAGAGCCAGCGGTACAGTTACACTCGGGATGATGGTCGCCCAGAGACTGCGCAGAAAAATGAAGATGACGCCGATCACAAGCGCGACCGAGATCAGGAGAGTGACTTCGACATCCGAAACGGAGGCGCGTATCGTCTGCGTCCGATCGCTCAAGACGTTGATCTGGAGCGCCTTCGGCATTGCGGCTTTGAGGCGGGGCAGTTCCGCCGTGATGCGATCGACGGTCTCGATGACGTTCGCGCCGGGCTCCTTGAACACAATCAGGAACACGCCGCGATGCCCATTGGCCCATGCCGCCTTCTTTGTGTCTTCCGGCCCCACAACGGCATGCCCAACGTCGCGGACGCGGATTGGGGTGCCGTTGCGAAAGGCGAGAATTACGTCGTTCCAGGACTGCGCATTGGTTAGCTGATCGTTCGCGTAAATTGTGTAGCCGCGATTACTGCTGTCTATTGAGCCTTTCGGACTGTTGACCGTGGTAATAGAAAGCGGGAGACGAACCTCGTCGAGTGTCAGATTGCGCGCGTAAAGTTTGGCAGGATCGAGTTGGATTCGAATGGACGGCTTTTGCTCTCCGCCAATCGTAACCTGTCCGACGCCGCTGATTTGGCTGATTTGTTGTGCAAGTTTGATGTCTGCGTTGTCGTCCACTTCTGTGAGCGGCATCGTATCCGAGGTCGCCGAGAGGATCATAATCGGGCTGTCGGCCGGATTGACCTTGCGATAGATCGGCGGCGACGGAAGGTCGGTAGGAAGTTGCCCCCCAGCGGCATTGATTGCCGCCTGAATATCGTTAGCAGCGCCGTCGATATTGCGGTCGAGATCGAACTGCACGACGATGGTAGTAACGCCGAGGCCGCTGGTAGACGTGGTTTGTGTGACGCCCGGAATTTGCGCGAACTGGCGTTCGAGCGGTTGGGCAACGTTCGAAGCCATCGTTTCCGGACTAGCGCCTGGAAGATTTGCCGAGACCTGGATCGTCGGAAAGTCGATCTGCGGCAACGGAGCGACGGGCAAGTTGAAGAACGCTATGACACCGACGAAAAGAATTCCGACCATGATCAGTGAGGTCGCAATCGGGTAGCGAATGAATGGTGCTGAGATGCCGCCGCTACCCATCTACTCGACCTCCGGCGATCGAGATCGTCTTGCTTGATTGGAGCCCATTGCTGTCGCGCTATCAGGCGTTGGCATTTGCCGCTTGCTATTTTGCAGCTCTATAGTGGAACCGGGCTGCAACCTGTAATAGCCCGCTGTCACGACGCGCTCACCGGTCTTTATGCCGTTCTTGATGACCGCTTGACCATCCTGGATCTCGCCGACATCGAGATTGCGCATCTCGATCTTATCGTTTGCGCCGACCACGTAGGCAAACAGCTTTTCCGGTCCCCTCTGCACGGCCGCGTCGGGGATCACCACGACGTTTTTCTCGGTCGTGATGAGGAGGCGCGTTGAGACGGAGAGGCCGGGCCAGAGGATCTTATCTTCGTTCGCAAACTTCGCCTTCAGTTTGATCGATCCGGTCGTCATATCGACTTGGTTGTCGACAAGGGAAAGCTCGCCCTTGCCGAGTTCGCGTGTCGAATCGGATGTCAGTGCTATCACTTGCAAGGGGCCGCCTTTCAGTTCTTCAAGGATGCGAGGCAGCTCTTCCTGCGGTTCCGTAAAAATGACCGCAATGGGTTGTATCTCGGCGATGGTTGCGATGCCCCCGGCATCGCCGGCGTGGACGATGTTGCCCTGGTCTACCAGGCGAAATCCAACCCGGCCTGAGATCGGCGCTCTGATTGTCGTATAGCCGAGCTGAACTCTTGCATTATCGAGGGCGCCGGCGTCTGACTTTACCAAAGCCTCTTCCTGCGAAACTAACGAGCGCTGCGTATCGATCTGCTGTTGCGTCGCGGCGAGCGTGCCCACCTTTTCAAAGCGTTCAAGGTCCCGGCGCGCGTTCGCCAATGTGGCTTCGTCCTGAGTCTTTTTCCCTTGCGCTTGATCTAGAGCTGCCTGAAAGGGGCGCGGATCAATCTCGGCGAGTAGATCTCCCTGTTTGACGAATTGACCTTCGTCGAATGCAATTTTCTGAATTTCGCCGTCGACGCGCGTGCGAACCGTCACCGTATTCCAAGCTTGAACGTTGCCCAGGCTATCGAGGAAGACGGGAAAGTCTTGTTGCTTGGCGGTGGCTACGGAGGCCGGAATTTTTTCATCGCCCGCGTTCTTATCCGCCTTCTCTAACCCCGGGCGATAAGCGCGAACCGCCCAAATAGATCCGCCGAGGAGTCCGGCAAACAAGACGATCGATACAAGAAGTTTTACGCGGAATCTCGGCACGTTGCTTTTGCCATTTCGAAACTGGACCAGTGGCGCGATAAAAGAACTGCAAAAACAGCGAGAAGGTTTCGTTGGAACGAAGGAACCGCGAGCCGCACAAAATCAGGCACGACAGCGGCCGATTGCACTTCCTTTTTGGTTCGCCGTAGACCGCACCGCCAAGTACCGCGGTGCGTCGGTTGCATTAAACCGTAAGTAAGAGACGGCGCGCCGCCTATCGGCCGCAGATGCCACATGGCGGAAACACTCAAAAACGAGAGCTGCGATGCCAATCCGTCGTTTTTCTTATTACATCTCGGAAACGTTCGCCAATTTGCAGACGGGCGTTAGTCGGCGATTGAAGCCATCACGTTGTCTATTCCGGCGAACATACAACGGCTTTCTCGACCGCTACCATTCGCTGCTGCTCTGCGAGGTATGGTCGACGCGGCAAAATATCCGCCCGCTCGGGTTCGCAAAACCTCTATTACAAGCGGCCGGCGCCAATTGACCTGGCAATCGCCAAGGCCGGGAAGGCAAAAGACGAAATGGCGATGCGGCCGGATGTCTTCATTGCCTCAGCAGCTCTCGCATCCTCGTCGTCGTCAATGAGTCATCGCTACATTTGACGTACGCACCATCGAGGCGGTGAGAGATAGGCGTGGGCAGCAGAAGCGGCCCATGCCAATCATTTTTGTCAGCGAACGATAATTTTGTCGCCGTGCCCCATCGAGGGATCAGCACTCTTGCTGAACATCATGATGGCAATCGCGCCTGATAGCGCGGCGCGCATCGAATGATTGACCAGCGCGTTGGCGCCTTCAACCGGTGAGATGATGTCGAAGGCCGCCGCGTCACCGGGCGCTACCGTATAGTTCTGCATCGCCGTCAGCGCGTTCTTGGGATTGCCTGATGGATAGACCTTGTCCCAGATGCCGGCGATTGGATGAAAGCCCGAGAATTCGCTGGGTCCGGCATTGACCAGATAAATGCGGACGCGCTCGCCGGGTTTGGCCTCCAGTGTCTGCGTGGCGTTGGTGTCATGCACCGGATCGTACTGGAACGGTACGGCATTGAAGGCGTCATGCTGCCAGTTGTTGGCCATCATCCCCTTTACGTCTTCCGGATTGTCGAACATCTGATGCTCGATCAACACATACTCGCGGTCGGCCTTCGGCATTGCCGTGGGATCTTTCGGGTCGACGATGAAGGCGCCGATCATGCCGCGGGCTATGTGCTGGATCATCGGATCGGAACCGCAGTGATAGAAAAAGATCCCCGGATTGTCGGCGGTGAATGTGAAGCTCTTCGTCTCGCCCGGCTTGATCGGCGCGAATGACGTCAGCACGTCGGTACGCGCTGCGTGAAAGTCGATTGAGTGGGAATTCTTGTTACTGGGATCATTCTTCAACGTGAATTCGATCGTATCGCCTTCGGTCGCACGAAACAGCGGGCCGGGGATCTGGCCATTGTAGGTCCAGCCGACGGCGGTCTTGCCTTCGTTATTGACCGGCACCGTCGTCTCCTTGGCCGTCAATTCGATCTTGACGGTCTTTGCCTGCGCTGCGCTGACCGAAAGACCTCCGAGAACCAGGATCGCCGTCGCCAGGCTCCGCGCCATCGACGTCCTATGATGACGTGCTCTACTCATCAGTACCCTCCGTTTCATTGTTTTTGATTTGCTCGCGCTCAGGCCGTCTAGCTACCGCAGTGGCAAACTTCCCTGAGGTACTTGACCAATTCGGTTATCTGCGGATCGGTCAGGACGCCGCCCCAGGTCGGCATCAGCACCGACTTGTTGACGGCCAGACCGCCTTCCTTGATCGCCTTGAAGAGTTCGTCGTCAGGCGTGGCGCCCATGCCCTTGGCATCTGTATGATCACGCGGACGGACCGAAAGACCGGGCAGGTTGACGCCAGTGCCGTTGCGATTGAGGCCGTGGCACTGAACGCAATAGGTTTCGTAGAGCTGTTTGGCCGGAGCGTCGGCGCGTCCGACGGTCGGCGTAAGCATCAGGGCGGCGCCGGCGAGCGTCAGCATCAATTGGAGTTTCATGGATTGCCTCCTCGGCCAAGTTGCGAGAGGTATGCGGTCAGCCGCTGGATATCCTGATCTTTGAGCGTCAGCTTCGGCATCCAGATATGCGGATCGAAGGCTTGCGGATTGGCGGTATAGGCGGCGATGAAATCCGGTTGCAGTCTGGCACCTCCATCGGTCAGCTCGGGGCCTGAAAAACCTCCCTTGCCGTCTTCGCCCTGATGACACGCAACGCAGCCACGCAGCTTATTGAACGAAAGCTTGCCCATGCGGGCACCGGCCATGTCGCCTTTGAATGTTCCGGGCGGCAGCAGATCGGCAGGTGCCTTCAGCGCCATCAAAGCGGCTGTGGCAGCTTCGGCGGCGGCTTTATCCAGCTTCGGGTGAGGCGTTATCTTGGACGGGTCGGGAACGTCATGATCCGATCCCTTCATGACGGACTTGAAATAGGGATATCCGGCTGGGCGGATCGCTTTCGGATTCTGCAGCCATGACGTCAACCACTCGGCATTGAACTTACTTCCGGCGTACCAAAGATCCGGTCCTTTGCGCGTCCACAGACGGTCGATCGACGCATCGGCCGGTTTGACGAGTGCATGACAGGCGGCACAGCTCGGATCGAGCCCACCTGCGTACGCATCACCGACACAGGCCACCGCCAATCCAACTGCCAATAGCAGTCTTTTCATATTCGTCTCCATGGAAGCAGGGAAAGCAGAGGTGTTACGGGGCTGGAACGCCCTTGAAGGCGGGATTCTCGTGCATGCCGAGCGGCTTCTTCAGCGATTCTTCGTAATAGAAGTCCGGCACGAAGTTCTTGTCCTTCCAGGTGTAGAAGGCTTGATCCTTCACCGGGATCTCAGCGTATTCGATGGTAGTCATCATGCCGCCCATCGGGTTTTTGCCGTTGACCGTGTGTTTGTCGATGTGATCGTGGACCATCCAGATGCCGGGATTGTCGGCGCGCAGGATCAGGTCGTAGCGTTCGCCTGGTCCGAACAGGATCGTGTCGGCTGGGTATGGATTTGCCAGCGGCCGGCCGTCCTTCGCGTAAACTTCGAAATCGTGGCCGTGGATGTGGATCGAGTGCATCTCGTCGCCGGCACCGATCAGGCGAATGCGTACGACATCGCCTTTCTTGATCCGCAGTGGTTGCGTCTCGGGGAAGGCCTTGCCATTGACGGTGAAAAAATCCGGAACGTCGCCCGGGACGCCGCCTTCACCCGGCTTGTTCGCCCAGTTGGAAACCCAACTGGAAAACATCAGGATGTAGTCCTTCGTCACTTCCTTCTCGATCGGCGGGGGATCTTTCGGATCGACGATCAGCGGCCCCCACATGCCGCGCATCGCGACATGCTCGTTGACGTTGACGTGGCAGTGATACCACATCGTGCCGGATGGCTCGGCCTTGAAGCGATAGGTGAACGTTTCGCCGGGTGCGATCGCCGCCTGCGTCGTGCCCGGAACGCCGTCATTCTTCCAAGAGCCGCGCTGGAACATGCCGTGCCAATGAATCGTATGTGGCAAGGTCGTGTTGTTTTCGACCTCGACCTCGACATCATCGCCTTCGGTGACGTGGATCAGCGGACCCGGTGTCTGACCATTGAAAGAAAAAGTGTGAAAGGTTTGCTTGCCGCTCAATGTCAAGATCGTATCTTCGATCGTGAACGAGATATGCCGGGTCTCTGCAGCGGCAGTTGAACTGAAAGCGCCTAAGCCGGCGCCAGCGGCGGCGATAAGACCGACGAACGTCTTGCCAAACCAGCAGCAGTGCATGTGTCGTAGCCCTAACATTTATATAAGATAGATGTTAACAAGCGTTCGAAGCCCTGGGGGCTTCTAACGGCCAAGTCTCTCCCTTATCGCCGCAACGCGCGGACGTCAGATCATTCTGGGGAATTGTCGGTGGGTGTCGAGAGGTCTTCCTGCATTCACGAGCGTGATCCCCCCAAAACTCTCGACGAGGCCATGTTTGGCACCGTTGGACTTCTAAAGCAATATTTGAAATATATGTTATGGCAATTTTCAGGTGCGACTTTTCGTTTCTCTTGCGTCCTTCCGTAGAATTCGTCTGACAGGGCCAGCGTGAAGCGCGGCGTCACTTGCTACATGCCTGCAACGCAGAGGGCCTGCAGTGTCAGCCTATTGACGCCCACTTTCTCGGCGGCCAGTGGCATTGCCACCCACAGCCGGTCGTACCAGACTTGATCGCGCCCTACTGTCCTCATGAGCCCAACCCATTTGACGAGCGCCGGCTTCGGCTTGCCGTTCTGAAGTAGCCAATAAGCCATGTAGAATCGCGCTATCATGTCGTTCGGGTCGGCGCGCAGGGCAATGTCGAATTCGGCCTTGGCCCTGTCGCTGATCCGGCCGCCGTTCGCCATTGCTATGGCTTCCCCCAATGCGACGTGGAGCATGGTATTGCCTTCATCGCTGGCGATCGCGCGCTCAAGCGCTGGAATACTCAACCGGCTGAGCCCCATTTGAAGCAGCGCACCCCCAACGATTTCCCACTGCCGCCGCGCACTATCGCGGGATAGCAACTTCGGCAGTTCGGCAACTCCTTTCAGAGCCACGGGCGCCGTGGCGACGGCGCTGTTCAGTGGCACGTCCAGATGGTGCGTGGTGAGCGGTGGCGAATGAGTAAACACAAGGACACCAGTCGTGCCAGCAACGCCTCCTGCGAGTAGCAAAAGGATGGACAACAGCAAACTTCTATAGGATGGCGGCCAGTACATCGCAGGGCTTACCCGGCTCAATCACATGAAATTTTCGAACGCTTATATCTTGTCCATTAAAACAATCAAAACATATGTATGTTATTGGTCGCGTCGAAATCGCCGCTGGGGCGGGGATCAAGGCCTTCGCCGTGATATGACGAGATCGGCGCGCGACGGCGCTACCGAGGCGTATTCAAGCCCTGCGGTGCCCAGTCGATTGCGAGCAGCCTAGCCAGCGAGCGGCCCGGCCGAAGCAGGTCTTCCAGAGTGTATTTATCGAGAACGGCAAGAAAAGCCTTCGTCGCTTCCTGCAGGGCGCGGCGCAGAACGCAGGCGCCCTCAATTCGACAAAACCCCTCCTGCTGCAGGCAGCCGATGACGTCGAGTTCCTCTTCCATGTCGCGGATGACCGCTCCGACGTTGATTTGGCTTGGCTTCCTCATCAGACGAAAGCCGCCGTTTTTGCCTTGCACCGTTTCGATATATCCAAGGCGGCCGAGATCGTGCACCACCTTCATTAGGTGACTTCGCGATATATGGAAACGTTCAGCGATTTCTGTAATCGTCGATAGCTCGCTGTCTTTCAGGCCAGCGAACATCAGAACGCGAAGCGAATAGTCGGCGTGCAGAGTGAGTCGCATACCCAAAGATATATTTTATTTAATGGTTATACAAGGCTTTTCCGATGTTGGCGACGTGCCGGCTGGTCACCTCGCGGTGGCGGCGATAGCAGCGAATGCTGGCCGGAAATAGAATCCGACGGCGTCTATCGTCAAACTGTCAGCAAACCGTAACGGCAGCGTCGCGAATCGCAGCTACCAGCGTCGCATCGCGCAGAAAAGCGCTGAACCAGACGCGAGACGTTTATGAGCAAGGACAGCCTGCTCACCCGGCGGCGAGCGATCGCCACGATTGGGGCCGCAGGCACGCTTTTACTGCCAAGCCGGCTCAATTTGGCTGCCGGCACGCCACATCCCGACATTGCCTTCGGAACCGTATTTGAGGACCGGAACGGTGACGGCCGCGGAGCAAAAGCCCGCGGGATCGCCGGCGTTATGGTCTCGAACGGTCTGGACGTAACGATGACCGACAGCGATGGCCGATGGTCCCTTCCGGTTCAAAGCGGAGACTCGATCTTCGTCATAACGCCTTCGCACTGGACGACGGTCGGTCGCGGGCCAAGCTCATTCTCCTATTTGCATCAGCCCGAAGGCACGCCCGTCTCGGCGAATTTGCGTTCGCCTGCTATCGAGCCCACGGGAGCATTGCCGAAGTCGATCGACTTTCCTCTGCTTCGACAGCCGCAATCGCAATGCTTCGAAGCTCTGCTGTTTGCCGACACGCAAGCTGCAGATGCCAAAGAACTTGGCTACGTGCGTCAGGTCCTTTTGAGTGCCACCCGCGCGACCGGCGCCGCCTTCGCTATCCACCACGGCGATGCGATGGCCGACGATCTGACTCTATTACCTCAATATCTGAACATTCTAAATGAGACCGGTTTGGTGTGGCACCACTGTCCCGGCAATCACGACATGAATCTCGACACGGTGGAGTCGTGCTACGCCTTCGAGACCTGGAAACGGTTTGTCGGTCCAACGACCTACGCCTTTCAACATGCCGGAGCCACGTTCATCCTGCTCAACAACGTTGACTACTTCGGATGTGGAGGCCGTGCAAAAAGAGGTCGCCCCTATCGCGGCCTGTTCGGCGAGAAACAGCTGCGCTTCGTCTCCAACGTGTTGCGCCATGTGCCGCCCGATCAACTCGTCGTCGTCTCGATGCACATCCCCCTTCAGAGTTTCGACAGTCCCGATAGCGAAGCAGACACCGCCGCCGACCGCAACGCCCTCTTGAAATTGTTGTCGACCCGCCCGCATACGGTAAGTTTCTCCGGCCACTCACACACGACCGAGCATCACTACTTCGGACGCACCGAGGGCTTCGATCGGAATGTGCCGCATCACCACCAAGTTTTGACCGCCGCGTGCGGAAGTTGGTGGAGTGGGCCTCTCGACTCATCCGGGGTGCCGGTCGCAAATAGCCGAGACGGCACACCAAAAGGATTTCACGTGCTATCCGTTGACGGGAATCATTATGCGACCCGCTATGTCCCATTTGGCCCCGTAGCCGATCCGGATATGCGCGTTATCGTCGATCATTCAGGTCCACAATGCGCGATTTTCGTCGACGTCTTCGATGGCGATCCGCGGTTACGAGTTACCGCCGAAATCGAAGGTGAACCTGCTTCAATCGTCAAACTCAGTCGCGACGGTGTTGCTGACCCTTATGTGGTCGAGGAGTTTGCCCGCTATCGGCACATGTGCAAGCCTTGGGTCGCCGCTGCGCCGTCATCTCATGTCTGGTCCGGAGCGTTTCCGCATAAACTCGAATTCAGTGGCAAATCTCTCATCGTCCGCGTGACATTCGAAGACGCACGAACGCTCACTCGCCACCTGGCGGTTTAAAAATCGCCGGCGACCTTGAGCGCAGCATGGAAATCGGGTGTCGCAAAACTGGCTTAAAAAAAAGCGGTTGAGCCGGCGCCGGAGGAAAAAACGTCCAACTGAGCATGACCGAAGTCTCCAAAAAAACTCGGCGTGCCGTTCGGGTTATCGACCTTAGTTTATAGTTCGTCGTAGTCACAGTCAGTTGCTCGCGTTTTCTCATGTTAGGCTTTCCGCGCAACTTGCTCGCAATGGTGGATAAAATATTTCCGGCGCAGCGTTCGTAGAACTCCTGTATTAAGCGGTTCTATGAACTCGATCCTGAAACAGGTTGCAGCGTTGCCGGTGCGCGAAATCGGCAAAGGCGTGCAGCAAGTCTTACTCGTTACATCACGTGATACGGGCCGTTGGATCATACCTAAAGGTTGGCCATCGAAACGAATTGACGACGCGGCAGCAGCGTCGCGCGAGGCAAAACAGGAAGCTGGCGTCATTGGCCGGATCGCTCCCACGCCCGTCGGCTCATATCGTTACCGCAAAATTGAAGCGAATGGCTCAAGACTCATTGAGGTTTTTGTCTATGTGCTGTCCGTCGAAAAAGAGAAGAAGCGTTGGCCCGAAAAAGTCCAGCGCCAAAGAGCTTGGTTTGATATCGCGACGGCTTCTCGCCGAGTGCGTGAGCCGCAATTAAAGATGATTATTACGAAACTTAACAAAAATCGACGCACCTCAGTTTTGTCTCGACGAGCAAAGATCGATAATTGAGTTGGCAGGTTCCGCGAAAGCGTGTCGCTCCTGCCGAATAGTTTGAGGAACGACACAACCCCCCGTGCCGATGGCCAGTCACTGGTCCTGACAACACGTCAGGGGATTTGCTGCTGCGTGCTACGCACAGTAGCAGTCGCAGGCGGTCCCCTATGAAACGCCATCTTGATCCTTCGTCCAGTCCAGCGCCGATAAGCCCATTCGACGACAAACGAAGCTGCTGCGATGAGAACGAGCGCCGCTATGGCCGCAGGTTGCTGTTGAAAGGTGTAGACACCGAGAATGGCGAACATTGCGAGACATGTGAGGAGCGACAGCCATACGATCGCGGCACTAGCTCCGGTCTGCTTTAGAACCAGCAGATGGCCGGCGTTGACTGCTGCATAGATCAGCAGGAATGCGGCGCTTCCCATCATGGCTATGCCCGAAAGGTCGAAGCACAGCATCACCAATACGACGAGCCCCGCGGTGAGCAAAAGCCCGCCAGTTGCCTGTCTCCATTCGGTCCTCGACAGTCCGACCGGCAGCTCGCCATCGCGGGCGATCATGTAGCAGACGTTCGCCGAACCAAACAGGGTGGCATTAATCGCGGATGCCGTAGAAAACAGTGCGGCGATGGCGATCAACCGGAAGCCGAGTTCTCCCAGGAACGGCTTTGCGGCTTCCGCCAGAGCATAGTCCTTGGCGCGCTCGATCTCGGCATTCGACAGATTGCCCGTCACGGTCAGTGACACAGTGAGATAGAGCGCGATCACGAGGATCACGCTTGTATAGAGCGCGCGCGGCAGCATCTTTTGCGGATCGCGCATGTCGCCAGCCGCATTTGTGACGAGCCCAAAGCCCTCATAACCGATGAAAAGCACGCCTGCGCCGAACAGGACCGATTGAGCCTCCGGCCATAGCGCGGGCGAAAGGTTTTGCGGTTTGATGAACCACATTCCCGTGGCCACAAACAACACGAGGATCGCCACCTTGACGGCGACGATGAGGGTTTCTCCGCGTCCCATGAATTTGGCGCCGAACGCGTTCACCACCGTCAGCAGCATGACGGAACCGACCGCCAGCGATTTGAGCAGCAATGCCGAGGGCGTGGCGGTGATGAAGGTCGCGGCGTAGCTGCCGAAAGCGGTCGCATAGAGTGCCAGCGAGATGATGTAGCCGGCCCACATGAAGAGGTTTAGACCGCCGGCGAATACGCCGTCCCCATATCCTTCCACCAAAAAATGCACGGCGCCCCCTGCCGAGGGGAAGGTTGCGCCGAGCTTGGCGTAAGAATAAGTGGACAACAGCGCCACCACACCGCCGATCGCAAAGGCGAGCCACATGGCATTGCCGGCAGCTTGCGCAACCACGCCAAGGATCGAGAAAATTCCAGCGCCGACCATTCCGCCGATGCCAATCGACACCGCAGCCCACATCCCGATTTGGCCGGAGCCGGATTGAGTGGTGGGTGAGAGGTTTGAGCTAGGTGCCATGGCTATTGGCGCAGCAGGAGATGGCCGCGTTCAATCGCAGCCGGCGAGCGCAAGGAGGCCGGTATTTTCGTGAGCTTCATCCGCATCGCCGAATGTCTCCAATTTTTGCGCTTCTCTAAGGCGAGCGTCGAAAGTAGGCATCCAACGCCACGGCAATATTTGGCGCGATGGCTTCCTACATCAGAATACACCAGTCGCCCTCGCGAAACTCCGGCTACTGAGGATAACAAGAGTCGGTGACCGTGTGAAAAGGCCCGTCCGGTTCCGGCCCATAGAGCCGATATTCAGTGCGGGGGTCCGGCGATGTCAGTTGTTGGCCATTGCAGTCTTTACGGACCGCCACACGAGACTTCCAATTCACCATGTCGGCTGATTTCGAACGGAGGACCGTAAACGTCCGCATGTGACCCTGAGCATCATGCGTCTAATAAAATTCGCGTTGAATTAACCCATCTCACGTCGCTCACTTCTGCGCGATTGTCTAACTTCGGGTTTGTGACATAACGTTTGCCGATGATGACCATGTTTCAACATCCGGAGCGTCGCACGCGCGGCGCGCGCCGGTCTATTGTCCTCTCTCTTGTAACGATTTTGGTAATTGCTGGAGGATACCGCGAGGCAGTGGCGCAGCCGTCTCCCGGCGATCGGACGCCGCACGCTGGCGGAACGTCGATTCCAGATCAATTCAAGATCAACATGCTTATTCGAACGACGCTGATCGCACTCAGTCAGGCGAACCAAACAGGCAATTATTCCGTGCTGCATGATTTGGGTACGCCACAGTTTCAGGCGACCAACACGGATGCGCGCCTCGCCGAAATCTTTTCCGACCTGCGCCACCGGAATCTCGACCTGTCGCCGATCCTTTTCTTCGATCCCAAGTTGATACGGCCGCCCGCCGTACAGGATGACGGTCTCCTCAGGATGACGGGATTTCTCGACACCAAGCCTGAGCGCTTGCTGTTCGACATGGGCTTTCAGCCCGTCGAAGGCCAATGGCGCCTGTCGGCCATCGTGGTCGAAATTAAAGCGCCCACCCCGGCCGAGGCGGCCAAGGACGTCGCCAAGAACAAAATCAAAAAGAACGACAAAACCTCCTCGCCCAGGGCAAAGACAGCTGACAAATCCCAACCAATCAAACCCTGAAGAATGGCCCGCAGGCTTGCCCTCGGCGGCCATGCGATACGGTGTTGTATATCCGCTACATGACTATGCTTAACTTGTGCCTATCAACGGCTAATGCTTGAACGCCGTTCAATGCCGACCGTAGTCTGGGGCTGTGCTGGATAAAAAAGAAGCAACAGCGGAAATGTCCGGCACATAGCCGCGGGGGTTTTGCGGCAACTCAAACAACGTCGAACTGTGAACTTCGCGTCAGCCGCGGGGCTGGGGTTTTTTTGCCCGACGCCGCGGCTCGCTGGTGGATTTTTTGTGGAGTTGCGTATGCGTAGAGTGTGGACGACGAAAAGAAATCGCAGCTTATCGAAAGCAAAGAACCACCATTCCGACTTTGGAAGACATGTGATCTCGTCGATTGGCGCGGCGGCACTTGGCATCGCCACGACGATGCCCGCCTTTGCCGGCGGCTCCAATACCGCGACCACGGCCGCGACGCCGGCAACACCAGCGGGGGTGGTCACCAGCACTCCTCAGCTCTCCAGTGTCGGGGCAGGAGGCTGTGCGTGGCAATATACCAAGGCCATCAACAATCTGGGCCAGCAAGCGATTACCGCCAACGACGTCGGGCTGGCGGCCAACGCTGTCGGCGCCGCGGCTGCCGTCACCGGCTTGATCGCGTCGGAGGTAGCCTCTGCCTCGCGGACGGTTGAGTTCGGAGTCATGGCAGGCGGCCTTGAGGCGGCGGCGGCTGGGGACCCATTTCTCTTGGCGGCGCCGGGGCTCGCAACTGCCGGAGGCGCTGCAACGGCGCTCACCGTTTCTTCAGGAGTGGAAGACGCAGCGCTTGCTGCGTCGATCGTTGGGGCCGGGTCCACCGTGACCGGCGTCGCCTCGCAGATCGCCTCGCAGGTTTTCACCCACCAGCAGGCCGACCTTAATGCCTATGTGACGGAAAACCTGCCGCTCTGCGACACGACTTTTACCGGGACGGTCTCCGTGACGGATGGGGGAGTAAACGTCACAGGAGATTCCATCTTTAACGGCGACATTGGTGTCGATGGCACTGTGAACGCAAGTGGTGATGTCAACGCCAACCAGATCCATGCGGCGCAGGGCATTTCCGCCGACGGCGGCGCGATCTGGCTCGGTGACCCCGACGGCGTCCACTATTCGGATGGCATCACGTTGGGCGGTGGCGCGCTTTCAGGGGCGGGCGTGGGCGGTGCATTGGCCACGACAGGAGATAAAGACGCAGTCGCCATTGGCAACGGCGCGAACGCCGCGAACGCGAATGACACCGCGCTCGGCACCGGCGCGAATG
>Ga0105237_10003965_pt1 | contig 17322 bp, 19 predicted proteins | sample KBSC24metaG_FD_81520 | JGI IMG/M metagenome (GOLD analysis project Ga0105237, IMG submission 81520) | Corn rhizosphere microbial communities from Kellogg Biological Station, Michigan, USA - KBS C2-4 metaG | ecosystem: Host-associated > Plants > Roots > Rhizosphere > Soil | place: Michigan, USA... | reverse complement strand
TATTACAAATGACCCTTATTTTACGCTAACCTCAGGTGTAAGGCAGTCCTTATTGAACAACCGCGCATCTATTGCCTTAAACGTTACCGATATTTTTCATACTTACAAAAGCCGTTATCTCCAAACCTCTGCTTTGATTAACCAATATTGGAACAATCATTATGAAACCACCGCAGTCAGGTTAAATTTTACGTACAGTTTTGGAGGTAAAATTAAAAAACCGAAAAGCAGTAATGGAGCAACAGACGAGAAAAGAAGGACGGATATTAAAGAAAATTAGACATTAGCGATAAAGTCAATGTGTATTTTTAAAAATCCATAAACTCGCTCAAAACGCGCAATTGCTTTATTAAAGGGTTCGAATTATGTCCAGCCAGGGGACGAAATTATTAAATGCGTTTCGTGTAATAATTGCTCCCAGACCGGACATAATTCGAACCAATTTATAGAACAATTAAAGATTCTGAACGAATTAAAAGTAGCTTGAATGATGTAGAGAACTGACTACTACAGTTGCCTGCATTTTGAATTGCATTTGGGCGAACTCCTTTTCTTTACAAAGAAAAGGAGCAAAAGAAATATAATTCTTTAGGTAGAAAGTAACAGTCGGTGGAGGTTTCATTTGGGACTTTAAACCTCTTATTTTAACAATACCACCTTATGAAATCAATTGATTATTTTTGATTGAACGGCGTAAAATACCAGTTACAAACTTTAATAATAACAACAATGAGCAAGAAAGATAAAGTTCTACAAAATATCTTGAAAAGGGTTCGGGATCAAAACCCAGACACGCTAAATTATGTGATACCCAATTTGTTTACTAAGAAGCTCAAATCCTATATGCTGATTCGGGAAGATTTGAATCACATTCATTATTTAACAGAAAAGTTGATTGAATTTAAGGGAGGAGCAAACCCCGATGAAAGGCTTAACACTGGTATATGGTATTCTGTTATCATTATATACGGGAAATGTTTTACTTCCAATAATGGAGGCATGAGTAAGTTAGAAAAACCCTTATTTGACACGGCTCCCAAAGGACTTATGGAAACAAGTGAGCATTTGTTGGATCTTAGAAATTCTTTTGTCGCACATCGTGATGATACCGAAAAGGAACAGGCACTCGTATTTTTGAAAATACCTAAAGGCGAAGAGCTTACTGAGGACGCCCAATATCAAATTAGTTCTGCCAAAATGCCTAGCCCAAGTATTGATGCCTTGAAAATGTATTTAGCATTATTTGTTTATCTTATCGCCGAGGTTGAAAAAAGAATTCAAAAGCAAACCCAAAAGGCACATGAGGCTTTTTTTAGTCATTTTACAGCTGAACAGGCTCAATTCTTTCTGATCAATTATATAAAGGAGTAATTTACGTACCTTCAATTTTTAACATAAACCTTATGAACAGCCGTGCCGCCTGGGCGGTTCACTGTTGCGTAACACTAAGTGTGTTTAATGTTTAACCCATACAGTGTAGATCAAATATTCAGGTCTTATTACCTCATTTGATTATTAGATATTAAGGGTTGACTTGATTTTCCTTTTCCAAATCTGCCTGAAATATTGTAGGCAAGCTTAGTTCGTTCAGAAAGCTATCATGCTTTTTAACAGCATCTACAAACCTTTTTTCAATACTACCTAACTCTTCATGCACCATTTTTAAATCAACAGGGATTTTGGAAATTGAAGTACTTACATAACGAGTAATGTTTAAATTATATCCGTTTTTTTCAATTTCTTCCATTGGAACCCTGCGTGAGTACTTTGGCTCTTCTTTTTTAAATTGATAGGTCTCTACTATTTTTTGTATATCGTTCGGTTCTCCGTTTTCACCATCTCGAAGGCGATTAAGTCGCTTTCCTTTCTCAAAATGTTCGCTGGCATTGATGAAAAGAATGTCATCCGGTTTCTTACATTTTTTTAATATTATAATACATACAGTAATACCGGTGGAAAAAAACAAGTTAGGCGGAAGACCTATTACGGTATCAATATTACCGTCCTTTAATAATTTCGAACGAATATCTTCTTCAACTCCGCCACGAAATAACACGCCATAAGGTAAGATTATAGCCATTGTCCCATCCTTGCTTAAGAAGTGAAATCCATGTAGAAGGAAAGCAAAATCAGCAGCAGATTTAGGTGCGAGACCGTAACTCTTAAATCTGAAATCTTCACTTAAAGTCTCGCTGGCATCCCACCGATAGCTAAAAGGAGGATTAGCTGAGCATATTGAAGAACAGGAGAAAATACTCTCCAATGCCCGTAAGCGGTTTATGATGGAAGATATAGATGCGGAGGACTTTAAGGCAATTAAATCAGAATGCAGCGAAGCCTTAAGGATACTGGAAGCAAAGCTTGCAGACATGCCTAATAAGGCCGATGGAATGAAAACTATCGAAGGCTTATTGGATATTGTTATCGAAAAATATTCCAACATACAGCTGCATTATAAATCTGCTGGTATCGTTGAAAAGCGTAAGCTGATCGGTTCGATGTACCCTAAAAATCTGTGTTTCGACGGAAAGGCACATCGAACCCCTCGGCTTAGCGAGCCACTTGAGCTTATCTTGCAGATTAACAGGAAGTTACGAAACATAAAAAAGGGGAAAAGTTATCTTTTGATAACCTTTCCCCTCTGGTAGCCCGTAGGGGAATCGAACCCCTGTTTGAAGAATGAAAATCTCCTGTCCTAACCCCTAGACGAACGGGCCATTTCTGGCTTTTTCCCGCTACTTTGGATTGTTACAACCCTTTGTTTTGGGATTGCAAAGATAAGCGTTAAATGGATAATTAAAAATATTATTTTAAAAAAAATCAGGAAAGTCCGAAAGTCAGGAAAGTCCGAAAAGACGGCGTATTAATTAAAGAATCTTGCATCCAACCAATCAGCCTATGCATCAATACTTTACACCCTAAACCAACAAATCCTTTCACACTTTACCTACTTTCCCTACTTTTTGGTCTTTATCAACTTTTCCGACTAAAACCCCTACCTTTATACTGCATATCTAACCAACTTATATGAAAGCAGTATGGAACAACCAGGTTATTGCCGAGAGCAACGACACCATTGTGGTTGAAAACAATCATTATTTCCCGAAAGAAAGTGTTAAGGCCGAATATTTAGAGCCTTCACCAACACATACTACCTGCCCATGGAAAGGACTGGCATCGTATTATTCGCTGAACGTGGATGGCCAGGAGAACCGCGATGCGGCCTGGTATTACCCTGACCCTAAGCCTGCCGCAGAAAACATTACCGGTTATGTGGCGTTCTGGAAAGGTGTTAAGGTAACCGAATAAACCATGAAGCAATACGATGCAATAATAATTGGCTCGGGGCAGGCTGGTGGTCCGCTGGCGAAGAAACTGGCCGCTGCCGGCAAAAAGACGGTGCTGATTGAGAAGCGCTGGGTTGGCGGCACCTGTATAAACGATGGATGTACACCCACCAAAACCATGGTTGCATCGGCTAAGATGGCATATATGGCTGCCAATAGCGCGCCGCTTGGGGTTAAGATTAAAAATTATATCGTCGACCTGCCTAAGATAAAAAAACGCAAGGACGATATTGCGCACAGTGCACGCGAGGGCAACCAGCGGAGCCTGGAGAAAACACAGAACCTGGAACTTATTTTTGGCGAAGCCACTTTTACAGGCGAGAAAACGGTATCCATAAAACTGAACAGTGGCCGCACAAAGGAACTAAAAGCCGATTTGATCTTCATTAATACCGGCGCCAAACCTTTTATCCCTGAAATTGAAGGACTGAATGAAATTGGCTACCTGGATTCGACATCGATAATGGAGCTGACCGAAGTGCCGGATCATTTAGTAGTTGTTGGCGGCAATTATATCGGGTTGGAGTTTGGGCAAATGTTCCGCAGGTTTGGCAGCAAGGTTACGGTTATTGAAAAGTCGGGGAGGATAGTGTCGCGCGAGGATGAGGATGTATCTATCGAGCTGACAAAAATATTGGAGGCAGAAAAAATTAAAATCCTCACCAATACAACCAGCACTAAATTTAAAAAGAAAGCAGGGGGAAAGATTACCATTACCGTCTTAAACGGTGGTAAGGAAGAAAAAATAAAATGCTCACACGTGCTGATGGCTGTGGGGCGCACGCCGCAGTCGAAAGCTTTGAATTTAGATTTAACCGGGGTTAAGGTGGATGAAAAAGGCTATATCACCGTTAATGATAAACTGGAAACTAATGTGAAAGGCATCTACGCTTTAGGCGATGTAAAACCAGGGCCGGCATTTACACACATTAGCTATAATGATTATACCATTGTGTACCGCAACCTCATCGAAAAACAAAACCTTTCGATAAAAGACAGACCTGTGCCTTATTGCATGTTTACTGACCCTCAGCTTGGCCATGTCGGCATCAGCGAAAGCGAGGCAAAAAAACAGGGCATTAAATATAAAGTGGCCAAATTGCCAATGGCCCACGTAGCCCGCGCAATCGAGACCGGTGATACCCGTGGTTTTATGAAAGCTATTGTAGACCCCGACACTAAAAAGATATTAGGTGCAACCGTGCTTGGCCCGGAAGGAGGCGAGATTATGACCGTACTGCAAATGGCCATGGAAGGCGGCATTACTTACGACAGGATACGCTATTGCGTTTTCGCCCACCCGCTGTATTCGGAATCGTTAAATAACCTTTTCCTGGGACTGGAGGATTAAAGCCTGATGATTAAGGTACAACACCTCAGCAAGCATTTCGGCACGCTAAAAGCAGTCGATGATATCTCGTTTGAGGTGGCGGAGCATGAGAACCTTATCCTGCTGGGCACCAGCGGCTGTGGCAAAACCACCACGCTAAAGATGATTAACCGGCTTATAGAGCCGTCAGCAGGCAGCATTTTCATCAACGGTAAAAACATAATGGAGCAACCGCCCGAACTATTACGGCGCGGCATTGGCTATGTATTGCAAAATAACGGGCTGTTCCCCCATTATACGGTTGCTGAAAATATCGCTATTGTGCCCCAGTTGCTCAAGTGGGATAAAAAACGAACTGATAATCGTATTGCCGAGCTGATGGAAAAGCTTCACCTGACCAGGGATTACCTGCATGCCTATCCCAGGGAGTTGAGCGGTGGACAGCAGCAAAGAGTTGGACTGGCACGAGCCCTTGTGGCCGACCCGGAAATTTTACTGATGGATGAACCTTTCGGCGCGCTGGACAATGTTACCCGCTCAAAAATTCATGCGGAATTTAAGGTATTGGATGAACTGAAGCGTAAAACCATCATCATGGTGACTCACGATGTGCAGGAAGCTTTCGAGTTGGGCGACCACATCTGCCTGATGAATAAAGGCAAAATTATACAGGATGGTACGCCGGCGGAATTACTGTTTAAGCCAAAGAATGATTTCGTAAGGAATTTCTTAAAGGAACAAAAGCTGCATCTTGAATTTAAGACAATCTCCCTGGATGACCTTTGGGAATGGCTGCCTTCGAAACAAAAGCAAACGACCACAAAACCACTATCGTCTGCCGCTGATTTTTGGACAGGATTAGAACACTTTAAATTTGACGATGCCTACGCTATCAGCATAAAAAATAAAGGAACGAGTGTTATCAAGTCGGCGAGCTTTGAGGAGCTGATGTCGGCATTTTATCAATACAAAAAACAGCAATCCCATGAATGAGCACCAGCAAACTTTATGGGAATTTATGCAGCAACAAAGCGACAAGCTGCTTACGCAAACCTTGCAGCATATCGGGCTAACGTTTATCTCGCTGTTGATAGCTGTGCTGATTGGCTTGCCGCTGGGTATTTTTATCACCCGGAAAAGGCAATTCTCCGGTCCCGTTTTGGGTGTCGCCGGTATTTTGCAAACGGTGCCGAGCATTGCGCTGCTTGGGTTTATGATTCCGTTATTGGGCATAGGTGCAAAGCCGGCTATTGTTGCGTTATTACTGTATGCCCTGCTGCCAATTATCCGCAATACCTTTACGGGCATTACCGGTGTTGACGCGGCCGTGAAAGAGGCAGCCGTTGCCATGGGCATGAATAAATGGCAAGTATTGTTCAAAGTTGAACTGCCGCTGGCTATGCCGGTTATATTTGCCGGGATACGCACCGCGACCGTAATAACCGTTGGTGTGGCTACGCTGGCATCGTATATCGCCGCGGGCGGATTAGGGGAATTCATCTTTGGCGGCATCTCACTAAACAATACCAATATGATTTTGGCCGGCGCTATACCTGCTGCCCTGCTGGCTATCATTTTTGATTTTTTGCTATCGCGATTGCAAAAGCTTAACATCAAAAAGCTTAAAACTGCTACTTTAATACTGCCACCGCTACTTATTCTACTCTCCTCTTTCTACCTCCTTCCTTCGGCGTATGGCAGCAAATTAAAAGCTGGCTTTACACCCGAATTTATGGGGCGCAGGGACGGCAATCTTGGCCTGGTTAGTACATACGGCCTTAAAATACAAACGCTGGTTATTAACGATGCAGTGATGTACAAGGCCTGTTATGAGCAGCAATTAGATGTAATCAGCGGCTACTCAACCGATGGAAGATTAAAGGCTTACGACCTTGTAGTTTTGGATGATAACAAGTTTATTTTCCCTCCGTATTACGCCGCACCCATTGTGCGTGACGATGCGCTTAAAAAATTCCCGGAGCTGGAAGTGACACTAAATTTACTTTCCGGTAAAATTAATGACAGCATAATGACCGCACTTAATTACCGGACCGACTATCTTCACCAAAGCCCGGAACGTGTGGCAAAAGACTTTTTAGTCGCCAATAAATTATATAAACCAGCCCGTGGTGGCAATGCGGGAATTGTGCGCATCGGTTCGAAAATATTTGGTGAACAGTATATCCTGGCAAGCATATACAGCATGCTGATAAAAGGCTATACCGATTATGATGTATCCACCAAAACCGGGCTTGGGGGCACGAAAATTTGCTTTGATGCGCTAACAAATAACCAAATCGATTTTTACCCCGAATATACGGGAACCGGCTTGCTGGCCATTTTGCAGCCATCAACCAAAATCATCGATTCGCTTACGCATAGCAAGGAAGCGACCTACGATTTTGTGCAAAAGGGGTTCGAGGCAAACTATCAAATCAAATGGCTGAAGCCTATCGGCTTTAATAATGCATACGCTTTGATGATGAGGAAAAAACAGGCGAAAACGTTAAATATTAAAACAATTTCGGACCTGAAACGATATTTAGAGACCAATAGACGATGAATTTAGCTGACCGTTACATAACAGTACGCAGGCGAACGGAACAAATATGTAGTCCTTTACAAACGGAGGATTATGTTGTGCAACCCGTTGTAGACGTTAGTCCGCCTAAGTGGCATATCGGCCATGTTACCTGGTTTTTCGAAACTTTTATTCTTAAACCTTATTTCGACGGCTATAAAGAATACAATCCCGATTATAACTACGTATTTAACAGCTATTACGAAACCGTGGGCAACCGCGTTATACGTACCGACCGCGGCAATTTAAGCCGGCCTACCGTCGCCGAAATTTATGCGTATCGCAAATATGTGGATGAAGCCATGACCGTTTTTTTAAGCAAGGAGCCAAGCGCCGAGGTAAAGGAATTACTGGTACTTGGCTTTAACCATGAGGAGCAGCACCAGGAACTGCTGTATACTGATATCAAATACATACTTGGTCATAATCCTTTGTTCCCGGCTTATGATAATACCTATATATCGCCGAAAGTTAAGAAGGTTGAAAGCGGGCAGTTTATCCAATTTCCGGAAGGCATTTACGAGATAGGTTTTGAGGGCGAAGGGTTTTGTTTTGATAATGAGCTGAACCGGCACAAAGTTTATTTAAACGAATTTGAGATAAGCCCTAACCTGGTAACCAATGGCGAATACCTGGAATTTATAAACGACGGTGGTTATCATGATTTTCGCCACTGGCATGCCGAGGGCTGGGATTGGGTAAAAAATAATAAAGTCGAAAATCCGCTGTACTGGCATGATATTGACGGGGAATGGCATTACTACACCTACAACGGTCTCGGGGCGGTAAATATGGATGAGCCGCTTTGCCACATCAGCTATTATGAAGCTTATGCCTACGCTGCCTGGAAAGGCTTAAGATTGCCGACGGAGTTTGAATGGGAAGCGGCATCTTCAAAATTTGCGTGGGGCCAGCGGTGGGAATGGACCGAAAGTTCCTATCTCCCCTACCCGGGTTTTACAAAAGCGCCGGGCGCTATTGGCGAGTACAACGGCAAGTTTATGGTAAACCAGAAAGTATTGCGTGGTTCATCAGAGGTTACGCCACCGGGGCACAGCAGGAATACTTACCGAAATTTTTTCCAAACCAATTTGCGATGGCAATTTACCGGCATAAGGCTGGCAAAATAGCAAAAACACCTATATCACCTATGAAGAATATTGACGAAACTTTAGCAAAAGCCGAAATGCAGGGACTATCGAACTGTAGAACGGGGAAGTTTAATGAAGACGTGGTCTGCGGATTGAACTCATCTCCCAAGTTTTTAAGCTCGATGTATTTTTATGATGCCGTAGGCGATAAGCTTTTCCAGGACCTGATGGCTTGCGATGAATATTATCCTACCAATTGCGAGCTGGAAATCTTTTCTGAAAAAACTGCTGAGATTTGTGATGCCATCATAGGCGATGGCGATGCTTTCGACTTGATTGAGCTGGGTGCGGGCGATGCCACCAAGTCGACCTATTTATTGAAATACCTGCTGGAAAAAGGTGCTAATTTCAGCTATTTGCCGATTGATATTTCATCGAATACCATATCCTATCTTAATATAACGCTACCCGTAACGCTGCCCGGCCTGCAAATGACAGGCTTGAACGGAGAGTACTTCGCTATGCTGAAAAAAGCTTCAACAATCTCGAATAAGCGCAAAGTAGTGATGTTCCTGGGTTCGAACGTGGGCAATATGCCAGTAGATGTCGCCGCTCAATTTTGCGCCGATGTGCGGAGCCACCTGTCGCCCGGCGATATGATGCTGATTGGGGTGGATTTAAAGAAAAACCCCGCTACCGTACTTGCTGCCTATAACGATAAGGAGGGCATTACGAAAAAGTTTAATCTTAACCTGCTGGAGCGCATTAATCGTGAACTCGGTGGCAATTTTGATATTGACCAATTCGAACATTACCCTACCTACGACCCTGAAACAGGAGCCTGCAAAAGCTACCTCATCAGCTTATGCGACCAGGTGGTTAAGATAGATGATACTGAAATTCAGTTTGCGAAGGACGAGTACATATTTATGGAGATATCGCAAAAGTTTAGCATCACACAGGTTGACGACATGGCGCGCGCTGCGTCATTTAAACCTGCTTCCCATTTCTTCGACAGGAAACATTGGTTTACTGATGCTATTTGGGTTGCGGTTTAAACTGGTGCAGATTCGTAAGGCTTACGAAGAGACATTTTAGACTTACGAAGTTTTAAAAACTTCGTAAGTCTATGGTTTTCATAGCTTAATGCGCCTCCAGCCAGTTCACACCGGTACCAATCTCCACCATAATAGGCACAGTAGTTTTAATGGCATTCTTCATGTTATCCAGGATAATAGGCTTTACTATCTCTACTTCATTAAAAGGCACATCAAACACCAACTCATCATGCACCTGCATGGTCATGCGGGAATCGAGGTTACGAGCGCAAAACTCGCGGTGAATGTTTATCATCGCTATTTTAATCATGTCAGCCGCCGAGCCTTGTATAGGGGCGTTTATGGCATTTCGTTCAGCAAAGCCGCGGACGGTCTGGTTAGCGCTGTTAATATCCCGCAGGTAGCGGCGCCTGCCCATCAGCGTTGTTACGTAGCCGTGTTCACGGGCGAAGTTCATGGTATCGCTCATGTAGTTTTTTATGCCGGGGAATTGCAGGAAATAGTTCTCAATAATCTCAGCAGCCTCCTTACGCGGGATACCTAAGCTTTGTGATAAACCAAAAGCCGATTGACCATAGATAATCCCGAAGTTTACCGCTTTTGCATTGCGGCGCTGGTCGCTGCTTACCTGGTCGAGGGCTACGCCGTAGACGTTGGCAGCGGTTGCGGTGTGGATGTCGAGGTTTTTAACAAAGGCATCCATCATGTTGGCGTCTTTGCTTATTTCTGCAATGATGCGTAGCTCTATCTGCGAATAATCCGCAGATACGATAGTATGATTTTCATCCCGCGGGATAAAGGCTTTCCTTACCTCGCGACCGCGCTCGGTGCGGATAGGAATATTTTGCAGGTTAGGGTTGGTGGAGCTTAAACGCCCGGTTGCGGCGACCGCCTGGTTGTATGATGTATGCACACGGCCTGTCTTAGGGTTAACCATGGTTGGCAGGGCGTCTACATAAGTCGATTTTAATTTTTGCAGCTGGCGGTAGTCTAAAATATCACGAACAATATCGCTTTTTGCAGCAAGAGAAAGCAGCACATCTTCCCCGGTTTGATATTGGCCGGTTTTGGTCTTTTTGGCTTTTGGGTCCAGCATCAGCTTTTCAAACAGCACTTCGCCCAGTTGTTTTGGCGAGGCTATATTGAAGCGCACTCCGGCCTTTTCATAAACCGTTTTTTCAAGCTTGGCTATGTCGGTCTCCAACTCTTTTGAAAATTCCCGCAGAGTATCATGGTCTATGCGTACACCGGCATATTCAATATCCGCCAGAACATATATCAGCGGATGCTCTACCTCGTGAATCAATTTTTCCGCCTCGGCTTCTTTCAACTTCGGTTCAAAAACGGTGCGCAGCTGCAAGGTGATATCGGCATCTTCTGCGGCATATTCCTTTATCTTTTCAATTTCCACATCGCGCATGCTGCCCTGGGCCTTGCCTTTAGCGCCTATCAGCTCGGTAATACTCACCGGCTTATAGCTGAGATAGTTTTCCGACAGGATATCCATATTGTGGCGGGTATCCGGGTCGATAATATAGTGCGCCATCATGGTATCAAACAGGTCACCTTTTACTTCAATACCGTACCATTTCAACATCAGGATATCGAATTTAAGGTTCTGGCCGGTTTTACCTATCGAGGCATCTTCCAATACGGATTTAAACTCCTCTGCAATAGCAGTAGCTTCTTTTTGTTCGGCGGGCACAGGTATGTACCAGCCTTCTCCGGGTTTTATTGCGAATGACAAACCTACCAATTCACAATTGTTGGCATCGGTACCGGTGGTTTCGGTATCAAAGCAAAATGACTTTTGTTTTTTAAGGAGATTGATAAGCTCAGCACGTTTTTCAGGCGTATCTGCTAAATGATATTCATGCGGAACGGTGTTGATGTTTTTTATATCGACAGGTGCAGGCGGCTCATAAATATTCTGCACATCAACCGTCATCGAAGTGCGGCCTTCGGCAACCGGGGCTCCAAACAGGTCTGTTTGTATCGATACAGCCTTAGTTTCAGTAATGCTAAAATCATCACCAAAAACACGGCGGCCTAAGGTGCGGAATTCCAGTTCTGCAAACAGCGGCTCCAATAAATCCTTGCTTGGCGCACACATTTCCAGTCCTGCTTCGTCCAGTTCAACGGGAGCGTTTAAGTTGATGGTAGCCAGTCTTTTTGAAAGTAAACCCTGCTCCGCAAATTGCTCGACATTCTCACGCTGCTTGCCCTTTAGTTCGTGACTATGGGCTATAATCTCTTCCATCGAGCCGTATTGTTTTATCAGCGCTTTGGCGGTCTTTTCGCCTATACCGGGGATGCCGGGGATATTATCCACCGCATCACCCCAAAGGCCGAGTATATCTATCACCTGTTCAACGCGTTCAATCTCCCATTTCGCCAGCACTTCCTTTACGCCCAGTATCTCCATATCGTTACCCATGCGGGCAGGCTTGTAGATAAAGATGTTATCGGACACCAGCTGTGCAAAATCCTTATCCGGTGTCATGCAGTAAACCTGGTAGCCTTGTGCTTCAGCCTTTTTGGCCAAGGTGCCGATAATGTCGTCAGCCTCAAAACCATCAGAAGTAATCAACGGGATATTAAAGCCCAGCACCACTTTGAATATATAAGGGAGGGCCGCGCTCAAATCTTCGGGCATGGCCTCGCGATGGCCTTTGTAATCGGCAAATTCCGTATGGCGTTCAGTTGGCGCATCGGTATCGAATACCACGGCCATGTGGGTAGGTTTTTCTTTACGCAATACTTCCAGCAGGGTATTGGTAAAGCCCATCACCGCGGAAGTATTAAACCCATTTGACGTAAAGCGCGGCGTTTTACTTAATGCAAAATGCGCCCGGTAAATAAGCGCCATGCCATCCAAAAGAAATAACTTCTTCATATTATTTTTATTATGATTTCACCGATTTGAGAATGATTTCACCGATAGGACTATGATTGGCCTGATTATAAAAGATGATTGTCAAAGCAGCATGTTTTCAAAAATACAATCTTTAAGTGATTTCAGCGAAATGCCCGGATTGACTATTTGAATTATCGGTGAAATCATTCTCAAATCGGTGTAATCCCAGAAAAAAAAATCAACAAGGAAAATGCTTATTTAAAAGAACATGATGGTATATGATCATTCACCATTCCGGTTGCCTGCATGTGGGCATAGCAAATAGTGGTACCGAAAAATTTGAAGCCGCGCTTTTTCATGTCCTTGCTAATGGCATCGGAGATGGGGGTGCTTGCCGGGGTGCTGCCGCTGATATTGTTTATAGGTTTGCCATCGGGCATAAAGCTGTACATGTATTTATCGAACGAGCCGAACTCTTTTTGGATATCGATAAACAATTTTGCGTTGGTTATAGAGCTCTCCACCTTTAAACGGTTACGGATGATCCCGGCGTCGTTCATTAAACGCTCTACATCGTCATTGGTAAATGCTGCAACTTTCTGCACATCGAAATTGGCATAAGCTTTACGATAGTTTTCGCGACGGCGGAGAATTGTTATCCAACTGAGGCCGGCTTGTGCCGATTCGAGTATAAGAAACTCGAAAAGAATTTTATCATCATGAGTTTCTTTGCCCCATTCTTCGTCGTGGTATTTGATGTACAGTTCGTCAGTGCCCGGCCATTCGCAACGAATCAAGTCCTGAGTCTTAAGTCTTAAGTCTTTAGTCATTTTATTTAAATTTATCTGGATTATTAATCATATAAATAAGCAGGCGCGTTACCTCTTCGCTTAATTGGTTTAGTTCAATGTATTTCTCTTTTGTGACGTAATTGCATGCCAATGCAGCATCAAGCCACGCCTGGGTCTCGCCATTTTCCATGTCGGCATCTGTTAGCTTACTAATAAAGTGGTTGGGATATTTCCGTTTTTTATACGCTTCGGCAATGGATGAGAAAACAGACCTTGATGAGCGACGTATCTGGTCGATTAAGCTGTAAGTTTCTTCCTTCGGAAAAGTTTTAGTGATAAAAAATATATCCATAGAAAGCGTAAATGCCTTTTTGTATGCAATAAGGTCTCGAAATGAACTCATGTATCTATAAGTCTTTACTTAATTAAAATCCTCGCTGTGCAAATTAGTTTTTTTTGACTAAAGACTTTCGACTTAAGACTCAAGACTTGAATTCAATTCATCCCAATACTCCACAGCTCTCCTGTAATGCGGAATTACAATCGAGCCGCCTACTAAATTGGCAATCATAAATACTTCGTTCATTTCGTCGTGATTTACGCCTGCTTCGTGGCATTTACCAAGGTGGTACTTAATGCAATCGTCGCAGCGTAAAACCATAGAGGCGACGAGGCCCAGCATTTCTTTGGTTTTTACATCCAGTGCGCCCTCGGCGTAGGAAGTAGTATCCAGCGCAAAAAAGCGTTTAATATTGGTGTTGGACGACTCCATTATTCGGGCGTTCATTTTGGTGCGGTAACTTTCAAAGTCGTCTATTAATTTTCCCATGAGGCGGTAATTAGTGAATTAGCGAGTTAGTGAATCAGTGATTTTTTTATTTCGGAATTCGGATGTTCGATTTCGAAATTAGAAGCAAATATCATTAATTTCGGGACACGAAAAGTTCATTTGAGCTTTTTTGATTATTGCGTTCACACTAAAATTCCGCATTCAAACTTTCGCACTCCGCATTCAAATTATGGAAAGCTTATCACCCAACATTTTCGTCGGCAGCATGGACGAAACCATCAATTTTTATAAATCTATCGGCTTTCAGCTGGTAATGACCGTGCCCGAAACCGGTGATAATTTAATCTGGGCGATGATGACCAATGGCAACGTTACTTTTATGTTTCAGTCGTTTGAGAGCCTGGGTGATGAGTTGCCACAGATAAGCCGGCAGAATGGAGCGTCTATGCTGCTGTACATCAACATTAAAAAGATTCGTGAATATTTTGAGCTGATAAAAGATAAGGTAACCGTGCTGAAAGGCCTGGACAAAACATTTTATGGCGCTACCGAGTTTTCCATACTCGACAATAACAACTATGTGCTCACCTTTGCCGAAGACGAATAATGGAAATACCTGCGTGGCTTTCAAAGCTTGGAAATAACAAGTTTGAAGATTTTGAAGAATTTAAGGGTGACATTACCTGGTTTATAAAAGCGACTGATAGAGTTTCCATTAAACAATCCAAAATTGATTTAAGCAGCGATTTTGAGGCAACCTTCCCAAGCCTTGCACGCCTGGTTAAACAAGCGCGGGTGCTGAGTATTACTATTAATGACGGTACTTACCGGATGCTCTCATGGAATCGCAAGGACAATAAACCTTGCGGCTGGCTTTGTCAGCTGGAATCGCCGGGCGTGTCAGACCTGGCGATTTTGCCAGAGCATCAATTGCTGCTTAACAATATTGGTGGAATAAGGGAGAGCTATAATCCGCCGGATGATGATATATTTACTAATAACCAAAATTTCCTGTTCATCAAATCAGAATGTGAACAGGGATTAGGCTATAGCCAGGTTTATTATGATGACATGTGCCGCGATTTGGATATTGACCGCCTGCCCGAAGATAATCTAGTGATGTTTGTTGAGGAGGCCAACGGCGCGCGTACTTTGTATGACTTATTAACCAAACAGGTTTATTTGTTCTCGCACGACCATTGCTTTAACTATGTAACCTTCCTGGAAGGGCAGCCGGAATATACCTATCACCTGATAAATGGTGTGACCACCTTCCGGGATTATGTGGAAACTTTAGCGCAACAGTGGATAGCGCATATTAATTTCTGAAATAATGATTGAATTTCTCCGTGCCGACCATGTGAATATCTGTGTACCGCCAGAGCGCCTGGAGGAGGCCCGCCGCTTTTATGCCAATGTTATCGGCTTGCCTGAAATTTACCGGCCGGATGTTTTTGGCGCACCCGGTTATTGGTTCCAGGTATCAAATATCGAGCTGCATATTGGCATAGAACCGGCTAAACCGCAATCGATGCGGCACATGGCCTGGGAAGTGAAAAATTTAGAAGAAGCAGCGAAACTTTTAGAGGCGAATAACGTAAAAGTGATTGAGGAATGTGAAATACCCGGCCGCGCCCGTTTTTCGTTCCACGACCCATTCGGCAACCGGACAGAACTTCTGCAAATGATTGACCGATAATTAGTTATTTAAAATTTAATTGTAAATTAGTTAGCCTTTTAAAGCCAAAAGATTGTATGAAATTCATGTCGAAAAAAGTTCACGAGATAGTTGATATGCTGGTTTGTGTTTTTCTGCTGGCGTCACCCATAATTTTTGGATTTTCGGGAACGCTTGCATTGCTGACTTATGTACTTGGTCTTGCTTATTCTGTGCTGGCTTTTGTAACAAACTTTAAGATTATCCCGATAGAGGTGCATGAATTGTGCGAATTTATTATCGGCGCAGCATCAATTATATTGGCTTATACCCTTTTCAATAGTAATACCGACGGTAAGCTGTTTTATGTGATTTTTGGTAACTGTATTTTGCTTACCTGGCTGGTAACCGATTACAAAGGCACAAGCGTGCATAGTGTAGCCAAATTATAAAGAGATTTTATTAAATATTTAAGGGCACGAATTGAAGGAATTTGATTCGTGTTTTTTATTTGCGGGCTGACCGATTATTTGTTTTCTTACAGCGCCAGTTCAATCATCGGATCCCAAAATACGTTTTTAAAATCCTGCACCTGGTCATTTTCGACTCTTACACCTTCGTTTTCGAGCAGGGTTTGCATCAGGTTGCCGCCGAAATTAAATTTCGCAGTTAGCAGCCCTACCCTGTTCACAACACGGTGCGCCGGAACCGGAGGTTTTGCGCTGCCCGCCGCCTGCATGGCCCAGCCTACCATACGCGATGAGCCTTTGGTGCCGAGGTAAGCTGCAATAGCGCCGTAGCTGGTTACCCTGCCTGCGGGTATCAGGCGGGCCACTTCGTAAACGCTTTCGAAAAAGTTTGGTTCTGGCATAAATAATGTATATAATGCAATAGCAAATTCGTCATTGCGAGGCAGACTGCTCGCAGTCGGCTTCGAAGCAATCTCTGCGCAGGACGGTACTGTACCTTTAATGTCCATGGTTTCCGGGATGTCGGCGGACAGGAAACCATGGACTTTTTGCTTCAATACAGTATGGCGCGGAGATTGCTTCGAAGCAGGCCGCTTGCGGCCCGCCTCGCAATGACGTGCAATTTTATAAATATTTAAAACGAAAACTTAAGGTAGTTAATATTCTTATTATCCTTCAAATATTTCTTCTCGTAGTAAGTTTTTATCGAAAGCACTTCATCGGCATATTCGGATTTATACAAGTCTTCCGTTTTTACGTGCAGGTTTAAGCCGGTTTCAGCAATTTTTTCGGCAGTGTAGGCGTGCAGGCCGTCGTTGTCGGTTTTAAGGTTGACGAAGCCGCCGGGCTTCAAGATGGTTTTGTACATCTCCAAAAAGCGGTCGGATGTAAGGCGCTTTTTCTCGCGGCTTATTTGGGGCTGCGGGTCTGGAAAGGTTATCCAGATTTCGTCCACTTCGCCGGGGGCGAAATAGTCCAGCAGGGTTTCTATCTGTATGCGTAAAAAGCCTACATTTGTCACGCCGTCTTCCAAAGCTGTTTTTGCGCCGCGCCAGATGCGGTTGCCTTTATAATCGATGCCGATAAAGTTTTTATCCGGGAACATGGTGGCCAGGTTGACGGTGTATTCGCCTTTACCACAGGCCAGCTCCAGCACCAATGGGTTATCATTCTTAAAAAAGCCTTTGCTCCATTGTCCTTTAAACGGCTTGCCGGCATCAAGCTGCACTACATTGCTAAAAGTAGCCACCTCCGCAAAGCGGCGTAATTTATCTTTTCCCACTTAAAAAATTTTGGACGCAAAAATAAGAGTTTATGCCGTCGGTGACAACACCGACAGCGGCCGGAGGG
>Ga0105237_10003963_pt1 | contig 17325 bp, 19 predicted proteins | sample KBSC24metaG_FD_81520 | JGI IMG/M metagenome (GOLD analysis project Ga0105237, IMG submission 81520) | Corn rhizosphere microbial communities from Kellogg Biological Station, Michigan, USA - KBS C2-4 metaG | ecosystem: Host-associated > Plants > Roots > Rhizosphere > Soil | place: Michigan, USA... | reverse complement strand
CGGCCCCACTTCGATTGTCTTCTCCGCCAGTCCCGTGAATGGGACCCAGTACACTCTCGCCGGCTATACCGGCGCCCTCTCCGGCGCTTCCAATCTCACGAGCCCGTATCGCGGCATCCTCGACACCGCCGGCGGCGTCCTGAAATTCACGGCCAACTCGATCAGCATCACGTGGCGCGGAGCGACCAATGCGAACTGGGGCGCGCTCGATGGCAACAACAACTTCGTGCAGACGGCCGCACCCGCGACCGCCGACAATTTCTACACGGGAGACACCGTGGTTTTCGACGACAGCTCCTCGGTGAAAAGCGTGACGCTCAACGGCGCATTGACGCCGGCGGCCATCGTGGCGAACTCCGCGGGGACGTACACGCTCGGCGGCTCCGGCTCCATCGCCGGAACTGCCTCGGTCACCCAGAACGGCGCCGGTACACTGGTCCTGAACACCGCCAATTCCTACACCGGCGCCACCACGGTGAATGCCGGCACCTTGAAACTCGGCAGCGTCTCCGCGCTCGGCGCCACTTCCGGGGTCGCGCTCGCCTCCGGCGCCACCCTCGATCTCAACGCACTGAGCCTGCCCGGCCTCACCATATCGGGCGCCGGTGCGCTGGGCAATTCCAGCACCGGCACGAAAGCGTACGTCAAGAGTCTGACCCTCGCCGGAAATGCCACGGTCTCCAATACCAGCGCGCAGCAAGCGATCCTGCTGGGATCGATCACCGGCCAGAATGGATCGGTGAATCTCGCGGGATTCACCCTCACGAAGAACGGCACGGGCGCGCTGATCCTCAATGGCATCAACCTGACCGGGGCGGGCAATATCACGGTCAACGGCGGCACGCTCCAAATCGTGGACGACTACGGAACGAGCGGCGCAACCCAGCAAACGACGGCGATCGCGGGAACAGGCAACATCACCGTCAACACGGGCGCATCCCTGTTGATTCCGCGATGGCTCTCCACATTGAGCATCACGATGCCGATCGTGCTCAATGGCGGCACGCTCGGGTCAATTTATCCCGGGCCCCACGGCGCCACCATCGCCTCGCCCATCAGCGTCACGGCGGGCAGTTCCCTGAATTTCAACGGCGGCTACGGCGTCGTCACGTTCTCCGGGGTGATCTCCGGAGGAGCGGGATCGACGCTGACGGTGACGGGCGATAACAACACGCGCACCTTCACCGGCGTGAATACCTACGCGGGCAATACCACGGTCACCGCCGGCACGCTCGCCATCGGCGGAGCCGGCGTGCTCGGTTCCGGCGCTTATGCGGGCGCCATTTCCCTCACTTCCGGAACCGCCTTCCTCTACTCGTCCACCGCCGCGCAGACGCTCTCCGGCGCCATCAGCGGCGCGGGCAGCCTCACGCAGGCCGGCCCCGGCACCCTGACGCTGGCGGGCACGAACAACTATAGCGGCGCCACCACGGTCACCACCGGCACCATGGTCGTGACCGGTTCCATCTCCGGCAGCGCCACCACGGTGACAACCGGCGCGCTCCTGGCCGGAACCGGGACGCTCGCCGCCGTCACCGTCCAGAGCGGCGGCGCCGTGCAACCGGGCGCCGTCGCCGCACCGGGACTCCTCTCGACCGGCAATTTTTCGCTCCTTTCCGGCGGCCACCTCTCGCTGGAGCTCGGCGGCATCACCGGGACGGGAACGAGTGCGACCGCCTACAGCGAAGCCAGCGTCACGGGGAGCGTGAGCCTCGCGGGCGACGTGCAAATCTCGCTCTTCAATGGCTACACGCCGAATGTCGGGGACACCTTTTACATCCTCCTGAACGATGGTTCAGACGCCATCACCGGAACTTTCTCGAACGCCACGGGCGGACTCCTCATTGCCGGCGGCATCCAATATCACGTCGACTATCAAGCCAGTGGGAACGGGGGCGGCAACGACGTCTCGCTCACCGTGCTGGCCATCCCCGAACCGGCCACCGGGGTCCTGGCACTCTCCGGTTTCGCCCTGGGCGCGGGCTTCCAGCGTTTCCGCCGCAAAAGCGCGGCGCACGGAGTCCGATCCAAAGCTTAACCAGCCGTTTGGGTGAGCATGAAATCTGAACCGATCACGCTAAGCCTGGACGACCGTCGTCTTCTCGGAATCTGGACGGCCGATTGTGCCGAGCGCGCGCTCACGCTCTTCGAGGCGAAGGCTCCCTCTGATCCCCGTCCGCGCGAAGCCATCGAGGGCATCCGGGTCTTCGCTCGCGGCGGCAAGCGGACCGTACAACTGCGTTCTTTGGCCCTGGCTGCACTCGCCGCCGGCCGCGAAGCCGGCGATCCATCAGCCAGCGCGGCCGCTCAAGCGGCGGGCTTCGCCGCAGCTACCCCGACTTTCACCTTGGCGACAGGCTTCTTTATCCGGTACATACTTTCCGTGTGCGGCAGGCCTTCCATGCAATATGCGACACGCCAGGAATCCAGGCGCGCCCATCGCGCATGGTGGAGAGCTTTTTTTCCGGCCCGGCAATGTATGACCCATTGCCCCTCAGCCTGATCCTGCGGCTCGTTCATTCGTTCTCCCCATGAAAGCATTTCTTGCGCTCGTTATCGGCGCAGCCGTTGTCTATTTTCTGATTCGGCGCCAGCCCGCAATGGAGCACAGCTCCGTCGCACCTGCCACACCCCTGGCCCATACGGCCTTACCGGGCCCCATGCCCCCTGCTGCCCCCCAACCGCCTGCGATTGCCGCACAACCGACTGCACAATCCACGGCCCTCTACAAGCAGCTCCTCCGCCCGGCCTATCTGTCCTTGATCGATGGCACCGAGAAAGCGACCAATCTCAGGGGCATGAACCCGGAAGTGGCCGAGTTGCGCGCGCTCTTCTCCACCGTACCCCAAGCCCCGGAGCGCGATGCGGCGTTGCGCCTCTGCGCGATTGTCGATCAAGCGGCGACTCTGACCCGCAGCGTGGTGCAACGTAAGAACCAGTCCTCCTCCCTAAGCCAGCCATCCTCAAAAGGTGGCGCCGAGCGGGCGCGTGCCGCGAAGGAAACCGAAGAGAGGGATACCTTCTTCAGCCAGGCCGCCGAGAATCAGTGGCGCGCCCAAATCGGCCCGTTGCAGGCCGCCGCCCGCAATGAGTGGGCGCAGATTCCTGATAACGCCATTTTGTCCAGCAACAGCCTCCCCGCCTACGCCGCCGCGCGCATCCAGCGCCAGCGCCTGGAATCTGCCGCGGTGCGGCGGTAGACGGATCCGCTTGAATCTTCCTGGCTACCCCATCGGCTTCGCCCTCGCTGCATTCTTGCTGGCAGGACCACCGCTCCATGCCCCTGCAAGGTCGCTTTACACCACTTTCTTCGTTTGGTGGCTCGGCATCCATGATCCCGCGTGATGCATCAAGGCGGGCGCCGCCAACAGCGCGAGCAGCACCATCAGCGTAATGAGAGAAAGGACCCCCGCGTTGAGAAGGAACACGACCCCGCCGAGGGCAGCCCGGCGATATCTTGGCCATCGTTGACAACGCCATTCCAATAGAAGGAGCACGAGCACGGGAGCGGCGCAAATCGCAAAAGTATGGTTCGCGATGATCCACGGCACCCGGAACACCGGCGGACCGGCGAGGCCGGCTGTCTGGCAAATCTGCTGGAGCTTCGGCACGAAAAACAACACGCATAAAGACCAGAGGCCAATTGCGGGCGAAACGAAGACGGCGGCTTTGGTGTAAGTCGCCCAGCAGGGTTCAGGGTTCGGATTTGCAGTCATGGCAATCATGTCGGTTTCAAGAGGTGAATGAGGAATTCCAGCCAGGGTGAGAAAGGCATCTTTGACGCGCTCACGGCAGGCGCCGGGCCCTCCCACTTTGGCAAACTCACCCCTGAGCAGGGTGGCCTGGCCGAGGCACGCAACAGCGGATTCGAAAGCCTCTCGCGTCATCGCGCCGCTGGTGATTTGCGCGTCCACGCCGTCGCGCAGATGGCTTTCCAACTCATCCAGCAACGCCGGCGTCCTGATGCCCGCCGCGAGCATTTGCCGCCGCCACTCCGCGATGGCCTGTTCGAGGTCAAACATATTGCTCGTTTCGCAAACCGGTCAGGACCGAGTGCACCATGGCCCAGTGTTCGTGATGCTCGGCCAGCGCCTTTTTGCCATCCTGCTTGAGAGAATAGTATTTCCGTTTTCGCCCGTTTTCGGCTTCCAGCCAGCGCGACTTGATCTGCCCTTTGCGCTCGAGCCGGTGGAGCACCGGGTAGAGCATGCCATCGGTCCACTCCATCATGTTTTGCGAGCGGGTCTTGATCTCCTGGATGATCGCGTAGCCATAACTCTCCCCCCTCGCAAGCAGCGACAAAATCAACGGTTCCGCGGAGGCGGCGACGAGTTCCTTACGAAGCATAGGCCCACTATGCATTGTGCTTCTATGTATGGCAATAGAATTTTTTGAAAACGGATGCCGCTAAAGATTGGCTCCGGAGACGTGCCGCCCAGCGGAGGGACGCGGTCCTGCGCGATCCCACTTCTCCCCACCTCCAAGAACAGCGGCGGCGCAGGACTCATGTGCTCATCCGGATCTGCCATGCCTCCATTTACATCTACGGCTCTACCTTCCAGCATTTCATTCCGTCCCTTCGCACTCGCTTTCCCGGCATGATTACCGCTATCGTTCGATCAGCCACCATGAACCAACCGGAAACGCCTGACGCCGCGAGCTTCCGTTTCTTCCAACGCTGCAAAGACCTGGCAGGCGATGACTCGGCTCCCCCATGGACGAAGGATCGCATGTTTGGCTTCTTTCAAGCATTTCGTCCCGACGGCCATCGTCTCGCATCACTCTTCGCCGACATCCCCTCCGGGGATTTGGTCTACGGTCGGCTTCAGCAGGCCTTCTCGGCGACGGCCACTGGTGCGCGAGAACACGCCCATGAAGATGCGTATTTCGTCGTCCGCTCCTCGGAACCGGCTCCTCCCGAGTCCCTCGTCAAATCCGCGGTAGATCAACTGGCCAACTGGCGCCTGATGGCCGAGGCCATTGGCGAACGCGAACTCGTCGATCTCCTTACCCCGCTTCCTCGCGTGACCCGCCGTTCCACCATCCCACCTCCCCCGGATCCCAACGACACCGAATCCCTGGATGTCTTTATTTACGATGTGCAATGCGATTGGCATGGGGGATTGCCCCCACTGTGTCCACACGCCTCCTGGATGCGGGACGCAGTCTATTCCATCGCCTGCGACTACTATCTTGCGCACTACATCACCTGGCCATGGTACGTGCATTCGTCGCCCTTTGTGGAACCCTTCGGCCCATATTTCGCGCTCTGGCGGCATGGTGTTACACTCCGATGTCAATCACCACAGGACGTCACCTTGTTCCTCGGAACGCCTGACCATCGTTGATTCCACCCAACCATTGCCGCGTCCGGCTTTTGGGCTAAATCATCAGAGACTGAACTGAATAGTTGGCTTATGATTTTCGGACTCCCATCAGACTTCGCGATCGAGGCGTATCACGAGCCATCCGGCCCCCAGTGGGCCGGCTTCGGCCGCATGGCCATCGATATTCAGGGATTCCGGCTCGGCGACATCCGCGAAAACCATTGCTCCCTATTCCACGCCGCGGACCGCTTCCGGGAGCTCCACTCCACCGTCACCACTTTGTGGGACGAGTCATTCGCCGGGTTATCCAACTCTGAGATCTTTGGCTTGTTCGACCACGCGTGCTACACCGGCGATCCGGCCGCGGGCGGCCCGGGCTTCAGCTCCTTCGACTTTCTCACGAATACCGGGGAGCATTTCGACGACGTGAAGACGTTCATCGTCTGCCGCCCGGAGGGTCGCGTTCACATCCTCTACCAACTCCGCGATGGCACACTCGGGTCGGAATCCTGCCCGGTTGAATCGTTCCGGACCGTCGCGGAGTCATTCGTTCGCTGGTTGGACGAGCAAGTGCGGACCATCGCGCCGCCCGTTGCCCCGATCGACTCGGCTGCAAAATCCTCTATGCGCCGAAATCGATCCATACCAGAGGCCGTGGTCATTCCCGAGCTTGGATATGTTGACGTCCCGGCCGCGGCGCAATGGCTCTGCGACAAGTTCGGGTTCCGGGAACGCTTGCGCATCGCCAATCATCGTATTCAACTTTCCCTCGGCGCGGGGGCCGTGGTGGTTACCGAGCGCAACCCCGACGCACCGCAGGCCGATTCTGCGCACTCGGTTTTGGTGCGCATCGAGGATATCGATACCCACTATGCGAATGCATTGGCCGTGGCCGTTCGCATCATTCGGCCACCACAGACCTACCCTTTTGGTGAAAGGCAATACACCGCCGAGGATTGTGGAGGACACGTTTGGACATTTTCTCAAACGATCGATGACATTGATCCTGCAAGCTGGGGAGGCATCTTGCATGATCACTAATGAACACATATTCCATCGCAGTGTGCCTGCGCCGCGTCACCTCCGAAGGTGCCTGCATCGTGGTTCCATTCACTGACGCGATTCTGAAGAAGGCAGAGGATGGATGGCAGTTTTCGCATCGATCCGGATGCGATGTGGGCAGAAGCGATCCGCATCCATCAACGCTGCCAAGGTGACGTTGACGGTTGGGCGCGGACTGGAGATGTTTTCGAGAAGCAAGCCATGACCGATCAAGACTGGTCCGGCATCGATGAACCTCTACAACGTCTCGCACTGGTCAAGAACGTGCCCGTGGCGGAGAGCTTTCGGGCGGCCACCGCCCAACTCCTCGCCGAACCCGGCAGTCGTCGCACAATTGAAAGCCCTTGCGATATGAGCTTCCGTCCCGGACCGAGCCGTTACGGGAACGCCACCTCCCGTGAACAACTTGCATTTCGCGTCTCCCCAAATGAACCACCAAGCATTATTCACCGACACGCCATGAGCACCGCCTACAACCTGCCGCAAATTTCCTATTGGGTCGCTTACCGCGTCTTGCCCTATTATGCCTTCCAATCCGTGGAGAAGGCCATCGAAGCGTGGACGAAGACCACTACTTCCGCGGGGCCCTTTTACTATTTGATGGCGTGCCAGATGGCGAAGCTCGAGCCCGTGCACGAGGACGCCCGTCTCTATTCGGCCGCTCTCGGGACACTCGGCGACTACGACTACTATCTGCTGGAGTATCCTGTTCCGCCGCCCGTGGACATGAGCGGCACGGATCCTGTCACCCTGGCGCAGCAGGGCGCCGGGATTGTTCTGGCCCCGCACTTTTCCGTCATCGTCCGGCATCGAGTGTCGCACGATGTCCGCTATTTCGTGCTCGGTCAGGCGCCCCTCGGCGGCGGAACTACCTTTCGCTCCGTCACGGCAGCGGGAGCGAACGCCAACCTGGGATCGGGACCCGCGCCACAGCGGGACCTGTTTCTTGGCCGGGTAAGCCAGGCTCTGACAGCATGACACATGAGATCCATAAGCGAAAGCACCCCATGAAAATCGCCGCCGCCACTCTTCTTTTCTGCTCTCTCGCCTGGGCCGTGGCTGGAGAAACTCCTCCTCAGCGGACCAAATCGTCAGCAGTCCAATTCAAGATTGAAGACGAGTTGAAAGATTTTTATCTTCACTTGGTCGATACTGATCAGGGCGTGCAGAAAGCGATGACATCTCTCATTGTCAAAGCAGGCGATTCCAGCAGCGACATCCTTGAGTCATCCGTTCCCGTCAAAGGCCCGAACGAGACGCGTGGCTGGTATGCATCCGGGTCGAACAACCATTACTCCATCTCCCAGCCACGGGTCGTCGCATGGTTCCCCGGCGAAACCGATGGGAACACCGAAAAATTCGACACTGAGCAAAATTACCTGGTGATCGTCGCTGTCAGCCAATCCCACCGCCACGGAGAAAGCACCTATGGTGCTCTCGTTGCGGAATTCCACGCCGCTCATACTGGAACGACAGTGCTGAACAAAGCCGGGACCAAGGCCGGGCTGGTCGCGAACAGGCTCACCCTCACCTTCCTTGGGTTCCGGCAGTTCCAGATTGATCCCATTACGGCGAGGGGGCCGATCGGTCCCACTCCATATCAAGCGGGCTCTACCCGAGTCGTGTGTTCACAGGCCGAATGCAGGCACGTCCTTCACTAATTCCATCCTATGCCGGCCGGGGATTCCTTAACGCGCGCCATCGCCGAAGAAGTTTGCCTTGTCGCCGATGACCCGCACTGGGCGACACAATTCGTCGAGGAGCGGGAGCGCCTTTTGGATCTCTTCCCCGGCCGCTTCGCCGCCATCGAACATATCGGCAGCACCGCGGTTCCACATCTCGCCGCCAAACCAATCATCGACATCCTGGCTGGAGTAAAGACAATGACCGAGGCCGATCTCTTGCTGGAGCCGTTGTGTAGGCACGGCTACGACACCTCCGCAGAGTTTAACGCCACCTTGCCCGATCGGCGCTGGCTGATGCGGCACGCCTTGGGGAGACGAACGCATCACCTCCACCTTGTGATCTTTGGGGGCGATCCGTGGATTCGGCAATTGCAGTTTCGTGACGTCCTCCGGGCCGATGCGGCGATCGCCGCACGCTACGAGCATCTCAAACGAGACCTTGCCGGGCAGCACGGCCACGATCGCGAGGCTTATACCCGCGCGAAGACGGCGTTCATCCATGAAGTCCTCGCCAACGCCGCTTGGGCGAATCACTGCAATGTCCAGCCGCAACTGCCAAAGCCATGACCCTGCGCTCTTTCCTGACAATCTCGTTAACCATTGTCTGCATCCTCGCCGCCGGCGGGGTGGGACGCACCCGGGATGTCGGTGCCACCACCTTGGATGACTGGTACCGTTCTGTACCGGAATCCGCTGCCGTCCGGCGCCTCTACGACGCAAAGGTCAATCCCAATCACTTCACGTTAGTGGCGAGCGATCAGGAATGCGTAGCCGAACCGCGGCTCGCACGAGCTTTACGTCACCTGTTGCATCGACGAGCAGTCAAGCCTGCTCCACATTTTCCATATGCCATTGCGACCAGCGACCTGCCCGCACTGTTTTCGTGAAGTCTTCGTGAATGACGACGCTATCTGTCCCGCCTGCAAAGGAAACACCGATGAGAAGGGCGCCGATCACCAGAATCTCACGCCTGTGGAATTTGTGGACGGCGAGGAATTGCCTGCCATCTGCATTGTCTGCGCCCAGCCCGCGCAATCCTATGTTGTCGTCGGGGAAAAGAATGAGACCGGGAAGAACAGCCCGGTCCATATCCTCTCCCGGCTCGCGGGAGCCGTCGCAGGCCTGATCTCGATCAGGATCGGACCGGAACCTTATCTCAAAGAATACAAGATCTCGGTCAACCTTCCCGTGTGCGCCAGCCATCGGGAGGCCAAATCACTGAAGCCACTCCACGTTGATTATCGCCGATACCGGATGACCATTCCGGCGCACGCGGAGTTTATCAAGCGATGGAAGAATCCGGGACCGTAGCGCGCTGCACCAAAAACATCCCTATGAATTCGAAAGCCGATGACACCCACCGCAAACAAGTGACACCGTTGTCATAATCAAAACGCTGGCGCCATCGCATTCTTAAAAATGGGTTTGAGTCCATTCCGCCGCTGCCTCATTATCCGCAGTTGTTCTTCTTCTATTCCTCCTATGAAAACTCTCATTGCCATCCTCTCACTCCTCACGATGATTTTAAGCCTGCCGGCCCAGGCTGGTCCCAAGAAAAAAGGCGGAGGTTCCTCGGAGCCGCCCGAACATCGCATCGCGGAGGTGGACGCCTTGTCCATCACAATCGATGTCGGCAAGGATGGAAACACCCATGAGAAATATAAGATCACCGATGCGACGCAAGTCACGCTGGATGGGGCACCGGCGTTTGCCCGCGATTTGAAAGCCGGGATGCAAGCCCGGATCGAAGTCAGTCCCGACCATTCCACCGCCATCTCCATTTCCGCGAAGGATCCGTCGCCGCACCCGGCCAAACACCGGGTGGGTTAGCTCTGGGTGAGACGCTGCGAATCGCCTGGGAGCACTCGACGGCACGATGCCGACGCTGAATATCCCCGCATCGCCATGCGTCGCTGCAAAACCATCAGCATTCTTGCTGCGCTCCTCAACTCGTTCCCACATCCGAGTTTCAGCAGTCGCTTCAAACCATCGATTCGCCGGACCGCCAGGCTGCGGAGGCCACGGTCTACCGCATTTATGAGCAGGTCCTGGACGCTCGATAACTCCCTGTGACCCCGGAATGACGCGTATCCTCTCTCTATTGTTCACCATCGGCGCGGTGGTCGCATTCGTCCATTATGTGACCCCACAATTGGCGCATCCCTCGGGAGATGACAGGCTTGGCCTGATACGAAAGCTCTCGCAGAAGGTGCTGCAACCGCTGGAGAGTGACACGTCGCTTTCCACCGTCGACGCCCGGAACACTCTGTCCGACCTGACCGCGAAAGTTACGACCGACCAGTCGCATCCGGAATCCAACCGCGCCATGCAAGCGCTGCAATTGATCGAAAAAGCCCTCGCGGAACGCAACGGCTACCTCGCACGAGCCCAATCTGGAAGCGCTCGCAGTGGCCTGGACAAGGTGCCTGGCAAATGGCACGTCGTGGGCCATCCCGAACAAGCCGTGGATCGCCAGGCACTCAGTCACCAGCAGAAATCCGCCTTTTGGACGGAGGCAACGCTCAAGGAATGGCGCCTGCGCTGCGATTACTATCAAGCTTCGATCGACGCCCTGCTCGCACCAACCACACCGAGGCCGGGCGAGGCCCCCCACCGCCCCTAATCGAACCGCTCCAGCAGTCAGCAAACTCGTAGAAGCGGCATCTGCCGAACGTGCTCGACCCCAAGCGGGCCTGCGCCATCATCCATCACACCAGCGCCGCAACGAAGCGCGCCACTGACTCACCCTGCCTCATGAACGAAGACCCTGCGAAGCCGCTCACTTTCTTCGACAAGCCACTGCACGTCGCCTGGAAATGGTTGCTCGTTTTCCTCGTCGCCCTCCTTGCCTCCGGCGCCCATTTCCTCGTGTTCGAACACGCCTCCGCCGGGCTCCAGGTCAATCTGGTCAGGCTCATCGGGGCCGCCATATTCCCGTTCGCCATCGCGATGTTCTTCGCGATTTTCTTCCGGGGCTGGAAGGGCGTCGTCATCGGCGTGTTTTTCGTGCTCGTCGTCGAAGGCTTCATCTGGTCCGTGAATATGAACGGGCGCGACCGCAAGCTTGAGGAGCAGCAGCGGCCAGCGACTCCGCCCGCCTCGCCGTAGGAAGCTGTCCAGGATTGGCCCACACACTGACATGTCGACCTTCGAGATCATTTCCGTTGAAGGAGCCAGCCATTTGCACTCACGCATTCTCCCACCCCGGAAACCGTCCCATGCTCACGAGCGTTCAACGCCACCGCTATCCGTCCCGGCGCCAGCCGCATCGCCTCCAAAGGCGACGGAACGATGCAGCCATGAGGCGGGATGGTTGAACACGCATTTCCAGCCGCTTACAATCTACGTCGTTGGCAGCGGAGTTTCATGCGAGGCGAAGCCCTCTCCCGCCCAACCGACCACCCATGAAACCCACCGCCAACATTCTCGTCGCGATTCCGCTCCTGCACATCTCGTCCTCCAAAGCCGCCGAGGAGTTTTACTGCACCGGCCTCGGATTCACCAAAGAGTGGGAATACCAACCGGCCGCGCCGGAGGATGATCCCGCCTACCTCGGTCTGCGGCGGGATGGTGTTTGGCTGCACCTGTCCTCGTTTTCCGGGGACGGGATCGCCGGGGGTGTCGCCTCGTTTTATGTTCGCGAAGTGGACGTGTTGTTCGCCGAGTTCACCGGTCGAGGAGTTCCCATCGAGCTCGCGCCCTGCGACCAAAGCTGGGGCAACCGGGAGATGTATGTCCGCGATGCCGACGGCAATTCTTTGCGCTTCATCCAGACCGGGAATGACACCCACAAATGAAAGTCTCACTCGCCGAAAAATTCGCGCTCATCCAGGAACATTGGCGGCCCAAGGTCGTCGCCGAGTTGAACGGCCAGGAGTTGAAGCTCGCCAAGCTCTCCGGGGTCTTTCCGTGGCACCAGCACGAGCACGAGGATGAGCTGTTTCTCGTTTGGCGCGGCCAATTGGTGATCGAGTTTCGCGACCGCCGCGTGGTGCTGGAGCCGGGCGAGCTTTGCGTCGTGCCGCGCGGCGTCGAACATCGCACGATGGCCGATCGCGAGGCGGAGGTGCTCATCTTCGAACCGGCTGCGACCCGCAATACGGGCAATGTCGTCGATGACATTTTCACCGCTCCCAATGGAGTTCCCATATAAGCGCGATACCTTTGCAAACACTACACCGAACCTTTTGTGCATTCCATGAACCGAGCCGAGACAATCGGGCAATTGCGTCAGCGCGGTTGGAAAATCGAGGAACACATACCGGCCTCGTTCACCTTCCGTGATCGGTAGTTCTCTCCCACTCGTGTTCGCTCCGCTCCTCGCTTTCTTCGGCAACGCCTTCCCGTCCGCCTACGAGGCGTTCAACTACTTCGAGTGCACCGCATGGATCACCATCGCGATCGTCCTCCCCTTCTGGTTTCGGGCCTGCCCCCCGGAAAAGCGCGGAGTCATCGCCCGGGCCTCCATTTCTTTCGTTGTCTTCGGCATCTCGGACTACCTGGAGGCTCCCACGCACGGCCGGTTGCCTTGGTGGCTCTGGGCGTGGAAGCTCACCTGTGCGGCCCACCTGCTCAAGTGCCGCTACGACTTCATCGGCCGGGAGAATTTTCGCTGGCGCGACCGCACCAATATCCTCGCCCTCGCCTGCTTCTGCGCGGTGCTTCTCGCCATGTTTCTCCAGTACTATTTCCGTGATATTCTCTCTGAGACCGATTGATCATGACCGAAACAAAGCCACTTCCCAGCCTGCGCCGGCCGAGTGGCTCTGGATCGCGTGCACGGCGCTGTTCGTGATCCTCTCGCTCGCGGTAGCCGGGTGGTTGCTCTTCGCGATGGCTGCGGATGACCGAAGTATTCTCCGCTTGCCGCAAACGCTCCCCGCAAGTGCGGTGTTGTTGATCGCGGGGTCGATCTATGGAGCGGCGGAGATCGTGCGGTGGCTTCGCCGCCACGCGTCACGCGTCCGTCCCTCTCTCGGCACTTTCTTCCTGGCCGCAGTGTTGCTCAGCGGCGGACTTCTCGCCTTGAACGGTCTGCTGGCCCGGAAGCATTCCGCGGAGACACGCACGATCGAAGATTTGCGCGTCGTTGACAAGGGTTCAACGATTCAGCGCCACCAGCCCAATGATCCATGAGAAATCCCCTCCTGCCGTTCCTGTCTGTATTGCTAATGGGGGGCTGTCATACACTCGACTACACGCAAGGTCACCCGAACATTTGCGAAGTACATCATGTGGCGATGTTCAAGCGCTCGGTGCCCTTTGCCCACGGCATGATTCCCATGAGCAAAGTGGGGGCGGCGAAGGGCGAGTGGAAACGGCGCATGGATTTCTATCCGCATCCCGGCGACTGCGAACCCGCCGCCGATATCGTCCTGCCGGGCCAGGACGGCCAGGTCGTTGTGTATGTTTGTCCGCAGTGCGAAGCCGCCAGGAACGCGCTGCAACCGCGCAAGCAGTAATCCGCCATGCCCCATTCTCTCCGACCTCCCCGCCCGATCCAGAGTCAGATTGCCAGTCGTGGGCGCCCAACCCGCGTGCAATCACCTTTGCCAGATCATCCGCGGCCAGCAAACCTCACTCACGCTGTGCGATGCCTGCCTCAGGTTGCGGACGGACTTCGAATTGACAGTTCTCGACGCCCAGCGCTGTTTCTATTGGAGCGGCGTCGGAGCGGCGTCCCGACTCCGCCGTGATAAAACCTGTCTTGGGAAATCCGCAGCCGGCAGCAGCGCTACCACTACACGTGCTTTCGTTGTGGCCAACTCAGCGATTAATTTACCATGGACGCACTCGCCAACCTGCCGAATTCCTTGCCAGCCGAGGAGCAGGTTCGCCGTCTCGAGCAGATCACAAGCGGCGCGGACAACCGGGTCCGCGGGGCGGTGCACAGGATCGAACAGAATCCGAATGAGGAGTAGAACAAGATCGCCGGCACAGTGTTGGTCCGGATTGACTGAGTGAAGATTCTCTACGTCGAAACCCATGCGGTCTTTGCTGCCAACGTCACCCGTCAATTCCTCGCACAGCACGCCGTCACCATCGTGCCAGACACCACCGCCGCGCAGCAGGCACGCGCGACCGGCGCTTTCGACGTGATTCTTGTGGACTATGATCTCGACGACGGGAAAGGAGATACGTTGATCCGGGAAATTCGCGCCGTGGGCGACCGGATTCCCATCGTCGGCGTGTCTTCGCACGACGAAGGCAACGCCGCCTTGCGCCGGGCAGGCGCCACGGCCATCTGTCCCAAGATGCAGTTTGACCGGATTCAGGCCGCCATCGAGAGTGCCGTTCATGCATCGGCCTGAACGGATGCGTCTGCTTCGCTTGTCATCACCAACCACTGCGACCAACCTGCCCACCCGACTGGACCATGACGGGTTCCAGTCAACAATTCCTCGAAGCGATCGCCGCCACGGATTTTGCCGCGCGGTATGATGCGCTCTGCACGCGCTTTACCGGGATTGAAACATGAACCCAGATCCAAACCCACCGTCGACGAAAGTCCCAGCAACCTCGCATGGGTGGGCTTGGCTTGCCCTGGCGGGGGCCTGGCTGTTGCTTCTCGTCGGTTGCATGGCCTTGAGCGTCACAGTCGCCAAAGGCGGCTACGGCGGAGTGCTGCTCTTTGCCATCTCCTGCGCGGGGGTCGCCGTGGGTCTGCTCACGATTGCCGTCTGGCGCGGCACCATGGCCACCCACATTCTTGCCCTGCCCAGCATCGTCCCGCTGCTTTTCATCCTCGGCGATTTCCTTCGGCGCTTCTAAACAGAGCTCTTGATCCGGGAGCCTGACATCGCACCCGCCACAGTGGCGGGGCGTAGCGCCTCGGAGTGTACGCGCGACTCTGGAATTGAGAACATTGGCGCATCCCCGTTGACGATCGTGAACAGAACCCCCCATCTCTGAAGAATGGTCCAAGATGCATGGTGTTTCACCGATCCGCAATCGCGCGAACCGATGGACGGAAGGAGCGCGAGTCTTCGTAGCCGGATAAAGACATTGGACGAAGGAGTGGGCGGCGGTAAGCTGCGCCTTGCATCTCCGCGTTTCCGTTCATGCGCACGCCATTCGCAGACAAAACCTTCCCGCCTAGCGGCGATTCAATGACATCCCCCGCGCCCCCCCCAATAACCGCCCTGTTGCCCCGCCGTCTTTGTCTCTTCGCCGCGCTCCTGGTTCTGCCGCTCCTGCCGTTACGGGCGGGTTACGACCTCCCCGCGCTCGAAATGGTGGAGACGCAGGTTTCCGTCGTTGTCGAGAAGGCGATGCCATGCGTCGTCGCGCTCAGCCGGCCCGAGAATCTGGGGACGTCCCAGGGCAGCGGATGCATTATCGCGCCCAATGGGCTGATCCTGACGGCCGCCCATGTGGTGGGCGATGCGAGGATCATGACCGTCACCTTGCCGGATCAAAAGAAAGTCCAGGCCAAGGTGCTCGGGGCCGACTACGGGCGCGACGTCGCGCTGGCGATCATTACCGATCCACGCGATTTCCCGTTTCTCGAGCTCGGTGACACACAGGACCTCGCCGTTGGGGACATGGTCGTGGCGCTCGGGCATTCGGGCGGGTTTGATCCGCGACGCAATCCGCCGGTCCGGCTCGGGCGGGTCTACGAGAATCCGCACGACGGGTTCATCCGCACCGACTGCACGATGGTAGGCGGCGATTCCGGCGGCCCGCTGCTGGACCTGAAGGGCAAAGTCATCGGCGTGCATAGCTCGGTGGGTGTGGATTTGAGCCGGAACAATCACGCACCGGCGGGAGCGGTTCGCCTGGACTGGGACCGGATGATCAAAGGAGAGCGCTGGGGGCATCTCCGCGAACCCGTGGTGAAAAGGTTGCCGGACAAGGAGTTGAAGGGCCTCGACCTGAACAAGCTCCGCGAGCTGCTCGTACGGGAATCGATGGCCAACAAGGGCCAGGTCACTCTCAAGCCCGAGGAAATCGCCCGGCGATTGATCGAGTGTGGAATGAACGAGGCCGCGGTCAAAGCGATGAGCGAAGCCGACCTCGGGAGCTTCATGCAGAAGGCGCTCGGCGGCAATTCCGCCAAACTCGACTCCGGTGCGGACAAGCCGTCGAGCGGCCCGCCGGCACCCGATGCCGCATTCGCCGGCCTGGATGAGGCGAAGCTGCGCGCACTGCTTGTTGACGAAGCGAAAAAACATCACGGCCGGGTGGAAGTGCAATTCGACGAAATGAAAAAGTTGCTCCGGGACTCTGGAATGGCTGAGGACGCCAGCAGCAAGGTCACGCCGGAGGATATTGGGAGGCTCGTGAAAAGAGTCCTGGGCGCAGCGGGAGTACCGGAGGGGCCAAACGAGGCCATCAGCCAACAGGACCAGGAAATCTTCATGGCGATCAAGCCAAACGTCGACCTGGTGACTCCGAGCATGGTCTCGCTGAGCGATGGCACCAAGGCGCTCGCCGTGGGGACCATCGTTCGTGAAAACGGCTTCATCCTGACGAAGCACTCCGAGATCGCGAAGGCCAAGGCCTTGAAGGTGGAACTCGCGGATGGCCGCTCCTTCCCGGCCATGCTCGTCCAGCAATACGAGGAACACGATCTGGCCTTGGTGAAAATCGATGCGGACCAACTCCCGGCGGTCTCATTTCCCAACCATGAAAGTGGCCTGCATCTCGGGAGCATCCTGGTCAGCCCCGGCGCTACGCCCGACAAGCCGGTCGTTGGACAGGGTGTCTTGAGCGTTCTCGAGCGAAACCTGCGCGAGAGCGGTGGATATCTCGGCGTCGGCCTGGATGAAGTGGATGGCACGGTGGAAGTGGGCGCGGTGGTTCCGGCCGGTCCGGCGGCGAAAGCCGGCTTACTAAAGAACGACAAGATTCTGTCGATCGACGGCACTTTATTTCACACCGCGCAGGCCCTTAGCGATCACCTCCGGACCCTCTCCCCGGATTCCGTCGTGCACCTCAAATACCGGCGGGGCACCGAGGAGAAGACCGCGGACGTCACCGTCGGCGACCGGGCCAAAGTCCAGGTCGCTCTGGCTGCCAGGAGGCAGCAAAATCCGCTGGCGATATTGGGCACGGAGGTGAGCGAACGAAAGAGCGGCTTCGCGCTGGTCTTCCAGCACGATCAGACACTTCGGCCGCAGGATTGCGGCGGCATTATCCTCGATTTGCACGGAAACATCGTCGGCGTGAACATCGCGCGCGTCGGTCGTGTAGCGTCTTATGCGATCCCGGCCAGGGTCGTGTCCGAGTTGCTCGAGCAGGCGGATTTT
>Ga0105237_10003962_pt1 | contig 17331 bp, 8 predicted proteins | sample KBSC24metaG_FD_81520 | JGI IMG/M metagenome (GOLD analysis project Ga0105237, IMG submission 81520) | Corn rhizosphere microbial communities from Kellogg Biological Station, Michigan, USA - KBS C2-4 metaG | ecosystem: Host-associated > Plants > Roots > Rhizosphere > Soil | place: Michigan, USA... | reverse complement strand
TCTCGTGGTTGCAAAATCGCCGTACGAGTTTATGGCCAGCGAGGTCCAGAGAGAATCCCGCCCAAAAAACCAGGCAAAGCCTGGCCTTTCACTCTCACCTGAAGTGCGATAGCCGGCTACCAGTCCTGTACCCAGAAACGGATTGGTCGCGACGCCCTTATCGGTTCCAACCTTGGCCCACTGAAATGCTTTGTTGAGACGTTCGTCAGGCGTCTCAACGCTGGTCGTTTCGTTTAGTAAACGCTGGTAGTAAGCGACATTTTTTTCATAGAGCGCCGGAATGGAAGTCAGTAAGTGCTGGTAAGTAGCTTTCGCTTTATCTTTCCCTTCAACGCCTCCGGTGATAACAATCGGAATGAAGTGAGATTTGAGTATTTCAGCAGAGGCTTCGACCGAAAATTGCACGGGCACGTCACGAGGCTCTTCCTGGTAAGGCATGACAGAAACGTCACGCGCTGCCGGCGACCCAATCACGCCCACGAACCGCTTTGATTCCTCGGTGATGAAGTAGGCATGCAGCTTCTCGTCAAAGCCTAAATCACCTGTTTGCAAGCCGGCAGGCCAGGCTAGTTTCAGCCGCGGCCGGAATGAGAAGGTGACTGTCATCGGCAGCACGGATTGCACGTCGAGCAGCATGATGATGGCAGGCTCATCAACCGGCGCGAAAATAATCTGTCTTACAGTGAAAGCCGCATGTGAGTAGGTAAGTACTGTGGCTTCGGGGCGGGCGTTGATCAGAACCGCGATATCTGGTCCACGAAAGGGGAGTGGATAACCTTCAATTTTGAAGTTGCACTCGAAGTTATCGAGGATCTTGAGGGGATAAACCCAGGCCTCGAGCGCTCGGTTTTCATATCCCAACGCGATCGACTTATGGCCGACGACGTCGAAGAACGTTCCTGCTTGCGTACGGCGCTCCAGTGAGAGCCCGCTTTCCTTAAGATCGAATTTTCTTAAGAGCGACTTGTCCATTCCATCCTGCGCCTTTGTAGTGGTGACGCCCAGGAAAATAACAATCAAGTAGAGCAATAGTTTTTCGCTGCTGCGAGCCATTATTGTGCCTCTCCAAGTGTTCTCTGCGGCCCTCTGCGTATCTCTGCGGCCTCTGCGTTGAAGATAACCTTAACGCAGAGAACGCAGAGATACGCAGAGGGCCGCAGAGTATTGCCTTCTGCTTGACGCGCGCGGGACCCGTGATTATAAGCTTAAACATGGGTTCCCGATCGCATTTGATCTGGTCAATTGTTCTTTGCATGTTGGTCACCGGCAGCACTATGTCCGGCCAAACCAGAACGGATGACGGCGTAGGGGTCAGGTTTGTAAATGTGGCGCAGCAAGCCGGTCTGAACATAAGAATGATCTATGGTGACGAACATCGAAATCGTTACCTGTTGGAAACAACCGGAAGCGGGGCCGCCTTCATAGATTATGACAATGACGGCTGGCAGGACATTTTTCTCGTTAATGGCACTCGCCTTGACGGCTTGCCGCCGAATCTCAATTCCACCAACCGCCTCTTCCACAACACCGGCAACGGGAAGTTTACTGACGTCACTGAGAAAGCGGGACTCGTCCGCACTGGCTGGGGACAAAGTGTATGCAGCGGAGATTATGACAACGATGGCTACGAAGATCTTTTTGTAAGCAGCTACGGCAAGAATGCGCTCTATCACAACAATCGAAACGGCACGTTCACGGAACTCGCCGAGAAGGCGGGCGTTGCCAACAACCGTACGAGGTGGGGTTCAGGATGCGCCTTTCTCGACTATGACAGGGATGGCTTATTAGATCTCTTTGTGGCCAGCTACATTGATCTCGATCTTAAGACCGCGCCTTTACCTGAAACCGGGCCGTGCCAATACAAGGGCATCATGGTAGCGTGCGGACCACCGGGATTGACCGGTGGAACAAATACTCTATATCACAACAATGGGAATGGAACGTTTTCGGATTCTTCGGAAAAATCGGGGATTACCAAGGCCAACGGAACTTACGGTCTAGGCGTATTGACCGTCGATTTTGACAATGATGGCTGGACGGATATCTACGTAGCCAACGATTCGGCTCCGGCAGCGTTGTACCACAACAACAAGAATGGAACTTTCACGGATATTGGCATCGAGGCAGGTTGCGCCTTGAGTATCGACGGCAAGCCACAGGCTGGGATGGGCGTAACAGCCGCGGACTACAACCATGACGGGTGGCTGGATATCTTCAAGACTAACTTCTCCGGTGATACTTCTTCTCTCTATCGAAATACGGGGAAGGGGACATTTGATGACGTTACCTTTCCCGCGGGAATGGGACTCAATACGCGTTGGCTTGGCTGGGGTTGTGGGTTCATCGATGTAGATAATGACGGATGGGCCGATATCTTTCTGGTGAACGGCCATGTTTATCCGGAAGTGGAAAAACTGACCACTGAAGCGGGTTATTCGCAACCAAAAGTGCTTTACCGCAATCTGCAAAACGGTAGCTTCGCCGATGTCTCTCAAAAAGCAGGCGAGGCTGTGTATAGTCCCAACGCTTCTCGCGGCGCCGCGTTTGGTGACTACGATAACGATGGCGATGTCGACATTCTGATCAATTCAGTCAACGGCCCTCCCGAGCTACTTCGCGCTGACTCGCTGAATCAAAACAACTGGATAAAGATCAAGCTCGTCGGCGTAAAGTCCAATCGAGATGGCATCGGAGCGAGGATCAGGTGCGTCACTGAGAACGGCAGTCAGATCGACGAGGTGCGCAGCGGCGGTAGCTATTACTCGCAGAACGATCTCCGAATCCATTTCGGATTAGGAAAAAGTCAGCGAGTCGACAGCCTCGAGATCAACTGGCCCAGTGGTAAAGTGGAGACGATTCGAAACGTGGCTGCTAATCAACTCGTCGTTGTGAAAGAAGGGCAGGGCGCACAGATTACACGGATGTATGCGGATAAAAAATAATCCATATAAAATCGGCGGCCATCTGTGGCTCGCTTTTGTTCTGCTTTTCTCGGTCACCGTAAACAGCCAGCAACGTACTTCGCCACGCCAGGCACAGCAGCATTACGAAGAGGGTCTGCAACTCCTGGCCAAGTCCGATTTGGATGGTGCTATTGAGTCTTTTAAAAAAGCGATCTCCTTGGCGCCGAAAGACGCGCAAGCGCACGCGTCTCTAGGTTACGCGCTTGGTGTTAAAGGACAGTTGACCGACGCCATCGTGGAGCTGCAAAAGGCGATTAGTCTGAATCCCGAGCTGGGAGAGGCTCATTACTATCTCGGGGCCGCTCGCTGGTTCTCCAAGGATATCGATGGCGCCATTGCACCGCTGAGAGCCGCCGTACGATTGATGCCGAAGCATGCCAATGCTCACTATTACCTTGGATTGTCTTTGTTGAGCTTGAAACAAGACAACGAACTGGATGAAGCAATTGACGCCTTCCGAGCCGCTATCAAGCTTCAGCCTGATATGCTTCGCGCTTACAACGATCTTGGTCTGGCGTTGATGCAAAAACGTGATCCTGATGGTGCGATTGCCGCCTTCAACGAAGCGCTTAAATTAGATTCCAGCAATATGGTGGCCCAGCTTAACATCGGGATGGTACTCATTCAGAAAGGTGATTATGCTGCCGCGGTTGATCAATACCGGCGGATTATTGTTCAGGCTCCCGAGAGTGCAGAGGCGCACTACAATCTGGGATTGGCCCTCAAGCAAAAGGATGAACTCGCAGATGCCGAGGTTGAGCTGCGGAAGGCTATTGATCTACAGCCACGGTTACATGAGGCACATTACATCCTCGGCATAATATTAACGCAGCAATCGAGACTTGAAGACGCAGCCGCTGCTTTAAAAAAAGCGATAGAGGTAAAGCCGGATTACGCGGAAGCGCACTTTGCCCTGGGTACAGTCATGCAACAGCAGGGCAATTTCGCCGGGGCCATAGCGGCCCTTCGCCAGGCTCTCGTCCACGCGCCTAATGCTCCCGAGATACATAACGCACTCGGTAATGCTCTGCGACAAAAGGGAGACATCGAGTCTGCTCGAGTAGAGTTTCAGGAAGCGGCTCGTCTTAATAAAATCAAGGCGAACCAACAGGCAGCAATGTTTGCAACGAACACGGGAATCGCCAAACTCAAGGAAGGCAAGCTCGACGAGGCTATTGAAACACTTCAGCGAGCGGTGCAGCTTGACCCGACAAATGCACAAGCCTTCTACAACCTGGCCACGGCGCTTCAGAAGAAAGGTCAGACGGCCGCCGCGCGTACCGCAGAGCAGAAAGCCCGAGAGCTAGACCCGCGGATTAAACCGCTTCCCTAAAGCCAGCCACAAAGAAGCACAAAAGGGAACACAAAATTTGCCTGGGAACATCGGTGCTTTTTGTGGTTATCTTTTTGTGCCTTTTTGTGGCGCTTCTTTAATGGTCATAATTTTATTTGCGGGGACGTCATTCAGAACCTCACGGTCGCCGCTCGGCCAGAGGATTTCAATCGAGTCAGCTTGTTTATTCTGGCCTAATCCGAAATGCAGACGATGATCGTTGTGCGAGTAGTAGCTTGATTGACTGGTGACTTCCTGGAACTGGAGTTGTGCACCCGTCCTCACCGTAACGCGAGCGCCGATAGCGCTGCGGTTTGACTTAGTCCCAATTAGATTCAACATCAGCCAGTTATTGGGTCCGCGAGTACTCTTGTTGAAGTACTCGTTCCGCAACAACAGTGGCGCTTCATTCATGTTCATCACCAGAACATCGACGTCCCCATCATTGTCGAAATCTCCAAAGGCGCTACCGCGGCTCGATCTCGGTGACTGGATCGCGGGACCCATAAGTGTCGTTACATCACGGAAGCGCCCGTTACGAAGATTTTGATAAACCAGACGCGGGCCGCGGTGAGGATACTCTTTAAAGATCTTCTCGACTTCCGGATACACACTTCCCGTGACGATTAGCACATCACGCCAACCGTCATTATCAAAATCGACCAAGCCTGCTCCCCACTCAACGTATCGAGTGATGTCAAAGCCTGCTGCTCTCGACGCGTCTTCAAAGAAACCACGACCGCTGTTCTTGTAGAGCGCCGGTAAGTCGTCAGAGAAGTGAGTTTTGAAAATGTCGATGAGGCCGTCGCCATTGTAGTCGCCAGTAGCCACGCCCATACCAGCCTGAGCCTGCCCATCCTCGCTGTAGGCGCAGCCAGCTTCCACGGCCACATCCGTAAATGTGCCGTCGTGGTTGTTGCGGTACAGTGTGCTCGCACTCGAGTCACAGGCTACATAGATATCTGTCCAACCATCGCGATCGAAATCCAAAGTGGTGGCGGTCATCGAATAACGGCCCTGGACCTTCGCGATACCGGAAGATTCTGAGACGTCCGTAAAAGTTCCATTACCATTGTTGTGGTAGAGCAGGTTTGTATCGGTAGGGAGTCCTTTTGGACCACAGTTGACGGGTATGCCTTTCCAGGTGCAATTCGCTCCCTTGCCCGGCTCGGGAGTGTTGGCGATGTCGAATTTCAAATAGTTAGCTACAAATAGATCGAGTTTCCCGTCGCGATCGTAGTCGATGAAGGTGCAGCCTGAGCCCCAGCGCGTAGCGCCGGCTGATAACCCGGCCTTTTGCGTGACGTCGCTGAAAGTCCCGTTGCCGTTGTTTTTGTAAAGAACGTTCTTGCCCCAATAAGTGATGAAAAGGTCTTCGTTATTGTCGTTGTCGTAATCACCAACGCATACTGACGAGGCCCAGCCGCTATGTCGCAAGCCTGCTTTATCAGTCATGTCAACAAAGGTGCCGTTCCCTTTGTTTCGATACAACCTGTTCGTAGGCTCTCGGCCCGCAGGAATCCCGGTGAGCCTCGTTCCACTCAGCGTGAAAAGATCTACCCAGCCATCGTTGTCATAATCGACAAATGCAACACCGCAGCCGTTCGTTTCTATGATGAAGCGCTTTTTATCGACGTCGCCATAAATGGTCGGCTCTGATAAACCCACTTCACTGGCAACATTCGTGAAACTGACTGGAAAGTCAGTGTCCGGTACAGCGACCACAGAGACACAGAGAACACACAGGCTGCACAAAACGATCAATGAACGTGTCATGGCTGTTTGTCGCCGGCTGCCCGCAGCTTCTCCGCGGTTTCGAACTCTCTTTTCGCTTCTTCCATCCGATTCGCGCGTTGGAGTACCTGTGCGAGTAGGTGATGCGCAGAAAAGTTGTTTGGATCCATTTGCGTCGCTCGCCTCAACATACCCTCTGCGTTTTGCAGGTCTGCCTTTTTCAGGTAAACCTTGCCCAGCACGATGTAGGGACCGCTGAAATACGGGTTTAGCCAAATCGATTTTTGCAAAGGGCCGATAGCCTCGTCCCATGAAAGCTTTCTGGTATACGCCTCTCCGAGCCAGTAAAAAGCCATGGCAAAGGTGGGGTTGATCTCAATCTCCTTTTGCAGAAGAGCGATGCCGCGATCAATCTGCGCGTGATAGATCGCTATCTCGGCAAGAAGAAAATTGATTTGCGGCAGCTTTGGATCGAGCGCCAATGCCTTCTGCAGTTCCTGCTCGGCCAATACTTCGAACTGTTGACGCATCATCATCTGCGCATTGATCAAATATGCAGAAGCTGACGAGCCAGGCACTTTGAACATTCGCGCGAAAACCTCACGCGACTTGTCACGATTACGCGTTTGAATGTAACAACTGCCCAACGCGTAAGCTACTTCGGCGCTGTCCGGAAGAAATTGGCTGGTCTCTTCGAGATAAGGGATCGCATCTACCGGATGTCCCAGGACATAGTGAGAGAGGCCCAGTATCTGGATGGCGTTCCGATATTTCGCGTCCTTCTGGGGAATCCGCTTGACTGCAGCAGACAATTGTTCTACCGCTCGAACGTTATCTCCTTTCAGGTGGTATGCCACGCCGAGGAGGTAAGCAATTTCTGGTTCACTTGCTGCTGCGTTGTCAGCACTGCGGAGAAGACTTATTGCCTCGTCAGTCTTAGCCTCCTCGAGAAGCTTCTGTGCTTGCTGGAGGAGCTTCGATTCCGCTTGATCTTGAGCGAAGACGGCTGAGAAGCTCAGCAGCATCAAGAGGAAGAGTTTCACAAAGTAAGATGTTCGTTTTCCCATTGTTTGTCAGTGCAAAGGAAATCTGACTGCCAAATCATAAATTAGCAGCGGTCATGAAGCCAGAGATCAAAACTCAGAGTGAGGCCCGCTCGCTTCTGCCGATCAGTCGTACCCCGAGTGTGAATAACAACACGGCGAGTGCCGGCGACAGCACACTAAAGGGTTGCGAACGAAGCTGATCGAGATCGCTGGCGGCAATGAGCATATTTCCAAGACTCGGTTCCGGTTCCTGCAGCCCGACGCCCAGGTATGAGAGCGCAACCTCAGCAAGCAGGAACGTTGGCAGCAAAAGGAGCGCCCGCGTTCGCAGCGACGGCAAAATATTCGGGACAATGTGGCGAAACAAAACTCTCTTGTGACTGACGCCCAAAGCGACTGCCGCGATAACGAACTCTCGTTTTCGCAACGAGAGCACGAGCCCGCGTGTCAGCCGGGCCATGTCGGCCCAGCCGGTCAGAGCGAAGATGAGTAGCAGAAGCAGAGCTGCCCGAGTCATTGGCAGTTCCAGCGGAAAAGCAGCACGAACCCCGAGTATCAGGATCAGTGTCGGCAAGGCAAGCATGGCGTCCGTCATACCCGTCAGAAACGTATCCATGAACCGTCCCGCATAGCCGCTCACTCCTCCTATCAAAATACCAACGACGCAAGCGACGAGAACGCCGATCAACGCAACGATGAAAGAGAATCGTATCGCGTAGAGCAAGCGCGAGAAGCGGTCGCGACCTAATTGGTCAGTTCCGAGAAGATTGATCCTGGGAGCGACGCCGGAAGTGCTTCTAACTCCGAACAGATGTATGTCGGTTTCTACAATGCCGAGCAACTTATATGAATACCCGCGGACGAACCAGCCGACCGGAAAAGCGACTGACGTGTCTTCCGTGTACGTGCGGCGAAGCGGATCTTCGACACGCCGCGGATGAATGATTGGCGTCAGACCGCTGAAGTGGATCGAGGTCGCCGGCGCGGACGGTTCAAATCGTGACTGAGCACTATGATCGTACGGTGCAAGAAAGCCGGCGAAAATAGCGCACAACGCGAACAGCCCGATAACGAGCCAACCAAAGACCGCAACGCGATCGGTTCGCCGCCTGGTTACACCATAAATTGAAAGATTTCTCAAAATGGATCGCCACAAAAAGGCACAGAATGCACACAAAAGAAATTGATTCAGTTTTGTGCCTTTTGTGCCTTTTTGCAGCTTACTCCTCTTCGTTCAAAAGCCGAGGTCGCGAATTCGCTTGTCGTTGACTGCCTGAAGCAACTCGCCAATTGCATTTCCGAGCCAAACCGCTGTACTGGTAAATAAGACGATTCCCATAACCAAAGGCAGATCACGTGCGCGCACGGCTGAAACCATCAGTGTTCCCAGTCCCTGCCGCCCGAGCACAGACTCGACGATAACGGAGCCTCCCAGCACACTCCCAAGCGAGAGGCCGGCAATTGTCAGGACGGGATTGAGTGCAGGCCTAATCGCGTGGCGAAAGATAATGGTGCTCTCGCTCAAGCCTTTCGCACGCGCAAGCATGATGAAATCCTCCCGCATCGTGCGCTGTAATTCGCCATGAAACTGCGCCAGAAAAACCGAGATCAGCGGCGCCGATAGGGCCAACGCCGCAAGCCAGAACAGGACGGCCGAAGACGTGTCCATGGCGGACGCAGTCAATCGGACGGAGATCGCGAGCGCGACGAGCGCGAGGACGATCCGGGGTGTCGAGGCTGTTAGAAGGATCAACAAGTCGATCAATGCAGCGATCGCGGTTGAATGGTAACGCACGCCGATCAGACTTAGCGGCACGGCAAGAGTGAGTGCGATTGCGAAGGCGGCAGTCCCGAGCAGAAATGTACTAACCGAACGCGCCCACACCAGACTGCTTACCGGCACACGAAAGTACGTCGACTCGCCCAGGTCGCCGGTGACCGCGCCGGAAAGCCATCGAAAGTATCGTATCGGAAGTGGTTGGTCGAGGCCGTAGACGCTGCGAAGACGCTCGATCGTCGCCGCTGAGATCTGCGGGTTATCTCGCAACTGCGTCAGGGCGTCGCCCCCCGCAAAACCGAGTAACGCAAACGTCACAGCCGAAACGATCAGTATCATCATGAGCCCTTGCAGACATTTTCTCAGCAGCAACTTGAACATTCTCGTCGGAAATTACGCCGAAGGCGTTCGCTAATTCCAGCCCAGGGTTCGAGCGCAGCGAGAACCCTGGGATCAGAACATCAATTGGTCATTGAACCCTGAAAGGGTTCGCCAACCGCCAAACCCTTTCAGGGTTGAATCGGTTTTATCCCTTACCCAGGGTTCTCGCTGCGCTCGAACCCTGGGCTGGAATTAGCGAACGCCTTCGGCGTAATCGTCTTTGATCTGCAAAACAAAAATTCTTACACTCTCGACGATCTACTCCTTCGGATTTCGGGCTTCCCCAGACTTGCTGCCGGAGAATAGCATCATGCGCCCATTCAAATATTCCCGTCTCTTTGCTTTTCTTCTGCTTCCCCTTCTGTTTTCGTGCCGGCAACCGCCGGCATCAAACACGACGACAGGCACCCCAAAGCCCGAACAGCGAGGAATCGGCACGCGGGGAGGGAAGTTGGTCTATCGTCTTCCGTCACCGCCCAAAACCTTCAACTATCTTCTCGCAAATGACGAGTCGTCGATCCTGCCGGCATTCTTCCTGCTCAACAGCCGGCTGGTGGAGTTCGATCATTCGACGCAAACTTACGTGCCTGGTCTCGCAGAAGCCTGGACCACGAGTTCCGATCGCCGTTCGGTCGACATCAGACTTCGAGATGGACTGAAGTTTTCGGACGGGCAACCTCTGACTAGTAGTGACGTGGCGTTCACGGTGGAGGCTACTTACGATGAGCGGAACAAGGGAGGGGTGTTCGGCGACGCTCTCCTGATTAACGGCAAACCGATATTGGTAAAGGTGATCGATGACCGAAATCTTCAATTTCTCCTTCCTGAACCGATAGCCGCCCCTGACAATTACCTCTATAACATTGCCGTGCTTCCCAGGCATGCTCTCGAAGCGGATCAAAAAGCAGGACTCTTCTCCGAGGCGTGGAAGATAACCGCGCCCCCGGCATCCGTCGTTTCAAGCGGTCCGTTCGTGGTCGAGTCAGCAGCGGCCGGCGAAAGGATCGTCCTCAAACGCAATCCTTATTATTGGAAACATGATGCGCAGGGAACGCCACTCCCATATCTTGATGAACTGACCCTCGCGATAGTTCCCGACGCAAATCAGGCACGCGTCGGGTTGGACCAGGCCACAATAGATATTGTGGATCGTATGCGGCCGACGGATTACGCTTCGCTGCTGAACGCCGGTGGACCCGTGAGAGCATTCGATCTCGGCCCGGGTCTGGGGGTCGATTATATTTGGTTTAATCTGAATCCTACCAAGGCGGACGGCACGCGGCTGAATCCAGTCAAGTCTGCATGGTTCTCGGATACAAGGTTTAGAAGGGCGGTTTCAATGGCGGTGGACCGCGATTCGATCGCCAAGTCCACGCTTCAGGATTTGGCAACGCCGATCTACGGCATCGTATCACCGGCAAATCGAATCTGGTCCAATCCGGATCTACCGAAGATCGCGTACGATCTCGGCCAGGCAGCTTCACTGCTGCAAGAAGCCGGCTTCAACAAACGCGGCGCTGCCGATGCCCCGGAACTATTCGACGCGCAAGGTAATCGCGTCGAGTTTTCGCTGCTGGTTCCTGCTGAGAGCGAACCTCGCAAGCTGATGGCCGCAGTGATCCAGGAAGACCTGGCGAAGCTCGGTATAAAAATGCAGGTCGTACCGATCGAGTTCTCCGCTGTCACGAACGCCTGGACCAAGTCATATGACTACGATGCGATACTGCTCGGTCTTTCGCTGACGGACCTTGAGCCATCGACGTACGCCAACCTGATGTTGAGTAGCGGCGAAGTGCATCAATGGAGGCCGAATCAGAAGTCGCCTGCGACCGAATGGGAAGCCAGGATCGATCAGCTTTTCGCAGAGCAGGCTAGCGGGTCCGATCCTGAAAAACGGAAGTTGAAGTTTCGGGAGATCCAGAGAATCGTGGCGGACGCGTCGCCTGTTATCCCGATCGTCGCCCGCCACGTTGTTTCGGCTGCCAACTCACACGTCGGAAACTTTTCACCGAGCCCGATGTTTCCTTACTCGCTGTGGAACGCCGAGGAGCTCTTCATCAAACAATAAGAGTTAGCCGCAGATGAACGCGGATTGACGCTGATCTGCGTCTATCTGCGTTCATCCTGTTCGGATTTGATCGTGAAATCGACCGCCTTCGTGACGTTGCCGCGAATGCGGAAGATGTAGTTTCCGAGCGCAAGGTTACTTAGCTCGATCCTATCGTTCTCGGCGCTTGCGATCAGGTTCCCATTAGCGTCCAGCAACTCGAACGAGATGCGCTGGTCTCCGTGGTTCTGGTTGATCTTCGCGTCAAGCCAGCCATGTCGAAGCGAAAAAGGAATCTCGACCGACGTTTGCGCTGGTTGGATCGTACCCGAGTAGCGCTCCTTGAAGCCGTCAGGTGACGGTGCCGGAGTCGGTGTCGGAGTCGGCTCGGGCGCGGCCGGAGCGATATCAAAACTCGAGCCGGTTCCCGAATCGGAGTTCAGAAGAAGTCCACCAGACAGCGATGAACCGATAAGTATTTGCGCTTCGGCCTGCGTGTTCGTCGAGGTCGTTCCCAGGACGTCGTGCCCGACCGCGGCGTTCACCTTTTCAAGACCGAGCTTGATCGTGATCTCATTGCCGTCGATTGTGCCGAAGTCAGTCGCGCCAATCGTCTCCTGATTTTGCGTACCCGTAGCGAGCGTCGTTATCGTTCCGTACTCGTATGTGGTGGCCGTCTCGTCGACTGATGCCGTGACGAAAACCTCGACCGTGCCAAATGCCGATGTGAGTGTCCATCGCATGTTTGGCGTGCGGACCGATGCATCGGTGACTACAAGCCGGTAGACGATCTGGTTCGCGACTGGATCGTATTTGAAATAGGCAGCGCGAATATCCTGTGCGGTGGTACCGAGTTGATCATCCTGAGCGTCCACGATCTGTGGCGCGTTCGGATCGGTGGACGGAAACAGGTTCGCCGGATGCGGCACCGCCGTTAGCGACATCGCGGCACGCACAGCGTTGTGTGCATCGACATAGCCGGCGCCGACGACGCGTTGCTCGTAGGGCATCGGCGTTGCTGTCTGCCGAAGTAGCGTTACGACCTGGTCCGGCGTCAGAAGCGGATTTACCTCCATCATCAAGGCGACGATTCCTGTGACCTGCGGCGTCGAGAAACTTGTTCCCTGCGAAGTTGTGTAGTACGGCAGATATGCAGGCGGGATCGTCGAAAGATCGTTCGCACCAACAAAGATGGGAAGGGTGCCCGCGATATTCGTCACACCCGGAGCCTTCGAGCGTGTGCTCTTGATATCGACTCCCGAACCGGTGATGTCCGGCCGCAGATTCGGAGCCGTTGCAGGATCAGCAGGCTGGCCCGCCGTGTCGCTGCCCGTGCCGTTGTCGTTGCCACGTGACGAAAATGAGGCTGGTGTACCGAGGCCTTGCTTCTCGGCGGCGGCGACCGAGATCACCCACGGAGCGACCGAGAACGGATTGATCACGTTCGGAGCGTCACCGTCGTTGCCGGCGGCGAAAACGACCGTGATATTTCGGTCGTGCATCATACGCGTGGCGGTATTGATCGGGTCGTTCGGATCGTAAGGATTGTCCGCAAGCGTCGTCCCCCACGAGTTGTTGCAGACGCGGATGTTGTATCGATATTGATTGACAAGCGTGTAATCCATGGCTTGAACGATTGCGTACGTCGTGAGTCCGACGTCGTTACCTGCACGTATGGCGACCAATTTCGCACCCGGCGCCATTCCTTTGTAGAGACCGGCCGATGCAACGCCAGTGCCCGCAGTTACGCCTGCCCCGAAAGTTCCGTGTCCGCCTTCGATGTCCGTTATCGGCACATTCTCGACGGGTACGACGGGAAGAAATCCGGCAGGTGGCTCAACCGGCAGATCAGCGGTCGCGTAATAGACGTTCTGCGCTACGTTCTGGCCGAGCTGAAGGTCGGGATGGGTCGCATCAATGCCCGTATCGATGTACGAAACGCCGATGTTCTTGCCTGTCACCGGCAGCCCGTTGTTGAGCGCTGTCACCTGAGTGTCGCGGATGAGATTCTCGATACCCGTTATCGTCCGGCCTTCCAGATCCAGCAGACGAAACGTGCGATTGGCGTAAAGCGACCGCACGCCGGACTTTGTCTTTAACGCATTGAACTGTGTTCGGTTGATCGACGTCAGGACGATTGGCAACACCTTTGTGTAGCGTCCGCCGGGAATGCCAAGCGACTGCAACATCAGGAAGTCGCTATTCGTCACGCTGTGATCGAACGTGATCACAACTGGAGTTAACGACAAAGGCGATGCATTGATTCGGGCTGCCAAAAGTCCATCGACTGATGGCGCCGCAAGTGCAGAAACGGATGCCGCAATCGTGACGACCAAAACGGTCAGGGCTTTTACGAGAATTCTCATTTGGGTTCCTCCAGGATTCATCTAGCCCTGAGCTTACTTAAGGCGGCTTGAGATTTACTTGAGCCCCGCTTGAGTTCCGTTAAGATCGGTTTTAGCCGCAAAAAGGCACAAAAAGCACAAAAAAAGCGCCAAAAAAGGCTGCCCCAATCAGGCAGCCTTTCTGGCGAACCTCCAGTGTTCGGGGGGGCGCACTAGAGTATTCGAAGCGAAACGGTTCTAGTGAGCGGGTTCACCGTGAACCGAACCAAACGCATGAGCACATTCGTCGTCGCCGAGATTGTCGAGCTTCCGCCGACCGTTCGCGTACCGCCGTTCTCGTTAGGCGAACCCTGCGGAAGCAGTTGATTCGACACGATCTGGTACGTGGCGGGGCCATTCGCAAAGCCGAGTACTCGGAAGACGTACGTTGTGTTTGGCTGAACAGCAGACGAGACGAACTCGGTCGGCGTTGCTCCGGCCGAACGCATCAGCACCTGCCCGTCCATAGTTCGCAGCTCAAAGTCCATATCGACCGCCGTAGCCGAAGTGAGCTGACCTTCGAGAGCCAACGCATCGGACTTGGTGGTGACGAGCACGTCATCCCACGTGATGCCTTTGAACTCAGGTTTGCCCCACGTGGCGCTTGTGCCGCCCGTGGCGGTCGGCTCGCCCGCGAGCAATGCTCCTGTTTTCGTTTCGGTAAAGATCGAATACGTGACAGGCGCCGGTGGGTTCGAAGTACCATCTGGATTCTGCGAACCCGTGCCGACCGTCGAGCCTGCAAACGCGTTTGCATAGACTTTCGCGTCGAAGCTGAACATCTGCGCCATCGTGTCGTTGAATTCAATGCGTTTCGCGGTGGATGTTTGTCCGAGAGTCAGCGCTTCGTTGTAGATGAACGTGTTGCCGTTCGTGTCCGCGTTGCGCACTGTCACCGACGGATTCGAGATGCTCACGATCTGGAATTCGAGTGGTTGGTAGAGAGTCTTGTCTGTCGAGAATGCACCGCGTGCATTTGTCAGACGATTGTCAAAGGCCATCACGCCGTTCGCGAAAGAGATGTTGGAGATGGCTGAATCAACTTGAGCAGTAACATCCTGACGCGTCTTCACTGCCCGCGACGAACCCGAGAAATTCGACCATCCGAGCTGGCCGGTAGAGTTCACGCCTATCGCCCGAACAACGTATTCACTGTCGAACACGTCTTTCAGCCCGGTCGGCGCAAAGACCTCAAAGATCGGTCCTTCATCCTTCCATGAGGTTTGGTTTCCGGCGGTGAAGAATGCGTGACGGTAGCCCGTCGTCGAGGCATCGCCGTCGGCATACACGCGCTTGCCGTTCGGTTCACGCTGGCCGGCAAATGCGGTCTTTCGCTTGAGAACTTCGTATGCGACGACGCCCGGCACAGGATCCCATGTTACGGTTACGCTCTTTGTCGAAGCCGGGGTGACTTTCACGTTTTGCGGAACCGCTGGAGCCGCCTGTTCACCGGCAAAGTGCGAAACCTGCGTCGAGATCGTCGCCTGTCCGCCAGAAACTTCGCGAGCATTGATGCCGAGTTCTTTCGCAGCGAAGATCTGTTCGATCATCGCACGATGCTTTCCGGGCGCGTCCGCATCGGTCGAGTCTGACGGATACAGCATCTGGTCCGCGACGATGAAAGCATCGCGGGCTTTGACCATCGTATCCGGCGACGTAGTGCCGAGAATGTACATTGAACCAAGGAAATCGCGTTCGAAGATGTTGGTCCCACGGCTGATGGATTTCTGAGGCGAACCGTCCCTGGCAAGCGGACGCTTAAAGGTCATGTCCGGATAGACGCGATTCATCATCTCGCGAATGTCCCACATGGTCGACATATAGATCTCACCGTCGCGATGCTCTTCAACCTGGCCGGCACCGAGAGTTCCGTAGTCGGAATACTTAAGAGTCGAACGCGCGCTGCGGATGTACGCGATCGAATCCGGATCGCGTCCGTTGTCGCGAAAGTATTGGCGGAAGCCCTTTGCGTTGACGACGTAGTCGCCAAGGCTTGCATTGTCCGTGATGGTGAAGGCCCACATGTCTGCCTGGCCCTCGTTCATGGCGCTTCCTTCCTCGCCTTCGAGTCCGGCGATGGGCGAGGTGATCGCGTGCATCCCTTCGTGATACGGAACTGTTCCCTCGAGAGCGAGGTCGTTAAATAAGTAACCATGACCGTAAACCGTCGGGTTCACGACGACGGGCGATTTGCTGGCTGTCACGCCCTCGATCAGCGACGTCAAATTGAATGCAACTGCATTGTCGAGACCCAAAACGATCTTGACGAAGTCAGGATTCGTCGGATCAGGCAATTCACCGTTTGCGGCATCTAATGCGAGATAGAAATTGGGAATGTGGACCGTCGCCGGAAGCGGCGTCGTCTTGTTTGGATACTCGTCCGGGAAATCGCCGCCACCGATGGCCGTGTTATCGCCGCCAACATGCAGGTAGTCGACATACTCGACGAGATAAGTTACGAAGAAGAATGCATTGATCTCGTCCTGATGTTCGGCGGGCTCAGCGAGTTGATCTTGTTCGTTAGTGCGCGCTTCCAGTGCTGTCGGATCGTCCTTGCGGAAGTGCCAGGTCCCGAGGGCGGCCTGTCCGAACGGCTGCTTCGTCGCGAGCGCATTGTTGACGATAGTGTGCGTTCCGGTCAGAGTACCATTCACGCCGGACACTCTGTTGGTCGGATCGAAAGAGCGTAAGTTGACACGTTCCTGCCCGCACGGCGCCACAACGCCGTTGGTCGTACACGAACTGATTATGCTGTTGTCTTTCAGGTTTTGATCGATCTGCGGGTACTTCGGATAAATGTCGGCGGTTTCCGCTCCGGGCGTAGTTTGAAATGCTGCAAAGTCTTTGCGTCCAAGAATCTCACCGGTGTTTGCATCCACGGTGACCATATACAGGCCGAATGGATTGGTCGAAAACTTGGCGACCTTCCAGGCGAGACGATAGCCATTCGCGGTTGGGTAGATGGAGAGAGTCGGAGGAATACTCTCTACAGCCGATAACTGTTGCGAGAGGATCGATAAACCGTTGTTCAGAAGGTTCGTCGCCGCTGCAGGCAACCCAACGTAGAACTTATTCAGATCGTTATTGGCGGCCGTTCTTGCCTGCTCTGCGGTCAGTGAAGGCTGAGTGTTGACGGCAACATCGCGAAAGAACGGGCCTGACGCCATGATGACCTGCTTGTTCGCGTTCATCACGATGCCGATGCCGCCATTTTCAACTGCGACGCCGTTGAACGTCTGCTGAAACCTGACAAGATATCCACCGAGCGCATTGCGCGAGCTGAAGACGCGGAAGTTATTCAACTCGGTTACGCCGAAGATGCCCGCGTTCTGCATGACGAACGCGCGTGCCGCTTCTTCCGGCGTGCCTGAATATGGCTGCGATGCGAAGTCGTAGATCACGTCAGGCGAACCGCCGAAATCGTTCCAGCGAGTGGTCATGCCTGGTGCGTTTACGGATGTCTTGAGGTCGTTGAGAGCGGCGAGCTGCGCCGATGTTGCCTGGCGAACGTTCGGCAAGTGCAGCGAGGCATTAAGATCGAAGTTGGGAGCAGGGCGCTTGTACAGATCCTTCACCATTTGCAACGCTCCGGGCGCCGCCTTGCCTGAGTCGAATGGTAGCCAAACCATCGCTCCGAAGATCGCTGCAATCGCGGAAAGCAAAACC
>Ga0105237_10003961_pt1 | contig 17331 bp, 14 predicted proteins | sample KBSC24metaG_FD_81520 | JGI IMG/M metagenome (GOLD analysis project Ga0105237, IMG submission 81520) | Corn rhizosphere microbial communities from Kellogg Biological Station, Michigan, USA - KBS C2-4 metaG | ecosystem: Host-associated > Plants > Roots > Rhizosphere > Soil | place: Michigan, USA... | reverse complement strand
GAGGAGGAAGCGTGATGTGCGAGGTCTGAGCGCCGGTGATGACCCCGTAAAAGGCCGCGTCGTAAAGTGTATTGGGCGCAACGATACCGCCGAGAAGATTACCAATCGGCGTGATGAAGACGTTGGTGTAAATCACCTCGACGGCGTAAACACCGCGGGGATCGCCGTCCTGAAGATCACTACCCGGGAAAGGAAGCTGCCGATAACGCGAATGCCAGCCGGTCGTTCCCCCATCAGGCGCCAAGATGCGGCTATTATTGAAAAGAAGATCCTGACTATTGCCAAAAAGACCACCCATACCACCCATGGCATTGGCCGGAGTGGGGTTGGTAGGATCCCAGACATTGTCGGGAGCCCCGCTTGTATTGGCAGAAGCACCAACATAATTGGAATCCAGAAGGATAACCTCGCTGGTATTTGGAACGATCGAGCTGTTGTACCAGACGTGGGTGATGATGAGGGCACCCTGAGAGGATGAAAAATCGACGCCCACTGCCTTGGCCGCATAGTAACCGGCATTTTTTCCGACGCTGATACCCGTGGCCGCTGGCTGACGAGTCGCCGTATTGGCTGCTTCACGAGCGGCCATGGCCATGACCTGCATCCGCATGATCATGTAGCTATAGTCAAAGATACCGCACATCATCACTAGGAAGATGGGCAGGATGAAGGCGAACTCGACAAAGGCCTGGCTCTTGCACCGGCGGCGGCGCGCGCGCAATCTCTGGAGATAGGAGACAGGCGCCAGTTTCATGGATAAAACGGTGAGTATTCGTCGGGATAGACGTTGGTGTGGAGGAAATTCAGGTAGGCCGGCTCATTCTTAACGATGGCCGAAACGCGTACCGGATAAATATTGATGCTGCCTCCGTGGCTGTAACCGCCGAGATAAGTGAAGAGAGGCGTAATAGTGCTAAGCTGATATGTTGCAGTAACTTGAACATAATCATTGGCTGCGCCGGGACCTGAATTGGCATGGTTGAAATTGGTAAGAAGGAGCGTATTGCCATTACCCGAAACCACCGGGGGATCTCCATTCAAGGTGGGGGCGCTGGTGATGATAATATTCGAAAGCGGAAGATTGATCACACAGTTGGAGAGGAACCACCAGCGGATGCATTCATTGCGGGAGGCTTCCCTGCCCTGCGGATCATCGATTGCCTTGGGCAGGGTGACACCAGCATTTGTCACATAAACAGGATTTCCTCCGCTGGATTGCTGAATGATACGTCCTGCCGTGGCAAATCGAGAGGCCTCGCGAAGAGCATTCTGAAGCGCGTTATTGTAGAAATAAATCTGCGCGTAATCGACGATGGCGAAGAGGATGGCGAAGAAAGGAATAACAATGAGTGAAAATTCAACCGTGGTCTGGGCTTTAAGACGCCGCCATTTCTTCCAGGAGAGTAATGATTCCGGACACTTTGCAGGGCGCAAAGCCATTCTCACTACAGTATTTCCAGGTTTAGAGGAGTCCATATAGGTCCAGCCAGAGGCAACGCAGGTCCCGGGCCAGTTTGTTACAGGACAGCAAGGTGTCAACAAACAATTGCCACTATGAACTATTGGAGACGTCCTTCTAGTGGATATCCCCTCATCCAACCAAGACCGAGCTTAGTGACCAGGAGTTTTGCTCATCTGCTGCATCATGGTGATGGCAGCCGGACCGAGAATGACGATGAACATGGATGGGAAGATGAAAAGCACGAGCGGAATCATGATTTTCACGGGAGTCTTCATCGCCTTTTCCTCGGCGCGCTGGCGGCGCTTGATACGCATCGCCTGAGCCTGAATGCGGATGACGTCGACGAGAGAACCGCCGAGCTTGGCGATGTAGGTGACGGCGGTGATGAAGGTCTTGAGTTCGTCCACTCCCACGCGGTCGGCCATGTCGGTTAGCGCGTCGTTGCGCCCTTTACCGAGGCGGATTTCGCGCAGGGTCAGGCCGAGCTCCTCGGCCATGGGTCCCGTCGTCTTTTCCTGAACGATAGCCATGGCGCCATCGAAGGCCATGCCGGCTTCGACACTGATTGAAATAAGATCGAGGGTAAAAGGAAGCGCCTTGCGAATCTCATGCTGGCGCGCCTTGGCCTTGCCCTGGATGTAGCCAAAGGGAAGACGGTAACCGAGAAGAGCACCGATCGCGAGAATGGCGGTCGGCTTGCTGAGGAAGCCGGTGGGAACTCCGGCGAAAGAAAGCGACATGATCGGAACCACCACCATGAGGATGTAGGAAAGCGTGGCGATCTGGAGAGGAGTCACTTTCCCCTGCATACCGGCCTGGATGATGGAAAGCTTGGCGCGGTTAAGGGAGGTCACCGGCGTCATTTGACCAAAAATCTTGGAGAGCTTGTCGACCATCGGGAGGATCACCCGGGTGAACATGCTCTTGTTCATTTCATCCTGGTCGCGCAGCGATCCGGGCCCCTTCTGCTGCTGACCGGCCTTGAGGCCTTCGAGGCGCTGGCTGATCGATGACGTTTCCGACGACGGCTGGAGCGCGATGCCCAGGAGCAGGCACATGCCCAGGAAGCAGCCGGCGAAAAGGATGGTCATCGGTTCCATAAAATCAGACTTCGATGTCGCAGATCTTGTAGATGACGAAGCAGCCCATGATTTCCATGAAGACACCAATGCCCAGAAGAATGGGCCCGATGTACTTGCTCACGATATCGAGATCCTTCTCGTGCCGGGGCGTCCAAAGCTTGCTCATGTAATCGTAGTTGATGAGCGAGATGATGGTGGCAAGGCCGAAGGGAAGCAGGCCGACGATGGCGCCGGAAAGTTTGCCCTGGGTAGTGAGCACCTTGATCTGGCCCTGGATGGCGATGCGCTGACGGATCATCGCGGCAACCTGGTCCATGATGTCGGCCAGATTACCGCCGACGTTGCGCTGGATGCTGAAGGCGCTCATAACGATTTTGAGATCCTCGCTCGGCACGCGGATGAGCATGTTGTTGAAGGCGCTTTCGACCGGAATGCCGAGGTTGGTCTCCTTCAGAAGGAGCCGGAATTCCATGCCAATGGGGTTGGGCGAATCCTTGCTGGCAATGTCGACGCCTTGAAGAAAGGTCTGGCCGGAGCGAAGCGAATTAGTAATCAGGACGAGAAATTCGGCCAGCTGAAGAACGAACTTGGTCACGCGCATGGAGCGCTTGATCTTGAGAATGGGGATGTGAATGATCGCCATCACGCCTGCAACGCCGAGGGCAATGAGGACGTTGCGTGTTAGGAGAGTCGTCAGCGAAAAGGCGAGAACGACGCCCGCCACACGCAACGCCAAAAATTCACCCGGCTTGAGGGGGATGTCGCATTGGGTGAGCTCCTTTTCGAGATCATCCATGTAGGTCTGGCCGGTGAACTTCGCGAAGAATTTCCGAAAATTAAGCGACTCGAGAATCGGCTTCCGGTCGGTGCCCAGTTCGATTTCCCGCGCCATGGCCTCGGGATCCTTGGCCAGGTTCTTGAGCTTTTCACGCAGATCCACCTGCGGCGGAGCCTTCGACTGATGATAGGCCCAAGCCCCCAGCAGCAGCGCGCCGAACGTGCAGAAGATGAAGATGAGATCGGTGGGATCCATGGCGGCCGGTTAGGGATATTCCGGATTATTGTGATGGAGCACGCTCTGGTATATCTCGACCGGGATATTGAGGTCGTTGGCGTTGAATTTATTCTGGCACTTCGGGACGATGCCGAGGCCGCGGGTGATGCCGATGAGCTTGCCCTCGGGATTCACGCCGGTCTGCTCGTACTTGAAGATGTCCTGCAGGGTGACCATGTTGCCTTCCATGCCCTGGATTTCGGTGATGTAGACGCACTTGCGGCTACCATCCGCGAGGCGGCTGATCTGGACGATGAGGTGAACCGCACCGGCGATCTGCTGGCGAATGGCGAGCTGGGGCAATTCCATGCCCGCCATCATGACGAGCGTTTCGAGACGGGCGATGGCTTCGCGGGGACCGTTCGCGTGGGTCGTGGTAAGCGAGCCGTCGTGACCGGTGTTCATGGCCTGGATCATGTCGAGGGCCTCGCCGCCGCGGCACTCACCAATGACGATACGGTCAGGGCGCATCCGGAGACTGTTTTTGACCAGCTCGCGGATGGAAACTTCGCCCTTACCTTCGATGTTCTTCGGCTTGCTCTCGAGGCGGACGACGTGGTCCTGCTGGAGATTCAGCTCGGCGGCGTCCTCGATCGTGACGATGCGCTCGCCGTCCGGAATATAGGAGGAGAGAGCATTCAGCATGGTCGTCTTGCCCGAGCCGGTGCCGCCCGAGATGACGATGTTGAGCGTGCAATGGACGCACGCCTTGAGGAACATCGCCATGCTCTGCGAAAGCGCCTTGTAACCGATCAGCTTTTCCATAGTCAGCGGGCTTTTGCTGAATTTACGGATGGTGATGGTGGGGCCGTTGAGCGCGAGGGGCGGGATGATGACGTTGACGCGGGAACCGTCGGGGAGACGGGCATCGCAAAGCGGGCTCGATTCGTCGACGCGGCGGCCGAGGGGCGACAGAATCTTGTCGATGACCCGGCGGCAGCTTTCCACGTCGAGAAACTTGATCGGGGAAAGAGTCAGCTGGCCCTTCTGCTCGATGTAGATGGTCTGGTGGCCGTTGACCATGATTTCGGTGACAGTGTCATCCTTGAGCAACTGCTCGAGGGGGCCGAAGCCAACCATTTCATCGATGATGTCGCCGAGCAGCTTGACGCGAAGCTGGCGTCCGATAGGGACTTTATCGGCGGTGAGGCGCTCGTCGACGAGGTCCTCGATCCGTTTTTTCAGCGCCGCTTCATTGCCACGCTCCAGCAGTTTGGGATCGAGCGACTGCACCAGGAAGGGCAGCAGCTGTTTCTTGAACTGCATGACGAATTCCTGTGCGGCATCGGGCTGGGACGTGGCCGGGCGCTGGCTGGGCGCTGGTGTGGCCTGGATGGGATGAAGGGCGGAAGTAGCGGTGGCCGCGGTGGGTAGGGCCTGAGTCGCGGGAATGCCTGCGCCGGGACGGGGCGGAATGCCGGCTCCCGGAGGACGCGCGGGTATGCCGCCAGGACGGGGAATGGCTCCCGGAACCGGGGCCGGACGATTGAAATTGGGAGGAGGTAGTGCCATGGAATCGGTGGGTTAGTTGAGGCTAACGTAGCACATCATAGGCCGATTTACTTGAGAGATAGTCGCTGGGAAGTCTTGGCGCCGAGGAGCCCCTTCTTCGTGGCTTTGGAGTCCTCCGCCGGTTTTTCCTGCCAGCGGTAGAAGGAGAGCTCCGCCAGTTTGTTGAGCACGACTGAAATGGGGTGGTGCGGCTCGGCCACGACGATGGGGGCGCCGCTGTTGATGGAAAAAGTGACCGGCCCGGCATTGCAGGGTAGGTAGGCGGCGACGGGATGCTCGAGGAGCGATTCGATTTCGCTTTCGGAAATTTCAGCACCGATCTCGGCTTCATTGACCAGGATCTTGAGCTTTTGGTTGGTGACTTGCCGGTCGTTCTTCAGGAACTTGATCATGTTCTTGGCCGAGAGGAGGCGGGCGACGTCGCGGCTGGTGATGAGGAAGATGATGTCGCTTGAGTCGATCGCGGCAATGGTCGGCCCCGCCATGGCCATGCCGGTGTCAACGACGACGTACTGGCTGAGCGTCCGGGTGGCTTGCATGATGGCGGCGCCGACGTTGTAATCGAAGCCGCTCGAATCGAATTCCTGGTTGGGCGAGGCGAGATAACGGAACTTCAGCCGCGGGTGCTGCGCGAAGGTGTTGTTGAGATATTCCGCATCGAGATTTCCTCCCTGCTGGACGGCATCCATGATGTTGTTGCGGGGGACGTCGTCGAGCATGACAGCGAAATCGCCGGGACAGAGGCTGAAATCGAGCAGGGCGACGCTGTCGCTGAGCCGGGCGATGGCGGCGGCGAGGTTGGTGGCAACCACCGATTTGCCAATGCCGCCGCGAGCCGAGACGACCGAGATGACAAACGATTCCCCCTGAATGCCGGCAGGAGCGCGATTGACATCGAATCTTTCCTGCGCGCGGGGTGCGGCACCAGCAAGAATTTTGCTGATTTCGGCGGACGGGATGGCACCGACGAGGACATCGCGTAATTCAAGCTGGAGAAGACTTTGCCAGACCTGACCGCCTTCCGATCCTTCCAACGCTGGGATAATGTAAATATCAGGCGCCTTCTGGCGGACCTGGGCGATGAAATCAAACCCGGTCATATCGCCGAGGTTGAGCCGGACGACAAGCATGCGGGGATGGCCCGTCAGCATCGTAGCGGCGGCAAACAGGCCTTCGCGGCCCGTCTGCGTTTCGCTGATGAGATTCAGATCTGGGTTCGACTTTACGGCGCTGCGAATGGCGGCGCAGCGCTCAACATCGTCATGGACAAGGAAGACATCAATCATTGCTCACGGCAGGGTCGAAGAGGGAGCAAGGGGGGCGGGATTGCTCGGTTGACGAGAATTATCCGGGGCGGGAGGCGCATTGTCAACTGGTCTTGCTGGAGTCGCTTCGGCGGGGGGTTGAAGAGTCTGCATGCCGCCGCTGGCGCGGGGAGCGAGAGGAGCGGGCTCGCTCGGGGTGGAAACGTTCTTGGCGTCCTTGGTATCGGTATCCTTCATGTCCTTGGGGGTCTCGGGACGGATATCGATTCCTCGGGCATCATACCGAACCGGCTTGATCTGGGGGATGTCTCCGGTCTCGGAGGCCATGTCCTGCAACTCAGGATAGAGCGGCTTGGGATAACGGGAGCTGTCGGGATCGCGCATGCGGACGATGTGAGGCGTGACCAAAACGATGACTTCCTCGTTGGAGTTGGTATCGCTGTGGCCCTTGAAGAGCGCGCTGAAGAGCGGGATCTCGGCCAGGAACGGAATCTGTTTGATGTTGTGAGAGACCTGCTTGTCCATCAATCCGTTGATCGCAACGGTCTGGCCATCGCGCAGGTTGACGCGGGTGCGAGTGGTGCGGACGAAAAAGTCAGGCAGGGTGATGAACGTGTCAGCCGGGCCGGCGGCCACGCGGTTGGCGGGGCTGTTGATCGGGCCGTTCGGGAGAGTCAACTGGGTGGAAATGTCCATGCCGATGAGGCCGTTTTCATCAACATACTTGACCGTATTATCGACGGTGGGAAGCGTGCCGCTCTGCTGAATGGGATTGGTCAGCTTGCTAACCTTGTCGGCGGTGGCGTCGGAATTCTGCTGAAGGTTATAGCCGCTCGATCCGGCTCCCACGCTGCTGGGAATGCCAAAAATCTTCTGGCCCGCAGGCTCGGTGCCGCCGGCGGCCACGAGATTCAAGGGGGCGATGTCCATGTTCACACCGAGAAAGACGGCCGAAGCAGTCAGCGTGGTGAGCGGAGGGCTGGAGGCCGTGGTCACCGCCGAACTGACGTAGGACTGGACTTCACCCTCGGAGTACCAACCGGGCTGGCCGTTGATGAGGAAGATTTCGCTTTCGCGGAGAAGTTTGGTGAGCCCCAAGGTCTGGAAAAGGTTGAGCGTCGCCTCGGCGTTGATCGCGCCCGAGACGCCGTAGGTCAGCTGATTGACGATGCTGTTGGCGATGCTGCCCGGCATGCTGCCGCCGTAGGCGAAGGCATTGAAGGGATTGGCGCTGGTGCCAAAACCGAGAGTGATGGTGGGCGTGTTGGCACCGGAAGCATCCGTCCAGGTGAAGCCGGTCTGCTTGGAATTGCTGTCCGTGATCTGCATGAAGCGGATCTGGGTGCGGAGCTGGATGGGATCCTTGACAGTAAGAAAGGAGACAATAAAGGGGCAAAAGGTGCGGGCAACGCGGATTACTTTGGCCTCATCGAGGTCGTCCTGCAGGTTGCCGTAGAGAAAGATTTTTTCGGGAATCGTGGTGCTCTTGGTCGTGGTCGTGGTTTCGGTCGTGTTCTGCTGGGGGCGGGGCTCCAGGGGGCCAGTGGCGGTGCTCTGCTGCTGGTTCGGATCGGTTGGCGGCTGGAAGCCCGAACCGCGAACTGTTCCGCCCTGAGGCGTTGTGGTGACAGTGGGCGCCACGTAATCGCCTGTCGACTTGGTGTAGGTGCTGGTGGTCACGACCGTGGGAGCGGGGAATTTCACGCGGACCGTCAACCCCTTGACGTTCGCGATGCGCTGAATGTTGTTGATGATGATCGATTCCTGCTCCGTGAATTCGCTCTGCTCGATTTCCTGGCCGAGTGTGGCCTTGATGTCGACGAATTGAGTGAACTGTTTGACAATGCGAACGGCATCATCGAGCTCTTCCTGGGTCGGTACCGTGCCACCGATGATGGCCTGGTCTTTGACGAAGGCGATGGTCAGATTCCGATAACCCTTGGCAGAGAAGGCGTTCTGGATTTCAAGGACGTCGGCTCCGCGATTCTCAAAGGTCGAGATGAAGTAGCGGTAGATTTCACCCTTGCAGTAGACGGTCAGCGTGGTCTTACCGGCCTGATTGGCTTCAATCAGGAGCACGCGATCGCTGGTGTCAGGCTGGACCACACGAACGATGCCCTGAAGAGAGAGACTGGTATCGTCGATGGGGTTCTTGAAGGTGAGCCGCTTCGATTCATTCAAGTTAATGTAGAGGCGGTCGGGAGCGGGGGTAACGGCCACATCATAAAGAAGGGTCCGTCCATCGCTCTTGACCGTCAGGGTGGCGTCGCCACCCGCCATACCTTCGATGGAAAGCTGATTGGGCGAGCCCTCCACCTTGGTGATCTTGACGATGTTATCCGGCGTCACGGTGAAGTCATCAACCGGGCGATCGATGGTCAGGAGCTTGCTTTCGCCGAAGAAAACGTCCAGGCGTTCGGCGACCGGAGCCTGCGCGCGCCCCTGCCCTGAGCAGAGGATCATCATCAGGCAACCGAAACCGATAAGGGCCAGGTTACGGGCTGGGTGGAGTCGGAGGTGTAGTTTCATTCGTGTTTCCCTGCGTGCTTTCGCTCTTCTCTTTTGCTGCAATTTCCGAGGCTAGTTCTTGAACGCGCACGACCGACTTGTCGACCATGCGTTGGACCTTACTGAAATCGCTCGAGTAATCGGTACCTGCGAAGCCCTTGATCTTGATTTCAGAGCTATCCTTGCGCGCCCGAAGAATCATGCTGAAATGCCCGTTCTTGATGTGGGACATGAAAATCAGGGCCTGCGCCTGCTCGGGCGTGACCTCAAAAGTCACCGAAATGCTATCCCCGGGCGACGGGGCAGGATTTATGCCGTCCGTCTTGTCGGTCTTGATCGTCGGTCCCGGCACGTAAAGGGCCATGAGATTCTGCATGACGAGCTTCGTGTCGATGATGTAATCGCCCTGGTAACGGGTAAAGAGCAGGTCGACGCGGTCGCCATCCACCACAAAGCCACCGGTGTTGTTAATGTCACCGCCGTTAAAGACCTTGAGCGCCACAGCTCGCATGCCAGGAGGAATGCGCTGGGACATATAAGGCAGGCTCTTGCCGATGTTACGCGGGGTAAGCGGGTCGCCCTTCTCGATTTTTCGGATGGCGAACATGCCGACGATGTCATTCCCTTCGGCGTAGGCGTCGGGAAGGATGTTCTTCGGCGTCAGCTTTTTCTCGAAGAAAGCGGGGCTGATGCGGGCACCGGGCTCGATCGGCTGGGTAGCGTAGAAGACGTTACGCACATCGGTCGGCGTCGCCTGGACGTTGATCGAGGTGTGACGGGCCTGCTCATCGGCAAGCTGTTTCTGAAGGGCCGCGCGTTCGGCCGCGACGGCGGCATCAGCTTTGGCCTTCTGATCCTTCTCGTGCTGGTAAAGAGCGAAGACCGCTCCAAGCCCGAGAAGAACAGCAAGGATAATGACGTATGGCGGTGATTTCTTTTTCACGGAGTTATTATTGGCCCTTAACAGTTATTTTCACGCATTCTTGTATAAAAAGAAACTATGAGTCAACTCATTTTAAATAAAGTATGTAAAAAAAAGTTCAATGGCGTCGGCACTTCAATCGGATTTTTCTAGCGAGGCATTCCCCATTCTCCTCTTTCTCCTCCGAAAATGGAACTTAGCAGGGGCTATTCCAAATTCGGGAGAGATGGCTCCAAGAATGATGCGCGGAAGTGTAATTCGTAATCCGAGTGTCGCGCAATCAAGTTGCGCGGCGTTACACGATTTTCACTTTCCACCTTAAGAAGACGGATTTTCCCGCGGTTTCCGGGAATACGCTCCAGCTGTAAAAAAGATCGGAACTGCCGGCGCGACTACTCGTTGATCGCCGCCATGGTCTGAGCCATGAGCTTCTCTTCTTTTTCCCGGGCGGCTTCGACGTCGTAGTTGAAGTTATCCGGGTGATCGGCGTTCAAGGGGGACATGGCGCGCAGCTGTTCGATCATCGGGGGAATGACCTGGAGCGCGTAGTCAATGTCAGCATCGGTGTTGTAGTGACTGAAGGAGAAGCGGACGCAGCTGCGGGCGCGGGCGGGGGTGAGTCCCATGGCGCTGAGGACGTGCGAAGGATCGAGCGAGCCGGTGGTGCAGGCGGAGCCGGAGGAAGCGCAGATGCCGCTGCGGTCGAGGCGCATGAGGATCGCCTCGGCCTCGACGAAGTCGAAGGCGATGTTGGCGGTGTTGGGGAGGCGCTGGTCGCGTTTGCCATTGATATAGAGGTTAGGCAGGCGCTCGAGGAGGGCGTTCTCGAAGCGGTCGCGCAGGGCGCGGACGCGGGTCTGCTCGTCGGCGAGGCGGCCGAGGGCGAGTTCCGCCGCGCGGCCGAGACCAATAATGGAGGCGACGTTTTCCGTGCCGCCACGCTTGCCGCGCTCCTGGCCCCCGCCGATGACGTAGGGGACGATCTTGGTGCGCTTCCTGGCGTAGAGGACGCCGACGCCCTTGGGGGCGTGGAGCTTGTGCCCCGACATGGAGAGGAGGTTGATGTCGCTCTGGGCGACGCCACGGAGATCGATCTTGCCGGGGGTCTGCACGGCGTCGGTGTGGAAGAGGACTCCCTTGCTCTTGCAGAGGGTGGCGATTTCCTCAACGGGGAAGAGGACGCCGGTCTCGTTGTTGGCCCACATGATGGAGACGATGGCGGTGTCGTCGCGGATGGCCTTTTCGACGTCGGCGAGCGAGAGGGTGCCGTCGGCGGCGACCGGGAGGCGGGTGACGCCATAGCCGTTCTTCTCCAACCAGTCGGTCTGGTTCATGATGGCGGAGTGCTCGACCTGGGTGGTGACGATGTGCTTCTTGCCCGTGGTCTGGAGGGCGGACCAGATGGCGGCGTTGTCGCTCTCGGTGCCGCAGCTGGTGAAGATGATTTCCTTGGGCGTGCAGCCGAGGAGGGCGGCGACTTTTTCGCGTGCTTCGATGAGGTGGCCCTCGACGCGCTTGCCGAAGCTGTAGGCGCTGGAGGGGTTGCCGTAATGCTCGGTGAGGAAGGGCACCATGGCTTCGAAGACCTCGGGGGCAATGCGCGTGGTGGCGTTATTGTCGAGGTAGATGACTTCGGGGCGTGAGGCGGGTGCGTGCATATAAGATGGATCGTGAACAGTGTAGGTTACTCTCCCCTCACCGCCTTGCAAGCCTGAAGACCGGAGCTCTTTGGGGCACTCTCATTTCTGTTTTCATTTTCCGGATTGTACCTCAAAATCTCTGAACCGCCTCATTCCATTCAAATCACATTTAAAGGAGATTCTCAGATGATCCTAAAAGCTCGAACACCAGGTCTCGTTCTCGCCATGATGGTGACAATCGGGGTATTTGCCCTGCCCAGCGAGGCAGCCACTTCAACGGCTCGCGCAAGCAATGCCTCCACTCGTTTTTCCCCCAAGTATGATTTTGCCGGTCATTGGCTTGCCGATGGCGAGCCCACGCCCTCCAATGTTACTCGTCACGGAAAACATGTCGTTTCCATCTACAATAACAGCGGTTACCAGCATGTGTTTGAGGGTGATTACCTGGATGATGTCACCATAAAGGGGATTCAAATTCGCCGGAGTCGGGCCGATCACACCACGACGCGCATGAAATTGACCATCGTTCTGCAGTCACCGAGTACAGCCACGGTTACCTGGTTGGGACTGGATTCAAACTCAGATCTCGCCAAGGGACAAACGGGTGTTTCGTTGCTGAAACGTTCCGGAACACAGTCGAACAGGTAGCCACCCTCGAGCCGGCATCCAAACTTTAAAATCGGACCGTTCGTTATGAATGTCCATCGGCACGCTGCTTTGATCCTGATCCCGGCCTTTATCGTCATGGCCCTCGTCGGGCGGACTGCCGCTCAGGAGAATGCCGCGGCAACGGATGCGGCGCGAGTTGCCGCGCTGAAACATAAGCTCGAGTCGATCGTAATCGACAAGGTGAACCTCGACAAAGCCGATGTGGGCATCGTGGTCAAATTTCTCTCTCAAAAGAGCAGGGAGCTCGATCCCGGGAAACAGGGTGTGAGCTTTGTTTTGCGTTTGGATCCCGAAACGGACGCTACGAAAGAGACGTCCCGCGCCCAGATTCATCGGGAGGTCAGCCTGACTCTCGATCACATTTCGCTGCTCGATATGCTCGAGGAGATCAGCCAGCAAACCGGGCTGGAGTATTCTATTGAACCTTATGCGGTCTACCTGCGTCCTTCCGCATCCGAAAGCAACGTCATGAATGTCCGTACCTTCCTGGCGCCGAACGGCTTCTTCTCCACCTCCACGGACACGACCGCACCGTCGGTGCAAAAAACCCTGGAGAGCAAGGGCATCAAGTTTCCGCCGGGTGCCTCGGCGACTTTCATTCCACAGTCGAACAAGCTGGTGGTGCGCAATACGCCGGAGCAGCTCGATTTGATCCAGAAGCTTTTCGGCTCCTGAGTTGGACGGCTACCAGAACAAGGGCCTGCGGAGCTGCGCGAGGCCGACGGCGATGGCAAGCACCAGATAGCTGGCCGGGAAGCTGATGAGCAGTAGGTAACCAGAAACGGCGGCGACGAAGACGTTAAGGCCCGCGACAAGTCCGCTGATGAGCTGCATGCCGAGAAGTGGGATCATCATGATCGGGTCGCTGAGGAGCTTGGGCCGCGTGCCGGGTTTCACCGGGTTGGCAAAGGTCTCCCCGGCGACGCTGGAAGCGAGGCCCAGCGGAATCCCGGCGAGCAGGACTGTGACGGCCTGCAGCCATTGCCCGAAGACGAGAAGTCCTATCGCCGCGAGCACGAGAATGACCAGCGGCCAGAGAAAGCCGCTGAGGATTTTGCCGAACCGGAAGAGAAGGAAGCGCGGAGGCGACATGCGGAGGAGATCGTCGCATTCCTCGACCGTGCCGGAGGCGATGGTGAACATGCCGGAGAGGACACCCGCAACGAAGACGACGAAAAACGCGACGGCCTTGCCGATGTCCTGATGCCCGAGGACGAAGGCGATGCCGACGGGAGTGAGCACCTGGGCGATGCATTGCACGAGCATCATCGGAGTGCGGACGATGAGGCGGAGATTCTTGCGAATCTCGAGCTGGAGCACGCCGCTGCGGAAAGGCGCGTCAGCCTTGCCGGGCACGGCGGCGGAGACGTTCTCGGCGAGGTTCTGCGTGCCCTCGACGAAGGCGCGCTCGGTAAGGCGCAGGGCAATGAGAGCCGTGGCCGCGGCGGTGGCGAAGATCGCGATGAGGAAGTAGGGATTACCGACGGCGGCGCGCGCAATCCACGCCATGGGCGTGTGGCTCAGTGCGATGAATTTCTCCTGCATCACGGGAGGCATGTGGGTGTTGTCGGCGTTCATGTTCATGTCGGCGAGGGAGACGCTGGCAGTCCCGGCCAGGAAGGTGACACCGAAGATGAGGATGAAGGGAATTGCCTGGGAAAAGAGGCGTGCCCGGCGAAGGCCAAACCAGCGGATGAGACCGAAGGAGAAAAGGCCGTCGACGCAGGTGACAATGATGGCGATGGCAAACCAGACGGCGTAGCCCCAGAGAATCTGCCATTCTCCCGAGACGAAGATGCAGACATTGATCCACGGCACGATGATGAAGCCGTCGACGAGACAGGATTGGAGGGCGTTGCCGAAGAGCCGCGCGGCGAGCACGGCGCGGGGCGAGACCGGCGAGCTGAAGAGGAGGCCGCTGTCATCCTGCTCATGCAGCACAACGAGGGCCCGCGCGAGGCCGCCGCTGATCATGACAAAGATGAGGAAGGACCAGACGGCGGTACTGACCCCGCGCAGGAGGTGCATGCGGTCGTGGGTGGGCGAGAGGCCGGTGTAGGTGATGAGCGAAAAGGCGCCGAGGTGAAGCCCCGCAAGGAAAAGCAGGCCGAAGAGCGCCCCACCCGCCTGCAGGAGCCGGTCGCGCCAGGTGTTCCCGGCGGTGTGCTTGCGCAGGCCCTGCTTGAGGTCGTTCCAGACGAGGGCGGTTCCCACCCGGAAGGAGTGGGGAAAGGAGCCGGGCTGGGCGGTCATCGTGGCTTTGATGATTATCCATCGAGGCGGAATTTGTCGATGGACTCCTACAGATAAGAATTTGCATCTGTAGGAGACCTTCTCTTTTTAGCCTCCGTCATCCTGAGCCTGTCGAAGGATCAGCCTCCGGAAAGCGTGCACTTCATTCGAAACGCGTCGACTTACCGGGAGCTGATCCTTCGACAGGCTCAGGATGACAGATTGCCAATTTTGAAAATAGTTTTCCATTGAACCGTGCCGCCGCTAATCGTTGACTGGCATGTCCCCTTTCCTCCGCACGCTTCTCCTGGTTCCCACCTTGTCCGCCGCGCTGGTCGCCTCCGGTAACGGAGCCGACAAAAGCCAGCCGGTGACCACGACGCCGCCGGTCGCCGCGCCCGCGTTTCTCGATGTGGTGTCGTTTGATGTCCGCGTCGACGGGCAAACGAGCCCTCTCACAGTGACGCTGGGGCCCGCGCTGATGCGCGTGGACCAGCCGTCCGACCGGCTGAGCGTGATCTATAACTCGCAGACCGACCATTACACGGGACTGGAGCATAGCAATTACACCTACTGGGAATTTTCCTGGCCCGAGGTGCGCGAGAAGATCGCGTCCTCGAAGCGCTACGAGGCGCGGCTGCGAGACCTGAGCAGCGAGGGCATCAACCTGCCCCAGCCGACTCCCGACACGAATACGACGGGCGTCCCCTCCAATTCAGCGGGACCGGACACCATGGGCTATGTGTGGAAGCCGACACTCGACCAGAAGAAGTTCGGCGGAGTCCTCTGCACGCGCTGGACGGGCGACACGGTCAGCGGCGAAAGCGTCGAGGCGTGGTGTGCGCCTGGTCCCCAGCCCAAGGTGCAGGCGGCGATCGACCGGCTACGTGCGATTAATGAGCCGATCGCTCTGGTGCCAGTGCGTCAGTTGGTGCCACCGGTGATCTTCGGGATTTATGACGGGCTGGCCAAGGGAGGCGTCACGCCGCTGAAGATCGCCTGGGGCAGCAGCCAGTAGAGAAATTCATTCACCTTCACCGAAGCGAAGACGCGCGACGGCAAGACGAGCCTTTTCTCCGTCCCCAAGACTTACATGAAGACGACGCTGGTGACGATGGACGGAATTCTGAATCCGATTCCCGGGGAGAAGAAGTAGCGGATTTTTCTGGGGCGTTTTCTCTTTCTATTCTCCTGTTCCGTCATCCTGAGCTTGTCGAAGGATCAGACGCGTTTCTCTCTCCAACCAGCTGGAAGAGCACGAAAAGCTGTCTTGGTTCGATCTCTTCAACGTCGTGCCCATTCATGACGCGTCTGATCCTTCGAATTGCTATTGCCCAGGCGGCGGGGGTGGAGGAGGCGCACCCTGTCCCGGCGGCGCGAACCGCTGCATCATGTCCCGCCGCATCTCCATCTGCCCTTGGGCCTGCTGGCGATAGAGGGCCATCTGCTCAGGGCTGAGAATTTTCGAAAGGGCCTCTTCTTTCGCCTGTTGTTGGGCTTGGAAGGGATCGCCGCCGGTAGCCGCGCTCGGTGGATTCATTTGGAGCTGATAAAGGGTGTTATAGACCTGTTCCTTCTGGGAATCGCTCATTTGCAGCATGGGCGCTGCCTGGTTCATTTCGAAAGTCGCTGCAGTTTCGGCGGTGCTTTTCTTCTGGTCGTCCTTCATCTGCTGGTAGTCGTTCTTCTGGTCCTGGGTCAGGACGTTGTCGAGAGCCTGGTCGAGTGATTGGGAATTTCCGGTCATGGCGTTGCGCATGGCCTGAGGATCAATCCTTCCTCCCTGCATGGCCTGGGTAGCCATTTCCTCCATCTTTTGGGCCTCCGCGTCCATGGCGGCTTTTACCACCGCTTCCTGCTCAGGGGTGAGTTTGAGACGCGCTTTGAGCAGGAGCATTTTCTGCTGGTTCATGCGCTCGAAGCGGGCCTTCATGAATCCCATCATGGCGTTGGGCCCGCCGGGAATACCGGACGGAGAATTGGTCGCTGAAGAAGCCGGGCTATTCGTACCCGATGGTTGGAAGGGAGCGGAACCGGGCTCCGATTGATGGGCGAAGTGATGACGCTCATCGAGAGGAGGCTTGACCTTGGCGAGTTCCGCCTGGGCCTGGGCCAGTTTTTTGCCATCGCCGAAAAAGTCGTTGTAAGCACAGGTGCCGATGATGCCGATGAGCAGTCCGGCCACGGTGCCAAGGAGGATGTTGCGCATGGGCTTATCTTGGTTCCGGTGGACCTCCCCTGCCAAGATAATTTGGGAGGACATTCTTGCCCTCCCCGCGAAGGTCTGACACAATCCGCGCCATGTCTCCCCAGCCTCAGGATTATGTTCCCGTTTTCCTCCAGGTCGTGGCCGGTCTCGGCTTCGCCGTGACGACCCTTGGCGCTTCCGTCCTGTTCGGCAAACGGGGCCGCGACAGCAAGGCCAAGGACATCCCCTACGAGTGCGGCAAGGACCCGATCGGCCCGACCCATTCGCGCTTCTCGGTGAAGTTTTACCTCGTGGCGATGCTCTTCATTCTTTTCGATATCGAGGTGGTGTTCATGTATCCGTGGGCGGTCATTTACCGCGACACGCTGCGGGAACAGGTGAGCCACGGCAGCTACCTCATCTTCATCTCGATGTTCACGTTCGTCGGCATTCTTTTTGTCGGCTACCTGTATGCGCTGAAGAAGAAAGCCTTCGATTGGACGCATAATCCGACTCCTTCGGTGACACGGAGCTAGTTTTAAATGTAGCGGCGGTTTATGACCGTCGCACTTCAATGCCTTCCAAGGAATTTGATCAGCGACGGTCATAGACCGCCGCTACACTTAAAAATTCCGTCATCCTGAGCTTGTCGAAGGATCAGACGCGTCATGAATAGGCACGACGCTGAAGAGCTTGAACCATGACGATTTTCTGTGCTCTTCCGGCTGGTGGAAAGAGAAATGCGTCTGATCCTTCGACAAGCTCAGGATGACGGAAGAGAAACATCCCCCTGCTTG
>Ga0105237_10003958_pt1 | contig 17341 bp, 23 predicted proteins | sample KBSC24metaG_FD_81520 | JGI IMG/M metagenome (GOLD analysis project Ga0105237, IMG submission 81520) | Corn rhizosphere microbial communities from Kellogg Biological Station, Michigan, USA - KBS C2-4 metaG | ecosystem: Host-associated > Plants > Roots > Rhizosphere > Soil | place: Michigan, USA... | reverse complement strand
TTTGGGGCTTGAAGACCTGCGTCACGCCTTCTTCGGCGAGGCTCTCGAGCGCGCGCGTCAGATGCTTCTGCTTCATCGGATCGCCGAGACGCACGCGGCGCAGGATTTCGGGCGCAAAGTTGGGAATGCCGGTGAACACGATCTCGCCGGTCTCGGACAAGCTGTCACCGACCCGCAGCACACCGTGATTGGGGATGCCGATGATGTCGCCGGGAAAAGCCTCGTCGAGCGTCTCGCGCTCCTGCGCGAAGAACAGGATCGGATTGTGGATGCCGATCGCCTTCTTCGTGCCGGACTGCACGAGCTTCATGCCGCGGCGAAAACGCCCCGAGGCCAAGCGCAGGAAGGCGACGCGGTCGCGATGATTGGGATCCATGTTGGCCTGGACCTTGAACACGAAGCCGGTGACTTCGTCGTCGTGCGGCTCGACCGTCCGCCCGCGGGTCGGCGCCGGTCCCGGCGGCGGCGCATTCGTGGCGAGCGCCGAAAGCAGCGTGCGCACGCCGAAATTCTTCAAGGCCGAGCCGAAATAGACCGGCGTCTGATGGCCTTCGCGATAGGTGCCGTGATCGAAGCGCGGCAGGCCGGAGCGCGCGAGCTCGACATCCTCATCGAGCTTGTCTTTCTCGTCCGCACTGAGCAGCGCGGCCAGCGCGTTGGCGCCGAGCGTCTCGCCCGAACCAAATTGCGTGAATTCCTCCGTATAAAGATCGATCGTACCCTTGAAGTTCAACCCCATGCCGACCGGCCACACCATCGGCGCGCATTCGAGCTGGAGGGAATCGGAAATCTCGTCGATGAGTTCCAACGGGTCGCGGGCCTCGCGGTCCATCTTGTTGACGAAGGTCATGATCGGAATGTCGCGCAACCGGCAGACTTCGAAGAGCTTGCGCGTCTGCGCCTCGATACCCTTGGCCGCATCGATCACCATCACCGCGGAATCCGCCGCCGTCAGCGTGCGATAGGTGTCTTCCGAGAAATCCTCGTGCCCCGGCGTATCCAGCAGATTGAAGACCGCATCCTCATACTCGAACGTCATGACGGCGGAGGTGACAGAGATGCCGCGCTCCTGCTCGATGCGCATCCAGTCGGACTTGGCGCGCCTGGCCTCGCCGCGCGCCTTGACGCGGCCGGCGGCATGGATCGCGCCGCCGAGCAGGAGCAGATGCTCGGTCAGCGTGGTCTTGCCGGCGTCGGGATGGGAGATGATCGCGAAGGTCCGCCGCCGGGCCGCCTGGGATTTCAGCGCTTCCGTCATGGCGGCGGGGGTTAGCAGGGCGGCGTTTCGGGAGCAAGTTTGCAGAGTCCTCAGTAGAACCCCTCAGCCGCCCCACGCGAATGATTCATTAACCTTCGCATGGCCATCATGCTCCGTCGCGGGGGGAGCGGGGCGCATGCATACGGATACGTTCAGGGTTGCCATTCGCCGCGTCCGGCCGGGCGCCTTGCGCGACATCCGACGCGATTGGGAAAGCTGGAGCCTTGGCGAAAGGATCGCCGTCGCCGCCCTTGCCTGTTCCTTGTCGCTCTTCTCGATCGGCCGCTGGCTGGGCGCGCTCTAGTTCGCTCAACCGATCCAGCTGAACGGCCGAAAGCGCAGCCCGATCGCATATTGCAGCTGGATCGCGACGATCAGTCCGATGCTCCAATAATTCGAGAACACGCAGAGCGCCGCCGCGCCGGCGTAGAGAATCTGCGCGATGACGACGCGCCGGACCAGCGCGCTGTCGGTTCCCTCCGGCGCATCGCGCTTGACGAGCCCCAGGGCCCGCGCGCGATACCAGCCGGCGAGCAAGGTGGCGCCGAGGAACGCGATGTTGAACCAATAGACGAAGAGCGCCGTGCGGTAGGCGATGAACTCGGCCAGCAGCGAGGTCGAAAACGGCACCAACGTCACGGCCATCAGAAACGCGATGTGGATCCAGGCATAGCCCCGCTCGCTCCGTTCCAGAAGATCGTGCTGCGTATTCTGGCCGACCCAGAAGATGCCGAGCGTCAGGAAACTCATCAAATAGGTCAGAAGCCGCGGGCTGAGCTCGACCAGCGCACGGCCGAGTTCGGCTTCGCTATGGATGGTGAAAGCCGCCGGCACATGCAGATCGAGCGCCAGGACCGTCATGGCAAACGCGAACACGCCGTCGCTCAACGCCGCCAGCCGGTCGGCGCTCCTGCCGGCGATGAGATTGTAGATGGTCCTCACGCGTTCCTACTCATACGCGACCCCCGTCACGGCCCAGCCATAGCACTGCACGCGCCATCGGCCGTCTTCCCTGACGAGCATGAACGACCAGCCGCCATCTTCTTGAAACGGGCGGCCGTTCGACGTGCCTTGCCAGTGCGTCGGCAGGGAAAAGAACGCGCGCGCGTCGTCGCAGGCGAAATCCTGCGCCGGCCCGAAGCTCGGGCGAAGATTTGCCAGCGTCGCCGCATGCTCGCGCATGCCCTTTGCCCATTGCGAGACCGCGTCAGGGCCGGAGAACAGATGCGGCGCAAAATTCTCCAGGATCACGACGCCGTTCCCGGCAAAAGCGTCGAGCATGGCGTCGTCGCCTGTGGCGATGAAGCGCGCAATCTTGGCCACGAGAGCCAGCATCTCTGAATCCGGCTCGCGCATCAGATCACCGGCTCGTCCACGAAGCTACGGCCTTCGCGGTCTTCGATCTCGACGATCCAGAGATCGGGGTCATACTTGATCTGGCGTTCGAAATAGCCATTGGCTTTTTCTTCGTCGCTCGCGTCTCCCAAGGGCTTCGCCCAGACGCGTCCGCCTTCGCCGTCGCGCGCCTGGTTCAGGATGGTGCAGGTGCCGTCGAGCTTGGAGATCTTGATGAAAATCGCGCCGGCTTCTTCCGAGCCTTTGCGCGCGACATAGGCCGAGGCGCCAGCCACTTCGGCGCGGCGGATCAGGGCGCGAACGAAGATGCCGGCTTTGAGGCGCGGGGTCATGGCCAACTCTGCCATGCCACCGTCACTCAGCCAACTTGCGTTTGCGGCACCTCGCCGTCGGCGGTGGCGATCAGCGCGCGCGGCACCAGGAGGATGGTCGGCAGAATGAGCGCATAGGTGATGGTGATCGCGGCAACGCAGATGCCGAAACCGCCGAAGCGGTCATAAAGCGACGTGCCCAAAAGATCGCCGAACCGTCCTGCGATGTAATAGAGGCCGATCGACATCATCAAGACGGTGCCTTCGAGCCCGCGCGGACACGAACGGATCATGAGATCGTAATAGGCCGCGGTGGCGACCCCGCCCATCAAGCCGATCGGCGCTGCGGCGATGAGAGCCGCCGTCGCAGAATGGACAAAGAGCAACGGAATGAACTGCGGCACCCCTACGGCGGTGCCCCAGAAGAGCAGCGTGCGCAGCGGATATTTGCGGCAGAGATAGCCGAACAGAAGATAGGTCGGAATGAAGGAAACAGCGAAAATCGCGTTCCATTCGCCCCATTGCGCATCGTTGCTGTGCAAGGTGTTCTGCAGATAATACTGCAAGGGCGTTACCGAGCCTGGCGCAAAACTCCACATGAACCAGATGGCGAGTGCCGGATAGACCGGCCAATGCTTCAGCAGACGCTTCATGTCGCCGAACGGGTGGGTCTTCTCCCCGGGTGCGTCGTGCACCTGGTCGAAGACCACGCGCGGATGCCAGAGCGCGAAGGCCGCTATCGCCAGCATGATCGCGGCGCCGGTGAGAAAGAGAAGTCGCGCCGCGTCGCCCGCATTCTTGCCTTCCAGCATGTCGCTGAACACGCCACCCAGCCAATACGAGCCCAGTACCGGCAACGATTGGACGACGTTCCACACAGTCGCGACCTGACCCGACATGACGTTGCGCTGGCCGAGCGCAGAGGTGAGTCCCGCCTGCGCCGCATTGACGAAGAGAAAAGCGATGGTCGAGAGCGCGACGGCGAAGAGCAGCATCGTGTAGCTGACGTCGGCGAACGCAAAATAGACGTAGACGGCCGCAGTGATGGCGCCGAACACCATCATGTAGCCGCGATCGCGCGAGCGGAAGGGATTGAACACGTCGCGTGCAAAGCCGAAGAGGAACGACACGTACAGCGGGATCGACGCTACAAGGCGGAAGATGGCCACTTCGTGCGCCGAAAGATGCAGCTTGTTCTTGAGGAAGAAGCTGATGGGAACATCGATCAGCCCGAGGAACGGCGCGCCGAAGTTGAGCAGGAAGATGATCACGCCGAGATAAAGAAGAATGCGAACGCGAACCGAAACCGGAAGTAGTGTCGGCGCCTCGGCGGCACTGGCCTGGGCTTCGGCTGACATGGCTGGGCGTCCACAAGTTCGCGGATCTGAGGCTTGCACAAGCTTTGCAGCGGCGCCATCCCGGCAGCCTCACAGGCGCGCGCTTACGTCGCGCGCTAAGCCGCGCGGAAGGGGATGACGTTGCCTTCCTTGGGCGCGACGCGCTCGCCTTTTTCGTCGATGGCCGCGAAGGGCAGAAAGACGCGCACGGTCGTGCCCTCGCCCAAGACGGATTCGATCACCGCCTCGCCGCCATGCATCGCGGCAAAGGCCTTGACCAGCGCGAGGCCGAGTCCGGTTCCTTCCTTCGAACGAACCTGCTCGCTCTCGACCTGCTCGAACGGCCGACCGAGCCTTTCCAGATCGCGCGCCGAGATGCCGACACCGGAATCGCTCACCGCGAGTTCGATGCCGCGCTGATCGCGCGTCGCAATGACCCGCACGTCGCCGCCGCGCGGGGTGAACTTGACGCCGTTGGTCAAAAGATTGATCAGCACCTGCTTCACCGCCCGCTTGTCGGCGAAGATTTTGTGGGCGCCCGGCGCAACGTTGAGCTTGAGGACCACGCCGGCCCGTTCGGCCTGCAGCTTGACAAAGCGCACCGCCTGGCCGGCGATCTCGTTCAGGTCGAACACTTCCTCGAACAGTTCGAACTTCCCGGCCTCGATCTTCGACATGTCGAGAATACCGTTGATCAGTTCCAGGAGATGCCCGCCGGATTCGTGGATCAGCTTGGAGTATTCGAGATACTTCGGACTTCCGACCGGTCCGAACATCTCGTGCGTCATCACTTCGGAAAAGCCGATGATGGCGTTCAAAGGGGTGCGCAATTCGTGGCTCATATTGGCGAGGAAACTCGTCTTGGCGCGTGACGCACTCTCGGCCAGATCGCGCGCCTCGATCAGCGCGCGCTCCTGCGCCTTTCGCTCGGAGATGTCGCGCGTGACGGCGACGATGTCGGCCGCCTCGTTGTGGGCGGGCGTTGCCGGACGGCAGCGGATCTCGGCCCACACATAAGAGTTGTCGCGCCGGCGCATGCGCACTTCTGCGGAGGCGGCGCGTGCGAAATAGGCCGCCTCCATGAAAGCCGCCTGCATGGCGCGCAGATCATCGGGATGCACCAAGGCCGACGGCGCCAGTCCGATCAGGTCCTCAGGTGCGCGATCCAGAATGGCCTGCGCGGCGGGACTGGCGAAGCGGATGCGCCCGTCGGAGGAGTGGCGCGTGATCAGGTCCATCGCATTGTCGGCGAGGAAGCGGTACATCGCCGCCCCTTCCGCGACCGCCATGTCGGCGGCCTGCTGGCGTTCCTGCGCTGCGGCGGCAACGAGGGCGGCCTGGATGACCGCGGCGAGAACGGAGACGGCATAGATCTCCCAGACCTCGATCGGCAGGCGCGAGGGCGGCAGCGCAGCCAACGCCTGCAGGGCGGCCACGACGACAATCGCAATCGCCGCGGCGCTCGCGGCCCGCAGCACCGCCGGACGCCCGCCCGAGAGTGCTGCTTCGGCGGGCACCAGCGCGAACCACACGATCAGCGGCGAGAGCACGCCGCCCGTGAGCGCGGAAAGATAGCCGATCAAGGCTGCGAAGAGCGCGATAGCCAACGTCTCGAGCGCCGGCAACGAGACGCGGGTGAAGCCGAGCAGCGCCAGAAAAGCCGGCGCCAAAAGTCCGGCCATGGCGATCAGTTCGGCAAGATCGGGCCGGCCGACCATCGCGATGAACCCGACACCCAGCGCCACCCCGATGGCCGCCTTCGATGCTTGCACAGTGATGAACATGCGGCGCTGGGCGCGCTCGCCGGTAACAGGTTCACTGCCGTAGATGTTAATCGCCATTAAAGGATCGGCCCCGTTTGCAGCGAGGGAGACGCCATCCTGAAACAGTTAGCTTAACGAAGGTTGAACGCGCGGGAACTTCGTTCGCTTCTTCTCAACACCTGTGGCGGAACTTATTCACGGATTCTTATGGCGGTACGCCGATTTCCTCGGTCAAGTCCGATTCGCATGTTCAAGAAACGCCTGCGACGGAACGCAAAATACTGTGGACAGTTTAGGCGAATGCGCCCTTCCCGCGTCGCGCGTCGATGGACCTTAACCGGCCGCCCGCAAAATTCATTGCCATGCAACTCTTTTGAACTTTAGCCATTGTTTAAAGTCAGGCGTGCATGCTTGCGCGCAGATAACAAGAAATTGGGGTGTCCGGCATGCTCTTTCGCGCGATTTTCTGGATCGGGCTTGTCGCCTTCCTGATGCCGCATGAGCCCGACCTCGGCTTCGGCAGGCCCGGCAGCCAGCCAAACGCGCGCGCGCGCGCTGCCACGGACGGCAGCGAGAAATTCCTCGCAAACGTGCGCTCGCTCGCACTGCGCAATCTCGACCAGGTCCGCGCCGATCTCGCCACCAACGGACATCCGCTCTACCGCCTCGTTTGACATGGGGGCATTCGCGCGTGCCAATGGACGCGCATGGACCCCAGCGAACATCGCGTCGTGCCGCTGCGCGGCTTTTCCGACCTCAAAGTCGGCGAAGTCTTCAATCTTCCGTCGCGCACCATCGGAGAGGCGAATTTCGCCGCCTTCCAGACCGTCAGTCTCGACAATCACCCGATCCATTATGACGTCGAATACTGCAAGAGGCTGGGCTATCCGGCGCCCCTTGCGCACGGGTTGCAGGTCTTGAGCTTCACCGCCGCGGGAGCGGGCCTGTTTCCCCATGTCATCGGCGAAAAACTGATCGGTTTCATCGAGGTGAACGCAAAGTTCCTCAAAGCCGTCTTTCCCGGCGACACGCTTTATCCCGCACTCACCATCAGCGAACTCACGCCTCAACGCACGACCGGAATCGTCGCCATGCGGGCCACGGTGCACAACCAGAAGAGCGAACTCGTGCTCGACGGCGTCCACCGCTATCTGATGAAACTATGACCCCCCGTCCTTGATCCAGCTGCGCAGCCGCGCGCGAGCCCTGAGGCGCAGACCGTAGTGGTCGGCAAGACGGTCGAGCGCGATGGCGAGAACCACCTTTGCCGAGCGCACGGGCCAGCCCTTGGCGCGTTCGGCCTCTTCCAATCCGCGCAAGTGACAGCAGACATCGAACAGAAGATCGTTGAGGCCCGGCCCCGCCGCCCGCATGGCGGCCGTGAAGCGTTGCTTGGCGGCGAGCACCATGTCGGTCAGCGGCGCTTCGGCGCGCTGGCCGCCGGCATTGCGGATCAAGGGCTGGGTCAAATCGATGCCCATGCGCGGCGTCAATCCGGCCAGCGTGAAATCGCGCCGCAACCGTTCGCCGGCATCGAATTGCACCGCGTCGATCACCCGGCGATGCCAAAGACGCGCGAGCGGCGATTCCGCCCAATTGATCGTGATGGATTCTTCCTTGCCGTCGGCACGCATCACCGTGCGGGTTTCGACGAGCTGATGCTGAAGCTGAAAACGATCGCCGGTCATCACAGGCGCTCCGCGATGGCGCGCAGCAACGTCTCCAGCCAGCCGAGCGTGCGATCGAGATCGGGATCATCGCGCAACGCTTCGACGCGCTGGATGGCGTGGCACACAGTCGAGCGGTCGCGCGCGAAGGCTTTCGCGACATCGCCGATGCTGAGCGAGAAGACGATGTGCGCGAGATACATCGCGATCTGACGGGCGAACGCGGCGTGCGAATTGCACCGCGACGCCGCACGGATTTCGTCGAGGGCGACGCCATAAGCCTGCGCCACCAGGATTTGCGTGACGCCGGCGCAGAGCGGACGCGCGACCAAACTCTCTTGCAAAATCAAATCGATCTGTCCCATGAAAGTCCCCTTATGTTGCGGCCCTTCGGGGCCGTGAAGGATAATTATCCTACAAACTGGGCCCTGTTGGATAAGTTTGCAACTTTTCATAGTAATTTGGCGCGAAACCGCGGCTTTGGGCCAAAATCTATCCACGCCCAAAGACAAAGTCCCGGCGGATATGATGGGAGTTCCAGAGACTTCGCGGCGCCGTTGACTTGCAACCCGCCGGCCGTACACACGTTGAAATTGTGGGATTAATGTCTTACGCCAGCTCCTGAAAATGCGCGGCGGCGATCCCCTTCCGGGCGCGCGCGCTGATACATTCGTCGCGCAGCCACGGACGCGTCACATGGCGAAGTCACATCCGATCCTTGCCGCGCTCGCGCTTATTCTGGCCGCGAGTTTGTCGGGCTGCATCTTCTTCGAGACCAAAGCCATGCGCGCGATGCGCAATGATCCCAACTTCAGGGCCGGCTATTCCGACGGCTGCGCCAGCGCCAATGCGCGCGGCACGTCCTTCAGGGGCGAGAAAGTTCGCGACGAGGGGTTGTTCAAGACGAACGAACCGTATCGCACCGGCTGGTCCAACGGTTACAGCACGTGCAACAACCAGCTCTACAGCCCGGGCACACCCAACATCAGCGACATGCCCGATCACCGGCCCAATCCGTAGACGGACGATTGCCCCGAACGCGCCTTAATGTGCCGTTAACCCTGGCGGCTCAAGGTGTTCGACGTGACGCACGGTTGGAACTGTCATATAATCCGTGTACGTCGCTATGGCTTCTGAAGGCAGACTGCGATGTTGGGACATCTGGTGCACAATCCCGAGCTGGACGAACGGCCGATCACGCATCCGCCGATGCTGCCCCAATGGATGCGCCGCGCGCTTGCTGCGCTCTTCCGCCGTCACCAGCACTGAGATCGCAAGCGCTTCCTACGAATATTTGCGCGGCTGCCACCAGGGAAAATAGGGCGGCATGTCGCCTGAGACTTTTTGCGGGAATTTGGCCGGCCGCTTTTCCAGAAACGAGACCACGCCTTCCTTCACGTCGGCCGAGGCGCCGCGCGAGTAGATGCCGCGGCTGTCGACCTTGTGCGCTTCCATCGGATGATCCATGCCGAGGCCCTTCCACATCATCTGGCGGATGAGCGCGATGGAAACCGGCGCGGTGTTGTCGACGATCTCCTTGGCGATGGCGCGGGCGCGCGGCAGGAGCTGGTCGGGCGGAACGATCTCAGCGACGAGGCCGCCGGCGAGCGCCTCCTTCGCGTCGAATACTTTGCCGGAGTAACACCAGGCGAGCGCCTGCTGGATGCCGACGAGGCGCGGCAGGAACCAGCTCGAAGCGGCTTCCGGTACGATGCCGCGGCGCGAAAAGACGAAGCCGAAACGCGCCTGCTCGCTCGCGATGCGGATGTCCATGGCGAGCTGCATGGTCACGCCGATGCCGACGGCGGGCCCGTTCACGGCGGCGATCACCGGTTTCAGGCATTCGAAGATCTCGAGCGTCAGCCGGCCGCCGCCGTCGCGCACACGCTCATCGCTCCAGTTCACCTGGTCGACCGGGCCGGCGTTGCGCTCGGGCCGATCGCTGCGTTGCGTCGCATCGAAGGTCGAGGCACCCGCGGAGAGGTCCGCGCCGGCGCAAAAAGCGCGCCCTGCGCCGGTGACGATGACGCAGCGAATGGCGTCGTCCTTGTTCGCGGTCTGAAACGCGTCGATCATCTCGTGCATCATCGTGCCGGTGAAGGCGTTGAGCTTCTCGGGACGGTTCAACGTGATGGTCAGGATGTTGTCGGCGACGTCGGTGATGATTTCCTTGTAGGCCATGGCGATCTCCAGAAGTGCGCGGGCGCCGAGCTTAGCCAACTTTGCGGTTGCCGCACGGACAGCTTCGTGCTACATGAGTGCTACACGCGTGCGACAAGGAAATACGCCATGAAAACCATGAATCTGCGCGATGCCAACCAGCAATTTTCCAGGCTGGTGCGGGAGGTGGAGGACAGCGGGCAAACGGTGGTGGTTCTGCGCAACGGCAGACCCGTGGTCAAAATCAGCGCCATGGTGCCGAAGCCGTTGGCCCGCACGCCCGAACAAGATGCAGCGCTGGCCCGTCTTCTCGATCCGAAGAACCACTTCAGATCGCCGCAAGGTTGGACGTTCGACAAGCAAGAAATTTGGGATGAGCAGATCAATCGGCACGCCGTCGTGCGTTCGCTTCCCGACAAGACCGGTCTGAAGAAACCGAAAAAATCGCGCCACCGTGGATGAACTTCTGACGTTGGACGCCAATATCCTGGTCTATTCCCAGGATGAGCGCGATCTCCGCAAACACAGGATAGCGAGCGAGCTCATTGCGGGCCTTCGTACCAGCAATGCGCTTCTCACGACCATCACATTGGGCGAATTCTACACCGTGGCGGTCCGCAAATTCATGACTGCCGCGCAAGCAAGGGTGCGCGTCGAAGACTTCATGACCCTGGTCCCGGTCGTCGGCTACGGACCCACACACATCCTGCGGGCAGCGTCCGAAGTCGAGGCTGGCCGGTTTTCATTTTGGGACTCGGTGATGCTGGCTTGTGCCGAAGATACCGGCTGTACGATATGCCTCAGCGAGGACATGACGGACGGCGCACGGCTGGGAAATATCGTCGTCCGGAATCCGTTCGGGCCGCGCGGCCTCAACGAGGAGATCCGCGCATTTCTCGAGCCCTGAAGCGGCTACTCCGCGGCGACCTGCTGGCGTTGCGGCTGGGCGGTGTAGATGCCCCTGGCCATGCGTGCATCGATCTCGGTGATGGCGCGGCGCAACTCGACCAGCGATTCCTCGATGTCGATCTTCTGACGCTCGAGCTTGTGCAACTGCTCCTCGAATTTCTTGCGCGCATGCATGGTCTGGCGCACGCCGCCGTCATGCACGTCGTAGAGATCGAGGATCTCGCGGATCTCGGCGAGCGCGAAGCCGACGCGGCGGCCGCGCAGGATGAGGATGATGCGGGCGCGATCGCGCGCCGAATAGATGCGCGTCTGGCCGCGCCGTTCGGGCGCGATCAAGCCTTCGTCTTCGTAGAAGCGCAGCGTGCGCGCGGTGACGGCGAATTCCTTGGTGAGCTGGCGGATGGTGAACGAGCGGTTCATGTGCTTTGCCCGGGCGCTCGGCTTTCTCGCCTCGTCGCCGGACCTCCCTGACAATTTCTCAGTGCCCGATTATCCGCTTACGCTTACGTCAACGTCAAGCAAGAAGATTCGCGCCAAGTCAAGGCCTTATGAGAGAGCCGCCTCCGACCGGCTGGTTATTCAGTGTACGGAGAGTTTGCCCGCGGCTGGGCAACGGATGATGAGAAATAGTCAATCTTCAGCAGCGACGCGCCGAATCTTTTGCAATTCCTCGCGCCGACCCGCTTGGCGATTTTTTGTGACCTTCGTGACTGCATTTGTCATTCGACTTGCACAAAGAGAGCGTACAAAAGTTGAGCCAGCGGGGGCATCGCCGGCTCAATGGAGGAAACGATGCCTGCTTATGAAATCTGTTACATCGACGAGAGCGGCAATCTCGCGCGCGCCTTCTCGGTTCGCTTCGAGAGCGAATTGCGCGCCAAGATCCTGGCGCATGCCATGAAGCCGTCCGATTGCCACCAGCTCGAAGTGTGGGATGGCAACAAGCTTGTCTATAGCCGTCCGGAACAGCAGCAGGTCGACGCCCGCTGGTGAGGTGCGCGCTCAATCGCCCGCGAACAGGCGATTGAGATCGCGTGCGCCGTGTACGATGTGAAGAACCTCGACGGTGTCCGTCAAAATGTGAAAGAGGATCACGTACGCGCTAAGGAACGCAATTCGAATTCCCTTGCCATAGGCTGGTCGCCGCGGATAGGAACGCGGCGCTGTTCCAATTCGTAGCGCCTTCTCCCTGAGTTGGCGCACGAATTCTCCGGCAAGCCGCGGGCTGTCCTGAGCGATGTAATCGAAAATATCTTCGAGATCTGTTTCGGCTTCAGCCGTGAGGACAACATGCATCAGTGACGGTTGCGCCCTTGCCGCTTTTGATCCGCTTCCAGGGCACGATATTTGGCCTCAAGACGCGCAAACACCTCTTCCGCAGGCTTCACCTCGCCGCGCTGTCCAGCCTCGATCGATTTCTGGATTCGCCGGCGGAATTCGGCTTTCGTCTTTGGCACGCGCACGCGTTCGGGCAGTTCGCGCGGCTTTCCCTTCCATTCGCGTACCGCTTCGCGCACCACTTCGCTCGCAGTGGCGTAGCGGCCGGAATCGACGGCATACCGGATGTCGTCGACCATATCCTTGGGCAACGAAATCGAGATTTTGCGGACCTTGGCCATGCTTGCTCCGGTAGGAAGAATTGCTACTTTATCCTACCGAGCCGCTATTGGAAAGGCCGACCTCGAGGCGCTTGAGATCCTCACACAAGGACTGGCGGGTGAATTTCATTCCTGCCGCGCAATCCCCACCCTCACGCCGCGATCAGCTTTTCCCTCGTCGCCCAGTCGAGCGACTTCTTGAGCGCGCGCTCGAGCCGGTCGAAGAGTTCGTTGATTTCCGCTTCGTTGATGATGAGCGGCGGACAGAGCGCGATGCGGTCGCCGAGCAAGGGTCGTGCGATCAGCCCTTCCTCCTGCGCGAAGCCGCTGAGGGTCGCGGCTGCCTGGCGCGTGCCTTCGAAGCTCTTCTTGGTGTTCTTGTCCGCGACGAGTTCGATGGCGCCGATCAGGCCGACGCCGACCGCCTCGCCGACCAAAGGATGCTCGGCCAGCGCCTTCAGCCGCTTCTGGAAGAGCGGCGCCACATGGCGAACATGGCCGACGAGATCGCGGCGTTGATAGATCTCGATCGTGCGAAGCGCGACCGCGCACGACACCGGATGACCGCCATAGGTGAAGCCGTGACCGAAGGTGCCGATCTTGCCCGACTCCTGCTCGATGATTTCGCTGAGCTCGGGCGAAAGAAGCACGGCGGAGATCGGCAGATAGGCGCTGGACAGCGCCTTGGCGATCGACATGCTTTCCGGTTCGAAACCATAGGTACCGCAGCCGAACCATTCGCCGGTGCGCCCGAAGCCGGTGATCACCTCGTCGTCGATCATGGGAATCCCATGCTTGTCGAGAACGCGCGTGACGGCATCGAAATAGCCCTCCGGCGGCATGATCACCCCGCCCGCGCCCATCACCGGTTCGGCGATCATCGCCGCAATGGTGTCCGGTCCTTCGCGTTCGATCAGCGTGTTCAGGTTCTGCGCCAGGCGCGCCGAGAATTGCGTCTCGCTTTCGCCGGGTTCGGCACAGCGATAATAGTGCGGCAGATCGGCATGTCGCGCGAAGTCGAATGGCAAATCGAAGCTCTTGTGATTGTTGGCAAGACCGGTGAGCGATGCGCTCGCCAGCGTCACGCCGTGATAGGCCTTGATGCGCGAGAGAATCTTTTTCTTCTTCGTCTGGCCGCGCGCATTCGAAGCGTACCAATAGAGCTTGATCTGAGTATCGTTGGCTTCCGATCCGGAGTTGGCGAAGAACACCTTGCCGACCGCAAACGGCGAAATCTCCTTCAGCTTCTCGGCCAGCGCGATCGCGGGCTCGTGGCTCCTGCCACCGAAGAGGTGACCATACGCCATCTTGCGCATCTGTTCGGCGGCGACATCGGCAAGCTCGTTCTCGCCCCAGCCGAGCGCGGTACACCAGAGCCCGGCCATCGCCTCGATATAGTCCTTGCCACTCTCATCATAGACGCGCACGCCCTTGCCCTTCTCCAGGATCATCGGGCCGGTGTCGCGGAATTTCACGAGGTTGGTGTACGGATGCAGCACGCTCTGCACGTCGCGCATCTGGGCATTGGAAAGCGGCATGATGGGTTCCTGTCGATGGGGATGGCTTCTATAGCAGAAATCAGCGCCGCTTTGGCCCCGCATTTGCGGGGCAAGAGGCATGCGGACGCGTCCGACTAACGCGCGCCGGGCGGCACCTCGACATGGTCGTAGTCGAAGAGCGATGTCATGACGTCACCGCCGCCAAGCCGCACTTCGGTCTTGAGCGGCAATCCGTTCGCCTTCGAGATCCAGATCCGGCTATGGCTGGCACGGGCCGGCGTCTGGTCTTCGACCATATAGAGCGTGGTGACAGCGCCGTTGATCGCCTCGTCGCCGCTCAGCTGACAAACCAGTTGATCCTTCAGCGTCGTCTTGTTGACCTTGTCGATCAGCTCCTTGGTGGTCATCGGCATCGTGTTCCACACCCGGCGCATCTCGACATACATTTTGTCGCCCGTCATGACGATATGGCTGGTCGTGGGCAAGTCGCCGGAATGTTCGATTTTGATGCTTGCGGCATACGGTCTGCTCACCCCGGCCAAGGTCGCCGCGCGCACGTCGGCACAGGTGTCAGCCGCCAGCGCATGCGACGCGAGCAAGGCCCAGAACGCGGCACTTGATGCGAACGGGAACTTCATGGCGCTGCGCTCGGTCTGGATTACGTCGTGCAGTCTAAGGCTGCCCGGGTTGGCTGCAAGGGTTCGCCATCGTGGGCCGCCTCGCGAAGCGTTTGCCCGCTTCGCGGCCGCTTCCTATGATGCGGCGACAAAATGGGGAACTGGCCATGTTGGGGCTGATGCAGGACTGGCCGTTGCTGGTCCACAAGATCATCGATCATGCCGCGCTGTTTCACGGCGATCGCGAAGTGGTGAGCCGCAGCGTCGAAGGCCCCATCCACCGCACCAACTACCGCGAGATTGCCATGCGTTCCCGAAAGGTCGCCGAGGCGCTGGACCGGCTTGGCATCAAGCCGGGCGACCGGGTGGCGACGCTCGCCTGGAATACATGGCGCCATCTCGAGACCTGGTACGGCATCGCCGGCATCGGTGCGGTCTATCACACGCTCAATCCCCGGCTCTTTCCCGACCAGCTCGTCTACATCGCCAATCACGCCGAAGACAAAGTCCTCTTCTTCGACATCACTTTCGCCGATCTCGTGGCCCAGATCGCGCCCAAGCTGAAGAATGTCGAGATCTACGTTGCGATGACCGACGCGGCGCATTTGCCCAAGGCGAATATCCCCAATCTCGTCGCCTATGAAGAGTTCATCGCCGGTTCGAGCGGCACGTTCGCGTGGAAGGAGTTCGACGAGAAATCGGCGTGCGGTCTCTGCTATACCTCGGGCACCACCGGCAATCCCAAGGGCGTGCTCTATTCGCATCGCTCCAACGTCATCCACGCGTTGATGGCGGCACAAACCGACGCGCAAGGCATCTCAAGTCGCGATTGCATCCTTCCCGTGGTGCCGATGTTTCACGCCAACGCCTGGGCGCTGGCGTTCAGCGCGCCGATGGTCGGTTCCAAGCTCGTCTTGCCCGGACCAAAGCTCGACGGTCCATCGCTCTGCGAACTTCTGACCGACGAGGTCGTGACGCTGACGGCGGCGGTTCCGACCGTGTGGCTCGCGCTCCTGCAATATCTCGAGCAGAGCGGAAAGACGCTGCCGCACATGAAGCGTGTCTTGATCGGCGGGTCGGCCTGTCCGCGCTCGATGATCGAGACGTTCGAGAAGAAGTATGACGTCCAGGTGATCCATGCCTGGGGCATGACGGAGATGAGCCCCTTGGGCACGCTCGGCACGCTCATGCATCACGTCGCGGAGCTGCCCTACGACCAGCAGCTCGACTTCAAGTGCAAGCAGGGCCATCCGGTGTTCGGCGTCGAAATGAAGATCGTGAACGACGCCGACGAGGAGATGCCGCGCGACGGCAAGGCCTTCGGCCGCCTCAAGGTGCGAGGCCCTGCGGTTGCCAAAGGTTACTTCCGCGGCGAAGGCCAGGATGCCTTCGATGCCGAAGGCTGGTTCGACACCGGCGACGTCGCGACGCTCGATCCCGACGGCTACATGACCATCACAGACCGCTCCAAGGACGTGATCAAGTCCGGCGGCGAATGGATCTCGTCGATCGAGATCGAGAATATCGCGGTCGGGCATCCAGCCGTCGCCGAAGCCGCGGTCATCGGTGTGCGCCACCCCAAGTGGGACGAACGGCCGCTCTTGATCGTGGTCTTAAAGCCCGGCCAGAAGGCGACGCGCGAAGACCTGCTGGCTTATTTGACCGGCAAGATCGCCAAGTGGTGGATGCCGGACGACGTGCAGTTCATCGACGAGATTCCGCACACCGCCACCGGCAAGATCCAGAAGACAGTCCTGCGCGAACGTTTCGGCGCCTATCGACTTCCCACCGCCGCGGAGTAGCACCCCTTCATGCGCGCGCAACGGTTCGCGGCCATTCTGTCGTTCGGCTGTTTCGTGCTGAGCGCGCTCGCGGGCCTTGTGGCAAGCGACGGCACGCGGCTTGGTTTCTGGGACTATGGCACGGGACTGACCATTCTGGCTCCCGCCGTCGTCCTTGCTCTCATCGGCTCGCTGGCAGGCGCTGTGTGGATCTCGAGCGCGCTTCGCAGGAACGACAGCACAGGCTGGCGTTATGGCGCGCTGGGTCTTGCCGGTTCGCTCGTCGTCGCCTTCATTCCCTTGAACCAGCTTCGCCTCTATTTGATCTCGCCGCCGATCCACGACATCTCAACGGACGTCGAATACGCACCGCCCTTCATCGCGCTCTTACCGCAACGCGCAGGGGCGACGAACGGACCCGACTATGACGGCATGAAGCTGGTTCAGTATGACGGCCGCAAGTCCCACGTCGCGGTCGTGCAGAAAAAGGCCTATCCCGACATCAAGGCCGACGGCGAGCTCGAAAGGCCGGCGGTGCTGTTCTGGCATGCCTTCGAGACAGCCAAGCGCATGTCGGGCTGGAACATCGTGTCGTTCGACGAGAAGACCGGCATGATCGAGGCATCGGTGACGAGCCCATGGTTCGGACTGACGTCCGACGTCGCCATCCGCGTCAAACCGGCCGGCAGGATCGGCGCCCGTCTCGACATTCGCAGCAAGAGCCGCATCGGCGAGAACGACATGGGCATGAATGCCCAGATCGTGCGCGACTTTCTGAAGGCCGTGGAAGGCAAGTGAGGCGGGCGAGAACGCCAAAACGGCAGGCCGCACGGCTTGGCGTGAATGCCGAGCTGCGACACACAGACGTTCACGCGTATTCTTCCTCGAATGGCACCGATGACTAGCAATGTCGGAGCGGCGTGGATTATTTATCGCGCCACGCGAGCGGATGACGCGCCAGAGCGCGGTCGAGCGTGACAAGCCGCATGCCCTCGACCTGGCACTGCGCCAGAAGGAGGCGATCGAACGGATCGCGGGTCGGCGGCTGTTCCTCCAGTTCCTCGATGGCGTGATGGTGATCGATG
>Ga0105237_10003955_pt1 | contig 17347 bp, 16 predicted proteins | sample KBSC24metaG_FD_81520 | JGI IMG/M metagenome (GOLD analysis project Ga0105237, IMG submission 81520) | Corn rhizosphere microbial communities from Kellogg Biological Station, Michigan, USA - KBS C2-4 metaG | ecosystem: Host-associated > Plants > Roots > Rhizosphere > Soil | place: Michigan, USA... | reverse complement strand
TGGTATCCATGGGGCGAAGAAGCTTTTGAAAAAGCGCGCGCGGAGAACAAGCCAGTGCTGTTGAGTATCGGCTACTCGGCCTGTCACTGGTGTCACGTGATGGCGCACGAATCGTTTGAAGACGAAGCGATCGCGCAGCTCATGAATGAGAACTTCGTGAACATCAAAGTCGACCGTGAAGAGCGCCCCGATCTCGATCAGATCTACATGAACGCAGTGCAGATGATGACTCATCACGGTGGTTGGCCCATGACGGTTTTCCTCACGCCGGATGGCGTGCCGTTCTACGGTGGCACTTACTTCCCGCCGCAGGATCGTTACAACATGCCGGGGTTTCCGAGAGTCTTGATCGGCGTTGCCGAAGCATACCGCGACCGACGGGACGACATCCGCGAGACTGGCACGTCGCTCGTCAACGAGCTTCGTCGTTTGAGTGAGACAAGCACTTCGGATCAACCGATCGAGAGGGAATTACTGGACGCGGCCTACGCCGGCATTATCAGGAATTACGACTCCGTCAACGGCGGTTTCGGTGGCGCGCCGAAGTTTCCACCGGCGATGACGCTCGAGTTTCTGCTTCGCACAACGGCGCGCACCGGAAATCAAGAGGCGCTCGACATCGTGAGTCACACCTGTAAAAAAATGGCGAATGGTGGAATCTACGATCAAATCGGCGGCGGTTTTCATCGCTACTCCACCGACTCGAAATGGCTCGTTCCTCACTTCGAAAAAATGCTCTACGACAATGCCCTTCTCTCACGGCTCTATCTCCACTACTACCAGGTGAGCCAGGATCCGTTAGCGAAAGAGACCGTCGAAGGAATTCTCGATTACGTTCTGCGTGAAATGACCGATCCTGCCGGCGGATTTTATTCGACGCAGGACGCCGACTCCGAAGGCCACGAAGGAAAGTTCTTTGTGTGGGACATCGACGAGATCCGAAACGTCCTTGGCGAACGCGATGCCGCGCTCTTCTGTGGCTACTACAACATCACCGAGTCCGGAAACTTCGAAGGCAAGAACATTCCAAACGTCACGTACTCAGTGGAAGATATCGCGAAAGAACACGGCGTTTCTGTTTCTGAATTGCAGGAGTCGCTCAAGGAAAGCAGACGCAAACTGTTTGAGTTGCGCGAAACGCGCATCAAGCCCGGTCGCGATGAAAAAGTCCTCACCGCCTGGAACGGTCTGATGATGGCCAGCTTTGCTGAAGCCGGCGTGATTTTAAACCGGCCTGATTACACCGCCGCCGCGCGACGCAATGCGGAATTCGTGATTTTTAATCTCCGAAAAGACGGCGCACTGCTTCGCACGTGGAAGGACGGTGTCGCGAAGTTTAATGCTTACCTTGAAGACTACGCGTTTCTGATCGAGGGTCTGACTACGCTGTTTGAAACAACCGGCGAGTTTCGTTGGCTCACGAAAGCACTGGCATTCAGTGTGGTCATGATCAAAGAATTTTGGGACGAGGATGCCGGCGGCTTCTTCTTTACCGGCACGAGTCATGAAAACCTCATCGTGCGCTCGAAGGACTTCTTTGATAACGCAACACCTTCGGGTAATTCGGTTGCCGCGCTCGTCTTACTGAAACTCGCGCTGCTTTCCGGCAACGAGAAATACCGCGATATCGCAACAGCCACCCTGGGCGCAATCGCTGATCAGGCTCGCAGGTATCCGTCAGGCTTCGGATACGCGCTGTCAGCGGCTGATTTTCTCCTCTCCACACCGAAAGAAATCGCAATCGTCGGAAACGATCCTTTTGACATCCAGCCGCTGCTGCGTGAGGTGTGGCGGAGATACTTGCCGAACAAGGTGGTTGCCGCGAGTTTTGGCGTCGATGTCATCCCGCTCCTGGAGAATCGTCCCCTCGTTAATGACCTCCCGACGGCGTACGTTTGCGTACATTATGCCTGCCAAAACCCCGTGACGGACCCCTTCGAGCTTGGTGCTCAGCTTCGACTTGGACAGGATTTATAAGATTTTTCAAGATGGACAAGATTGAATCCTGTCAATCCTGAAACATCTTGTAAATCCTGTGAAATCAGTCTATAGTTATCGTCGTGTCCAACAATGTTGGCACCTTACCAAGCGCGCTAAATTCCTCCACAAACCATCGTAATCTCCGAGTTTGGAAGGATTGGGTCCCCAGCAATGCTGAAAGCCGATTGGAAGAGCACCGCTCTCATTACAGGCATCTCCGTCCTGAGTCTGCTACTCCTGTTCTACCTGGCCGTCGTGTATCAGAGCGTGGTCCATGTGTTACTCGGCCTGCTCATCGCTGCGCTGGTCTATCTCCTCTATCGCGTCAACGAGCGCCGCCTCGAAGAGATTCAGCGCAACGAAGCGGAGCAGCGTCGCCACGTCGAGGAGATGGCGAGCATCCACATGAACACCATCGAGTCGCTGGCCATCGCGATCGACGCGAAGGACCAGACGACTCACGGTCACGTGCGTCGCACACAGATCTATGCCACACAGATGGGAGCGCTGCTCAACGTCTCCCAAAAAGAGTTGCAGGCACTTCACGCGGGCGCACTGCTTCACGATATCGGCAAGCTCGCGGTGCCGGAGTACATTTTGAACAAACCCGGCAAACTCACCGAAGCTGAGTTTGCAAAGATGAAGATTCACCCCAGCGTCGGCGGCGACATCCTCAAGCGCGTCAACTTCCCTTACCCGGTTGAAGACATCGTTCGTTACCACCACGAGAAGTGGGACGGCAGCGGTTATCCAAGAGGACTCAAAGCCGAAGCGATTCCACTCATTGCGCGCATCATCTCCGTAGTGGATTTCTACGACGCCACGCGTTGCGACCGTCCATATCGCAAAGGAATGAAGCGCGAAGAGTCGCTCGCACTGCTTCGCAGCATGGTGGGTACGGCGTTCGATCCCAGAGTTGTCGAAACGTTCACCAGGCACGTCGAGGAGTTCGATCGATTGATCGACTCGCAGGACATTCAGGAACAAGTCGCCTCCACGCCGTCCGTCGATACCGAAACGAGAACCAAGCCTGACGCGGGGCTCGCGCCGGACATTCTCGGTGTCTACGAAGAGACTTCAGGCTTTCGCTCGATCACTGAAGCACAGCGCGAGGTTTTCGCACTTCATGAAATCGCGCAGACGATCGGTTCTTCACTCAACCTGAGCGACACGGTGACGCTGGTCGCGAACAAACTCCGCGCGATCGTGCCTTTCGATACGTGCGTGATCTACCTCGTCCACGATCCTTCGGGCAAAGCGATCGCGGCGCATGTGGTTGGTGAAGAAGTAGAGGTATTCAAACGTCGACGGATAAACATCGGCGACGGAATCACGGGCTGGGTGATAGCCAACTCGCGCTCGATGTGCAATGCGTCGCCCGATCTGGATTTAGTTGGCCTGCCCGACGAGGTGGTCAAACGTTTTCGCGGCGTGCTTGTTTCGCCGTTGCAGCGTGAAGACGGCGCGTTTGGCGCCATTTCGCTGTATTCGCAAAGCAGAACGTCTTACACGGCGGAGCACGTGCGTCTGTTGGAGTCGGTTTGCCAGCACGCCTCGAGCGCACTCAATAACGCTCTGACATATGAAAAGACTCGGGAGAGCGCGCTGGTCGATCCGCTGACAGAACTGCCAAACGCGCGTGGCTTCTACATGATGCTCGAACAGCGCATTGCCGAGTGCCAGCGGATGAACAAAGAGCCTTTGGCGCTCGTCTGCATGGACATCGACGATTTCAAGGTCATAAACGACAAGTATGGACATTCGATCGGCGATCGATTACTGGCGAGTGTTGCGGGCGTTGTTCGTCGCGAACTGAGGCAGATGGACATTCTGACGCGGTACGCTGGAGACGAATTCGTCGCAATCATGCCGATGGCGTCAACCAAGATGGCAGGCTCGATCAGCGAACGGATGCGGAATGCGGTCGAAGATCAATTGTTTTCTGTGCGAGCGGGGACGATGGTGGGATTGGGCGTCAGTCTCGGCGTGGCGTGTTTTCCTGATGATGGGGAGACGTCCGAGGAATTGTTGACCGCCGCCGCCCGCCGCATGCAGCGCGACAAGAACTCACGCAAGACCTTCCTGACTGTGGCCGGCGCGGGTGTCAGCTCGATCGACATGATGAGGTAGTAGGCCACCAAAGGCACAAAAAACAGCACAAAAACTACAAATGACTCTCACCTCATTGGTAGTTTTTGTGCTTTTTTGTGGCTACGCTTATAATCCATCGCTTCATGAGCAACCAAACAGCAGCCGCCCCAGATCTGGATCAACACCAACTTAAACTCGAACGAGACAAGGCGAAGGAACGCCAGAAAAATCGTCTCAGCAACACTGGCCTGACCGTACATCAGCTCGTCGAGCTCTACCGGCAGATGCTTCTGATTCGACGCTTCGAGGAGAAGTCAGCGGAAGCCTACGTCGCCGGCAAGATCGGCGGCTTTTGCCACCTCTACATCGGCCAGGAGGCGGTCGGTGTTGGCGCGATTTCCACGGTCGGCAAAGACGACTACGTGCTCGGAAGTTATCGCGAACACGGCCTGGCCCTGGCCAAAGGGATGACGGCGAGATCGATCATGGCGGAACTCTTCGGCAAAGCCACCGGCTGTTCGAAGGGTAAGGGCGGTTCGATGCACATGTTCGATAAAAACCTCGGATTCCTCGGTGGTCATGCCATCGTCGGCGGCCAGATTCCGCTCGCGACCGGCGTCGCTTTCGCCGCTAAATACAAAGGCACAGACCAGGTGGCGCTCTGTTTCTTCGGCGAGGCGGCGGTGAATCAGGGGGCTTTCCACGAGTCGCTGAACATGGCGCAGCTCTGGAAACTTCCCTGCATCTACATCTGCGAAAACAATCAGTACGGAATGGGCACATCGCTCGAGCGCGCCATGTCTCTGAGCAACATCTCGGAAAAGGGTTGCGCCTACTCGATGGCTTCAGAGTTTGTCGACGGCATGGACGTGCTCGCAGTTCGCAACGCCACGCTGCGTGCAGTTGAACGCGCTCGCAAGGAGAAGTTGCCGACACTGCTCGAGATTCGCACGTATCGTTTCATGGGCCACTCGATGTCTGACCCTGGAAACTATCGCACGCGCGCAGAGATCGAGAAGTACCAGGAACGCGATCCGATCAAGCTCTTCGCGGCGAGCCTGCTCGAGGAGAAATTTATCGACGACAAAGGACTCGAAGAGATCGACCGGAAAGCGCGTGAAGTGGTCGAAGACGCTCTGCGTTTTGCCGATGAAAGTCCCTTGCCCGAAGCTGAAGAGCTCTACACAGACGTCTACGCCAACCCAATCGAACCAGGCCGCAAATAATGTCGACAATCACGATACGCGAAGCACTCAATCAGGCCCTCCGCGAGGAGTTGGCGCGCGATGAAACAGTCTTTCTGATGGGCGAGGAAGTCGCCGAATACGATGGCGCTTACAAGGTCACCAAAGGCCTGCTCAAGGAGTTTGGTGGGAAGAGAGTTATCGATACACCGATTACTGAGCTGGGTTTCAGCGGTCTCGGAGTCGGCGCAGCGATGGTGGGACTCAGACCCGTCGTCGAGTTCATGACCTTCAACTTCTCGATCCTGGCGACAGACCAAATCATCAACTCGGCCGCCAAGATGCTCTACATGTCAGGCGGCCAGTTCAACATTCCGATTGTCTTTCGTGGCCCAGGCGGTTCGGCGTTTCAGGTTTCATCACAGCACTCGCAGGCACTCGAGTCGTGGTACGCGTACTTCCCCGGTCTTAAAGTCGTCATGCCGTCGACTGCGGCCGATGCAAAAGGACTTTTGAAGTCCTCAATTCGCGATGACGACCCGGTGATTTTCATCGAACAGGAACGCATGTACGGGAACAAAGGCGAGGTTCCCGACGATCCTGATTTCACGATTCCGCTCGGAGTAGCCGACGTCAAACGCGAAGGAACAGACGTCACCATCGTCGCGAGATCCTTGATGGTCCCCGTTGCGCTTAAGGCCGCAGAGATGCTGGAGCAGCAGAAAGTCTCCTGCGAAGTAGTCGATCCGCGAACGATCAGACCGCTGGATATCGATACGATTATCGAGTCAGTGAAGAAGACAAATCGCGTCGTGGTGGCGGAAGAATCGCACCCGGTTTGCAGCGTCGGCGCGGAGATCGCCACGCAGATCATGGAACGCGCGTTCGACTATCTCGATGCTCCGGTGAAGCGGGTTTCGGGAGCGGACGTGCCGATGCCTTACGCGAAGAATCTCGAGCAGCTCGCGATTCCCGATGTGAATCGCATCGTCGCTGCTGTGCGCGAAGTCGCTTATCTCGATTAGGTTAATTCATAATTAAGGGAACCGAATGGCCACTAAGGTAATCATGCCGAAGCTCTCCCCGACTATGGAGGAGGGACAGATATCGCGTTGGTTGAAGAAAGAGGGAGACAAGGTCTCCATGGGCGAGCCGCTAGCCGAGATCGACACCGATAAGGCGACGATGGAAATGCAAGCGCTTGCGAACGGCGTGCTGCGGAAGATTTTGATTAATGAGGGACAGTCAGCACCGTTGGGTCAAACGATCGCGGTGATTGGCGAACCGAACGAAGACATTGCGGCGCTGGTTTCTGAAGCACCTGCCGCGCCGGCGAAGGAAGAGCCGAAGAAACTCGAAGAACCCGCGGCTCCGCCGCCTCCACCGCAAGCGAAAGCTGCGGCGGCGAGTGCTCAGCCGGCGAGCGGAGTAGACGGCCGACAACCGCAGGCAGCAACGGCAGATTCGGGAAGATTGATAGTTTCGCCGCTCGCTGCACGTATGGCTGCTGAAGCCGGAATTGATCTGCGGTCCCTTCAGGGTAGTGGACCCGGCGGACGAATCATCAAGAAAGACATCGAAGCGGCGATCAGCCAGCCGAAAGCCGCGCCTGCGCCGGCGGCGTTCCCGCGAGCCGTCGAACCGCGTCAGTTCCCGCAGGCTGCCGCATCAGGATATCGAGACGAACCCGCAACCGAGATCCGCAAGGTTATCGCGAAGCGCCTGGTTACTTCACTCGGACCAGTCCCGCACTTCTTCCTTACGACCGAGATCGAGATGGACCGCGCTGCGGAAATGCGCAAGGGCATCAACGCTCTCGATCCTGATCTCAAGATCAGTATCAACGACATCATTATCAAGGTGGTGGCTGCGGCGTTGATACAACATCCGGAAGTGAATGCGTCGTTCCAGGAGAAGTTTATTCGCTATTACGAACACGCGGACGTCGGCGTCGCAGTGGCGATCCAGGATGGACTGATCACGCCCGTGGTGCGGTCAGCGGATCAGAAGTCGCTCAGCGAGATCGCGGCGGAAGTGCGCGAATTGGCGGAGCGGGCGCGTTCGCGGAAACTGAAACCCGAGGAATACACCGGCGCGAGTTTTTCGATCAGCAATCTGGGAATGTTTGGGATCGATGAATTTACGGCGGTGATTAACCCACCCGAAGGGGCGATCCTGGCGGTTGGTGCGATGAGTCCGAAGCCTGTCGTTCGCGACAACGAAATCGTGATCAGACAGATCATGAGGGTGACGATGTCGTGCGACCATCGCGTGATCGATGGCGCCACCGGCGCTCGCTTCCTGCAGACCTTCAAAAAGATTCTCGAGAACCCGCTTTATTTGGTCGTTTAGTTAGACAGGATTTACAAGATTTTTCAGGATTAATCTCGTCAATCCTGAAATATCCTGTAAATCCTGTCTAACCGAATCTACGCCGCGCGTGCTGTATCTTTCTTAAAGCAACTCAGGATCTCTTCCGCGTCGAGCGTGTCGCGCTCCATGAGCATCTCCACAAGACGGCCGATCGAGTCCTGCTCGGTAGTGACGATCGCGCACGCGCGCTCGAGTTGAGCATTGATCAGCTCGTTCGTAGCGTCTTCGACTTTGTCCAGCAGGCTCTGGCTGTGCGGTTGATCCGGTTGACCCAGGTGAATCGGCCCCAGCCGGCTCATACCAAACTCACTCACCATTCGCCGCGCAATCTCGACCGCACGTTCGATGTCGTTCGACGCTCCCGCAGTCATCGTCGAAAGCAGTACCTGCTCCGCCGCACGACCACCCAGCAACAACGCAATCTGATCCTCGAGATACTCGCGCTTCTTCATAAACCGATCGCGCTCCGGCAGTGACTGCGTCACACCCAGCGCCCGCCCGCGTGGAAGAATCGAAACCTTGTGAATCGGGTCGCCATTTTCCACCGCGAGTCCGACCGCGACGTGTCCAGCTTCGTGCACCGCCGTCGCGTACCGCTCGTCGTCGTCCATCATGAATCCCTGACGTTCGGCGCCCATCAAAATGCGGTCACGCGCGATTTCGATGTGCTTTCGACCCACGGCCTCGGAATCATCACGCGTCGCTGCAATCGCTGCCTCGTTCATCAGGTTCGCGAGTTCCGCTCCTGAGAAGCCGGGCGTGCCTCGTGCGATCCACTTGAGATCGAGCCCGTCTTCCAATTTGAGGTTGCGTGCATGGACTTTCAGAATCGCTTCACGTCCGGAAACATCCGCGAGGTTTACCGCGATCTCGCGATCGAATCTGCCGGGCCGGGTCAGCGCCTTGTCGAGTATGTCTGGACGGTTCGTAGAAGCGATGACTACAACGGCTGTCGATTGATCGAATCCATCCATTTCGACGAGCAACTGGTTGAGTGTCTGGTCCTGATCGGCGGAGGCGGAGTCGCCGCCGCGTCCACGCTGACGTCCGAGCGCATCGACCTCGTCGATGAAGATAATGCAGGGCGAGAGTTTTCTTCCCTTTGCAAACAGATGTCGCACGCGTGCAGCGCCGAGTCCGGCGAATTTTTCCTGGAAGCTCGAACCCGAGGCTGCTAGAAACGCAACGCCCGCTTCTTTCGCCGCCGCTCGCGCGAGCAAAGTCTTTCCTGTTCCTGGCGGACCGTAAAGCAGGATGCCGCGTGGAACACGACCACCGAGACGGCTGAACCGCTCGGGATTTCGCAGAAACTCAATCGTCTCAGTTAACTCAGAGCGTGCCTCGTCCACGCCGGCCACGTCGTCGAACCCTACGTTCTGCTTCCCGCTGTGGTTTTCGAGTTCAAACGAACCACGACCACTCATGCTCGCGTAAATTCTCCAACCCGCAAAGCCGATCAACCCAAGCGTCAGCACCGGCAACATCCAGCTCGCCACCGTCGCCAGCAGACCCGGCTGTAGCGGCCGGTACTCCACCGGCACGTTGCTCTTGCGGAACATCTCCACCACTTTGTCCTGCGCTGTCGCGCCTGTCACCGTCGCTTCGACGAGCGAGCCATCCGTTTTCGTGACGGTTATGGTCTCGCCTTCGACCTGAAGCGCAACGGCGCTTCCGGCTTCAGCCATGGTGTAGAGCTGCGAATAGTTAATTTTCTGCACAGGGGGCTGTGTGCGCAGATAGTTAAGAATCGTGGCAGCGGTCACAAAGGAAATGGTCGCGATCGCGAGGGCAATGACGGCGACTCTTCGTGTTCGAACTGATACCCGCGGCGTGGGGGTGGGCATACAAAAAACCTCCAGAAAGGCCGGGCGGAGTTCACCTCCGACTGACCGTAAAAATCTAAAAAGCAAAGAATCGGGGTTCGGAAAAGCGACGGAACTTCAAAAAGGAAGGACCCGCACGCGAAATAGAGACAGGCTCTTAAAACACCGAGCGCCTGCGATTTGCGAAGCGCTGTGTGTCACTTTACCAGTCACCATTATGTGAAGTCCAGAACAAGTTCGTGAAATTTGTTAATCCCGGCGCATATCTTCCGAGCGGACGTATAGGACTTATTCGATTGAGTCATTGACTGCTTTATTTTCATACGCGCGGAAGCGGCTATTTCTCGCAAAACCCAAGGAAATGCTAGGAAGCACGAAAGCGGCATGGGCGTTGCTCCAACCAAACCGCGATTGCTTTTGTACCAACGAAAATTTTGGACGGCGTGGTTGACAAAAGGAGGAAGACGAAATGCTTTGGACGATTTTTGTAATTCTGTTGGTTCTGTGGTTACTCGGCGTGGTAAGTAGTTACACGGTTGGTGGTTTCATCCACATATTGCTGGTGTTGGCGCTCGTGGTGCTGCTTATCAACATAATTGGAGGTCGTCGGACAGTCGTTTAGTCGTTTAGGCAACTGCACACTGTTTGCCCTGCTCGACGCCCGACAAGCGTGATGACCGACCGCAAGGTCGGGCGTCTTAGATATCAGGTAAGTGGTAGATCGATCACACTAATGATTCGCCCTACTGGATACAGATTCATTTGGGGATCCCAGTAGGGCGAACGTCTATAGAAAAACCGCAAACGCTCTGAAGGACTGGCGGCGAACTCTGCGTCGGTTGCGAGGAGGTCTTCGAACTCCTGTCGCAGCGCAGGATCGTTTGCCATCATTTCGCGCGCAAGCGCTTCGAGTACGTAGTGCTCGGCGTACTCCTTCTCTTCAAAGATCGCGTTGAAGAATCCCCAACGCGCCAGCGAGTCGGGCGCTTCGGGTTCGAGTAAGTTCATAATCACTTTCGCCGGCGGTTGGGCCAGCGGCACGACGATCGAGCCTGTCGGAAACACGCGCGTCGCTATTGATCGTGTGACGTCGAAGCTCGGCATGAGCCGTCCTTCAAATGGACCCGCGGGCCAGCGCACATTCGTAAATCGATACGTCTCAACTTCGATCGGGACAAACTCCGCTAGCGTCTTCATCTTAAGACCGTGCGCTTTCAGCACATCGATCACTTCTGTCCACTGTACGGGAACAATGTATTGCAGCGGTGGCGCGACTGCTTTCGTGACTCTGAAAGTCTGATACATCGGAATCGTGAGATCGAGAGGTTGTCGACCATAGACCACGCGCAAGTCGCCCGACACGTCGCTTTGTTCCGTCTCGTATTCAAAAGCCGCTAACTCAAACGGCGTTGTCTCCTCGGTGAGTTCGAAATCCAATGGATAGATTCGGTCGGGGTTGTAGTCTTTGCCCGCAGCGGCTGTACGCGCATCTGCCTCGCGACCGATCCTTCGCAGTCGCTCCGGATCGCGATTCACTTCCGTTAGTGCTGCCTTCAGAAAAGCGTAGGTGCCGATCACGCGCGAGCGATAGTCTTTGATCATGTGCGTTTCGATCAGAATCCCTGCACGGTTTCGCAGCGGAACGTATCCGGTCGAGAAACGTGGCGAGCCGTTGAAGTCGCGGGTGCCGAGTGTGAGATCACGATTGTCGATAAACTCGAGATACCAGGAGATCACGTTGCCTGCGGCTTCTGTTGCCGGTGCGACTTTGCCGCCGAAAACGTCTCGCTCCCATTCGAGTACGGCATAGTCAACGCCGTCGTGGTGTTCGTGGTGGTAGGTGATATTGCACCGATAATCGGCGCCGTCGGTGACGTGACAATCGATAAAGAGATCCGGCTGCCATTCGTTCCACAGACGAATCCACGCGCGTGTTTCGGGTGTGTCGGCTTTCATGTAGTCGCGATTGAGATTCTGATAAGTGCTGGTCGTGCGCCAACCCATCTCCGCTGGTCCATTCTGATTGATGCGGTTGTATGGAGTTGCTCGTTCGTGACCGTCGGTGTTGTAAATCGGGATGAAGAGCAGCACGACGTTCGTCAGTATGCCTGCGACGCTTTTCGTGATAGCGATGTCGCGGAGTAAAGCGAGTCCGGCGTCTTTTCCGTCAGGTTCACCGGCGTGAATGCAGGCTTGAATGAGTACGACGGCTTTACCTTCGGCGTGCGCGGCCTGTCGCGTGAAGGTGCCCGTTTCGGAGGCGATGATCAATGGTAATTCCCTGCCCTCGCCGCTGAATCCGAAGCTTTCGAAGTCGATCGACGGCGATGCGTGTGCGAGTCGACGTGCGTAGGCGACGGTGTCTGAGTAACTCGGTGTTTCGTGATAGTCGCTCGCCTCGGCGTGCGTGCGCCACTCCGGAGGAATCTGTGTTGTGGACATAGTTTTTCTCTGCGGCCCTCTGCGTATCTCTGCGTCCTCTGCGTTAACCTGCTGATTGAACGCAGAGTACGCAGAGATACGCAGGGGTACGCAGAGAAAAGTTAACGAAGTTCGATGTTACAGGAACGGCACTCTCGTCGCCTGCGTGCGTTGAGAGTGCCGCATGATGCGCAGCGAATGTACATCGTGCGCGTGAACCACGTCGTAATGAACGCACTAACGCCCAGAATCCCGATCAGGACCGCTGCGTTCAAAAGAAAGTCCTTCAAACTCTAACGATTTTCTCCTCGTGGGCTATAACTCAGCCCGCGTTCATAACCCGACTGAAATGGCCTGTCAAGCGTCGCGCCGGCATAGGCCGTCCGCAACTCGTCTTCGACTTCCGAATACGCCTTGCCGCGGCGCCTGGGATGCAGCGCAGCCTGATATCCGCGACGGTAACTCGGCTCGTCCTGATCCCAGTCTCCCTCATAGCGTTTTCGCTCGTCTTCTCGCAATTCGTTCCACCAGTGCTCGCGAAGAGCGTCGACATCCTCTGCACCGGTATCTCTCAATACGGTTCTTGCTCGATAAGCCTGGTCATCCTCGACGGAAGCAATGACGACCGAGTTCCCATGACGTAATGCATCTTCGTAAACAAACACGTCTTCATGCGGAATTCCCTCGCCCAGCTCCTCTTCAACCGTATCGCCGACCGCAGAACCCGCGGCTGCGCCAACCAACCCGAGCAGCGCGGCTCCGACCATTCCAAACGCGACCACCGGTCCGACGCCCGGTATTGCGAGGCTCGCCACCGCCAAGCCCAACGTCGCACCACTCGCAGCTCCCATCGCACCGCCGACGGCGGCGCCCATTGCCTTGCCCATTCCAGGCTCTTCCGTGTCAGTGACCGGAACACCCTTTTCCAGTCCTTCCGGCGCGGTGCCTGGGCTAACTGTTCCGATTCGGTTGTCAGGTATACCTAGTGTTCTTAATTCATTTACTGCCTTTTCAGCCTCATCTCGTGATTTAAATACCGCAGTCACTATCTCCATTGTTTGTCCCTCCCGATTTGGTATGACTACTTTCTTAATGCGACTGACATTCCGCAGCAAGCATTGAGACGAATCGACACAAATCGTTGAGGAATTCCGCAAAGCTATGTTAGAGTCGAAGCGCGATCAACCACACCCAACATGAGGGCTCAATAGCGGATGTTCGATATTGTAGACAAACATTGGCCGATGTCGGAGGGCGACGGAAAAGCGACGCGAAAGAAGCGGCCACGCATTCTGGCAATCACCACCGACTGCTGCACTGGTTGCTCCGGTTCGCCGGCGTGTATCGAATACTGTCCGATTGAAGCCTGTATGTTCTGGGTGCCCGACGAAGACCATCCTCCGTTCGGGCGAATCGAAGTAGATCCTTATCTCTGCATCGGCTGCCAGAAGTGCACGAGCAAAGGTCCTGACGGCGCGTTTCTCGATGGCTGTCCGTGGGACGCGATTGAGATGGTTCCGACCGACGACTGGGAAGCAGTGCACGGCATCGTTCTTCCCGATGCGCCACCCGCCCCACCGGCCTAAGCCGCAGATGACACAGATAAATGCGGATCTCACATTACTGAATTAAGATCCGTGTTTTTTATCCGTTTAATCTGTGGCTCTGCTTGCGATGGATTTTGCAGTTAGAGTGGCTTGGTCCTTCACGCGTGCGGAAACTTCGGTCGTCGTTACATAACTCTGCACGAGTTGCAGATCGTCTTTAGTACCGACCAGCGAGAGACCACGCAGCGCCTCCCAAACACTGTCTTCATCCGAGATCAGATTCAGGATCTCATCGTCACGCGACACCTGCGAGCCGTTCGGCTTGAGGATCTTGTTGACCCGTCCGGGCAGAGGCGATCGGATCTCCGCGACTTGCGCGTCAGGTTGTTGAATGCGGGCGAGTAGGGTTTGGCGCGCGACGGTCGCACCCTCTCTCAGACTGCTCGCAACCACTCCGTCTGCGGGCGCTTTCAGTGAATATGGTTTCAACGTCGAAACAAGCTCTTCGCGACCGCTCGGATCCCCAAACCGGACCAACGCCAGCGCAGCGTTGCGACGAACAATCGGTTCCGGATCGTGCACCAACTTCAACAGCGCCTCGTGGAACTCCTTCGACTGATTATCAAATCCCATCAACCACGCTACGGTCAGGCGATACTCGGTTTCCGAATTTGCGCTCAGCGCGATCAACTGTGGATACCAACTCTTCGCACCGCCATCGCCGCGCTCCATGCGTTTTTGGATCTGCACCAGCGCGTGTTGCACGTGCCGTGGTTTCTTCTCGTCGGCGAGATACGTCGAAATATCCGCATCCGACAAACCACGACCGAACCACGAGAAGTACCACGCCAGGCAAGTAGCGGCGACGAAGAGAATCGCGAGAATCAGAATCGGACCAGAACCCGGAGTCCGCCTACGCGCCTCTGACACTCTTATCTCAGGATGATTGCCGTTCTCAGCCATCAGGAAGGATAAATCTGGTAAAGCATAAGATAAACGATCACTCCGCTTATGCACACGTACAGCCAGAGCGGCAGCGTGATCCTCGCGATTCGCCGGTGCCGCGCGAAGTCTCCTCTAACGGCACGATAAAACGTAACCGCCACGAGCGGCACGATTACAACTGCCAGGATCGTGTGCGTTATAAGGATGGTGAAGTAGATCGGGCGCGCGAGGCCGGTTCCCGGAAAACGCGTCGCGCCGTGGTGAAAGTGATAAGTGAGATAGGACGCGAGAAATAGAAGCGACACCACGAGCGCTGCAATCTGGCACGCGCGATGGGCAATAACATTTCGCGCCCTGATGAAGCTGTAGCCTGTGAACAACAGCACCGCACTCGTGGCGTTAAGACAGGCATTCAGATGCGGCAAATAAGAAAAGTAATCAATCACAAACTCTTTTGTGCGTTTTGTGCTTTATTGTGGCTGGCCTTCTTTCTTACCAAGGCGCGCGACAATAGCCCTGACGTCCGGCGGAACCGCACGGCCTTTCGCGTCGAGTAACGGCGGGGTTTGCGATCCGATGGCGTTCCAGTTTCCATCGGCTGGAGCTGGAATCGATCGCTTCATGAAAGGAACAGGCAAACGACCTTGAGACTTGAGATAAAGCAGCGGGTTGATTGCAAATAGCAGCGCCATCACGAGGCTCACTACGACGATGAACATCGTGTCGATGGTGAAAAAGTCGCCTGAGGTGAGCGCGCTCCACACGGCCAGCACGAGAAAAGCCAAAGCAATAACAATACAAGCAAGGTTCAGTATTTTGAGTTCTTTGCTCATTTAGTGTTTCTTTTTTCCAGCCGGCGCGCGCCGCTCACTAGCCTCTTCATACCCACATCTTTCACACGTCCACAACGGAAACGACCCGGCTGGATCCGCTCCGGATTGGTAAACGGCACGGTCGGAAGGAATGATCTTTCCGCCGCAACGCGGACACACACGCCCGCGGGTCGTGCGTTTTTCAACATCGAGTGCGAGCGGATTGTCGTCAGTCATCTGATCGGTAACGTTTCAGCACGATGAAGATCGAACAGAAGATCGTTGCCGGCGGCACTAACAAAACCAGCACGCCGATGTTGAAGTTGCGAATGAAGCGACTGTTGGTGGCGCTCGTCAAAGCGGCCCGGCACATCGAACACTGTGCCGGCGTATCAGAACTTGCCAGCAGCACAAGCGCCATCGCTACAACGATCAGAGCTAAGACTCGCCACCAATTCGATTTCATTACGGCTCCTCTGCAGCCGGAGGCGCTACCGCTGGTTGTTCCTTAAATTGGTAACGCAACCCGGCAGAACGAAAACTATCGGGGAAGAACACAAACAAAAGCATAATACAAACCACCAGCATTGGGATAATCGTCAGAATCAGGCTCAGCCGCTCAAACTTCATGTGCATGAAGTAGGCGATGATCAGTGCTGCTTTGATGATCGAAAGACCGAGCAGCACAGCCAACATCAAGTAGATCGGCATGGGCTTGTAAGCCAGGAAGATCTCGACGAGAGTCAGAGCTAACAGCCAAACCCAGATCGAGATGAACAGCTTGTTGCTACCGGCAAAATGTTCTTCAACGTGTGCGTCCGCAGTCATTTCATTCCCTCCGATGGCTTAATGACCCGCAAGGTGATGGCCCGCGTCGACCGACATGATGTAAATCAGCGGGAACACAAACATCCAGACAAGGTCGACGAAGTGCCAGTAAAGGCCACTGATCTCGACGTCTTCGTGCTTGAGTTTCTTGATGCGCCCAGCGACCACCAACAGGTAAATCGCGCCGGTAGCTACGTGGAACATGTGCAGTCCGGTGATGGTGAAGAAGGTCGCGCCAAACAGCGGCGAAGGAGGAATGCCGCTAGTAGTCGTAAATACCTTGACCCAGTGCTCAGGCAGGAAGAACGGCCGCATGCCTTCGTCGATCAGGTGTTTCCATTCGATCAAGTGGAGCACGATGAAGGCCACACCGAACAATATGGTCAACAGGATCCACTTCCTCGCCTTGTCTTTGTCGCCTCGACTCGAAGCCGACACGCCAAACACCATCGTCAAGCTCGACGAGAGCAGGCAGAAGGTCATGACCGAGGAGAAGATAATGCTCGGCCAGAACGGAAATGGAGTCGGCCAGACGTTTGACGCGCGCAGATAGCTGTAGCCTATGAGCAGCGCCGAAAACGTCAGCGAGTCGGAAACAATGAACAACCACATTCCCAGCTTGCGATGGCCCACGCGATAAGGAAGGGCGCCGCCTTCCCAATCGACCGCCGGGAAATGTCCCACACGTGCTTCAGTACTCACCTGTCACCTCCAAAGGAATAGGAGTAGGAATAGGTAGATCCAAAGAGCGTCCATGAAATGCCAGTAAATCGAAACCGCATCCGCTGCCCCCTGCGTCCTGGCTTTTGCCAAAGGCGTGCCTGGCTCGCGTCGCGATCGGAACCAGAGAAATATGAGAGCCAGCAGACCACCAGCCACGTGCACCGCGTGTGCACCCGTCAACAGATAGAAGAACGAACTGTGTGGATGGCTGGCGAGATAAACTCCCTGCGCCGACAACTCTCGCCACGCGCTCAACTGCGAAGCCAGAAATACGAGACCGAGCAAGGTTGTAATCAGCAGGTAGCGCGCGTATGCGTCGTGAAGCGAAGCTTTCAGTTTTCGCCTCGAGATCTCGATCGTGACACTGCTGAGCAACAGCAATGCAGTGCTGACGAAGATGGCACGCGGCATCCTGACCGGAAGCCAGTCGTAAGAGGTTGCCGACCTGACGATGTAAGCGCTACTCAGCGACGTAAACAACATCACCATCGACGCCAGCGCCACCCACATGCCGGTCCGGTAACGAGAACCAATTGTGTTAACTACAGCAGACATCTGTTTTCCTACTTACTTAGGCTTCGCCTCATAAGGCGAATCATTGTTGGATACAGTCAGTACCG
>Ga0105237_10003950_pt1 | contig 17364 bp, 9 predicted proteins | sample KBSC24metaG_FD_81520 | JGI IMG/M metagenome (GOLD analysis project Ga0105237, IMG submission 81520) | Corn rhizosphere microbial communities from Kellogg Biological Station, Michigan, USA - KBS C2-4 metaG | ecosystem: Host-associated > Plants > Roots > Rhizosphere > Soil | place: Michigan, USA... | reverse complement strand
CGCATCTCCTGCTGGCCCTCGTTTGTCTCAACGCCGCCTCGCTGGCAGCCGCTCAATCGCCAACCCTCCAGGCCAGCGCTGGCCGTGAGCCGATCACGCCAATCCCTGCCACGCCTGCCCAAGACCCGCAGCGCGTGCTGCTCGGAGAAAGATTGTTCGCTGACCGGCGTTTGTCTCACGATAATACACACAGTTGTTCGTCGTGCCACGATATAGGAACCAACGGCGCCAGTGCCAATACCCGCGACACGGCCGAGGGGCAACCGATGGTGCTCAATACGCCGACGGTCTTCAATGCAAGCCTGAATTTTCGCCTGAACTGGGAAGGGAATTTCCGCTCACTCGAAGAAGGAGCCGAGAATAGTCTTCGCAATCCTGCAATTATGGCGTCGAGCGGGGACGAAGTCGTGCGCAAGCTTCGTTCTGATCCCGAAACGGCAAGGCAATTCCGCGACGCCTACGGTAGGGAGCCCGATGTCGCCGCCGTCCTGGATGCAATTGCGACATACGAACGGTCCCTCGTTACGCCGGGCAGCCGCTTCGACCGATGGCTTGCGGGCGAAGCCGACGCGATCACGCCGGATGAGCTGTCCGGCTATCAGGTTTTCAAATCGCTCGGCTGCGTTACTTGCCATCAGGGCGTCAATGTGGGTGGGAATCTGTTTCAGCGGCACGGCATTTTCCATCCATTGGGTTCGCCGGAGCCCGTATTGCTCCGCGTTCCAAGCCTGCGAAATGTAGCAACCACGGCGCCCTATTTCCACGACGGTAGCGTGTCCACGCTGCCGGAGGCGGTCAAAGCGATGGGCATCGCCCAACTCGACCGTGTGCTAACGAATCAGCAAATCGCCGCCATCGTTGGCTTCCTCAATACGCTGACCGGCACCTACCGGGGTCGGGAGGTGCGGCCGGCCGCTACCGCACCACGCGGGGGCGCTGCGCTGCCATGAGGAATTTGCCGGGTGCCCTCGGAGTTTCACTTCTGCTCGCGCTACTTACCTGGCTGCTGCTGCGCGGAATCGATACAGGCGCACCGGCTTATGCGGTGACGCTCCGGGCCTTCGACGACTACGCCCTGGCCGAGGCCTCTCTCCATCGCGACGTCCTGCAGGCGCGCGCCGGTCTGCTTCGCAACTACGACGCATTTTTCAGTGCCGCGCAGGCGATGGAGGACGCGGTAGCACAGCTCCGTTCCCACGCGCAGACCGAGGGCCTTGATGCGAGACCGATTGACCGGCTTGCAGCGGCGGTCGTCCAGCAGGAAGAACTGCTGGAGCGTTTCAAGACCAGCAACGCACTGCTGCAGAATTCACTCTCTTATGTTGGCCTTCTGAGTACAAGTCCGGCATTCCTTGCCCACGACGTGCAACTCGCGCCGGCAACGGGGGCATTGGCGGCAGCGATCCTCCATCTCTCACGCGACACATCATCCGGCGCTCTCAAGGCGCTCCAGGAACGAATCGACCGGTTCGCGGCGCAAGCGCCGGCTGTCGGACCCGAGGCGGAAACAGCGCAGGCGATGCTGGCGCACGCGCGATTACTTTATGATCAGCTCCCCGCGCTCGATGAAACGCTGAAAGCCTTCATTGCCGTGCCCAGCGCGCAGGCCCTAGAGGAAACCCGTGCGCTGTTTTCCCGACATCGGTCGATGGTTGAAGCAGGCGAGCAGCGCTTTCGGCTGTTGCTTTACTTGGTTTCGCTGCTGTTACTCATCGCGCTCGTGCTTCTCGGACTGCGGCTGCGTACCCGCGCCATCGCACTGCGACGGCGGGCAGCACTTGAACATGTCATAGCCGAGAATTCGACGCGTCTGATTAATTGCTCGCCGGCCGAAACCGAGGCGCGGCTAAAGCAAGTGCTGGGTGAGTTCAGCCGGACGATTGGTGCAGACCGCGCATATGTGATCCTGGATGAGAACCCCATTCGGACGTACAAATGGTCCAAGGACGGAAACGCATTCCCTCCGGGCTGGCCCAATCAGGCGCTGATAGCGTCCGAGCGACTTGGCGTGACTGATGGAGGCATCACCATTGCCGATGCGATGGGGTTGCCGCCGGGCCCAGCCAGGGATGTGCTGACTGTCGCCGGCGTGCGTGCCTGGGCCTGCGTGCCGTTGACCCGTCCGGGACGCGTTCGAAGCATCATGGCATTTGACCGCTTCCGACCGATAAGGAACAAAATCCAGCCGATGCCGATAGCGCGGCTGGCCGCGGACGCGGTAGCAAATGCACTGGAGCGCGAATTTCTTGAGCGCGAAAGGGCGAAACTCACGATGCGGCTTGAACGGGCGCGCCGCATGCAAATGGTCGGATCGCTTGCAAGCGGGGTTGCGCACAACTTCAACAACATCATCGGCGCTATACTCGGCTATTCGGAAATGATTGAGCCGCAACTCACACGCGGAACCAAGCCTGCACAGCATATCGACGAGATACGACGTGCGGCGGAGCGTGGCCGCGACCTGGTCGACAATATTCTCGCATTCGGGCGGCGGACCGACGCGCGCGTCCGGCCGGTGCAGGTGCGCACTTTGCTCGAGGAGTCATCCTCGCTTCTGCACGCTTCCTTGCCGTCCGGCGTCCAGCTTGTGTTCGAGGACGTCTCGATTGACGTGGCTGTGTCGGGCGAACCCGCGCAGCTCCAGCAGGTCATTCTCAATCTATGCACCAATGCTGCGCAAGCGATGGAGGAAAGCGGTTGTATCCGCGTAGCCGCGAAGCAAGAAGAGGTAACGGCTGTAGTTCAAATGAGCGACGGCGAGCTCTCGCCAGGCCAGTACGTTTGTCTTGCCGTCAGCGACAATGGGCGTGGCTTTGATGAGCGCGTGGCGCGGCGAATGTTCGAACCATTTTTTACGACCCGCCTGGCCGGAACCGGACTCGGTCTCGCAACCGTTCGCGAAATCGTTCGTGATCATGATGGGGCCATTAATGTGCAGAGCGAACCAGGGTGCGGAAGCCGTTTTGAGATATGGCTGCCCGCGACGGCCGCAGACAGCACCGCGAGGGTCGGGCCGGCGGTGCTGCCTCTCGGGCGCGGCGAGGCGGTCCTGATTGTCGAAAGCGAACGAGATTGGCTGCTACGGGACGAGGAAAAGCTGGCGGCGCTGGGATACGAGCCCGTCGGGTTCGAACTGCCGGCCGATGCGCTTGCGGCATGCCGTTCGGAGCCCGGTCGATTCGACATCATCCTGGTTAGTCACGGATCGCAAACCCGGGACGGATTGGATTTGGCGCGCGCCCTGCATGAGATTGCGCCGCAGCCGCCCGTATTGCTCGCTGCCGCATCGACGATCGATATCAGCATCAATACGTTGGCGGAAGCTGGGATTTCCGAGGTGCTGCCCTGGCCGCTGGCGAGCACCGAACTTGCCGTGGCGCTGGCGCGCTGCCTGCGCACCTCCCGCACGTTACAATCGTAACACGATTACCGATAGCTGAAATACTTCCGTAGCGCGGGGCCGCCATTTCTAATGGTCCCAGGCAGCGTATGCGCACGCCAAAATTATGGAGGCGCGAACAATGGCCAACATCATCGACACAAGCTTCTAAGGAAATTTCACTTCCGGCTTTTTGTTCACGCATTCGCACTGATCTTTAACTTCGAAAGGACGATCACAATGGCGATCAAAGCAACATTTTCCCCGGGCGCCGGCATATTGTCAGTGTTTGGCGACAACCTCGACAACACGATCATGGTTAGTCGCGACGCAGCCGGGAAGATCTTCATCAATGGCGGCGCCATAGCCATCACGGACGGCGACCCGACGGCCGCCAACACCAGCACGATCCAGGTGTTCGGCCAGGGCGGCAACGACACGATCTCGCTTGACGAGAGCAACGGCGCGCTACCCGCTGCCCAGTTGTTCGGCGGCGCGGGTAACGACACGTTAATCGGCGCCTCCGGCAACGACCAGCTCTTTGGCGGCACGGGCGACGATATTCTTCTCGGCAAAGGCGGTGACGACCTGCTGTTCGGCGGCTCCGGCAACGATACGCTGACCGGTGGCGCCGGCAGCGATCAGATGTTCGGCCAGTCCGGCAACGACCGCATGATCTGGAATCCGGGCGACGGCAGCGACCTCATGGAGGGCGGCGACGGCAACGACACCGCCGAGGTCAATGGCGGCAACGGGGCCGAAACGTTCACGATCTCGGCCAACGGCACGCGTGTACGCTTCGATCGTGTCGACCCGGCTCCGTTCTTTCTCGACATCGGCACCACCGAGAACCTCGTTCTCAACGCCAATGGCGGCGACGACATCATCACCGCCGGAAACGGCCTCGCCGGTCTGATCCAGCTCACGCTCGACGGCGGGGCCGGCAACGACACGATCACCGGCGGCGACGGCAACGATACGCTGATCGGCGGCGACGGCGACGATCTAGTCAACGGCGGCCGCGGCAACGATACGGCCTTGCTCGGCACCGGCAACGACACGTTCGTCTGGAACCCGGGCGACGGCAGCGATGTGGTCGAAGGCGGCGACGGCACCGATACGCTGCTGTTCAACGGCGCCAACGTCAGCGAAACCATTAACATCACGGCCAACCAAGGCCGGGTGAAGTTCACCCGTGATGTCGGCCTCGTCACCATGGATATCAACAGCGTCGAGCAAATCGACTTCCTCGCTCGCGGCGGCGCCGACCATATTACGGTCGGCGACCTGACCGGCACCGGCGTCACGCAGGTCGCGATCGACCTCGCGGGGACACCCGGCAGTAACGTGGGCGACGGCCAGTCCGACAGCGTGATCGTCAACGGCACCGCCGGCAACGACACTGTTCAGGTGGCCGGAACGGGAGGCTCGGTCGCAGTTACCGGCCTGCCGACCTCGGTTGCCATTGCCGGCGCCGAGATCGCCAACGACCAGCTCGTTATCAACACCCTCGCGGGCAACGACGTCATCAACGCCGGCGGCCTGTCGGCCGAAACCATTCAGCTGACGATCGACGGTGGTGCCGGCAACGACAGCATCACCGGAAGCCAGGGCAGCGATATTCTCATTGGCGGCGACGGCAACGACACCGTGATCGGCGGGCGCGGCAACGACGTTGCATTTCTCGGCTCCGGCGACGACAAATTTATCTGGTTCCCGGGCGACGGCAGCGATGTCGTCGAAGGTCAGGCAGGCACCGATACGCTCATATTCGACGGCTCGAACGTCAACGAGAACATCGAAATCTCGGCCAGTGGCTCGCGCGCGCGGCTGTTCCGTGACGTCGGCACCGTCACCATGGACTTCAACGGCATCGAGCACATCCAGCTCGCTGCTTTGGGCGGCGCCGACATCATAACGGTCGACGACCTCACCGGAACCGACGTCAAGCAGGTTGCCATCGACCTGGCGGGGACGCCGGGAGGTACCGTGGGCGATGGCCAGTCGGACATCGTGACCGTCAACGGCACGGCCAGTGATGACCACATCAGCGTCGTCAGCAGCGGCTCGTCGATTGACGTCAACGGCCTGGCTGCGCAGGTGACGATCAACGGTGCCGACGACGACACGCTCGTCATCAACGGCGGCACCGGCAACGATACCATCAACGCTTCCGCGCTCCACGCCGGCCAGGTCAACCTCACCCTCAACGGCGGCGACGGCAATGACACCATCACCGGCAGCGCCGGCAACGACACCGTCATCGGCGGCCGCGGCAATGACGTGGCTTCGCTTGGCGCGGGCGACGACTCCTTCGTCTGGAATCCGGGCGATGGCAGCGACACGGTAGACGGAGGCGCGGGCAACGACACGCTCGTGTTCAACGGCGCCAACGTCGGCGAGAGCATGGAGATCTCGGCCAACGGCAAGGGCGCGACGCTCACCCGCGACATTGGCCTCGTCACGATGAACCTCACCAACATGGAGACCATCGATGTCAATGCCTTGGATGGCGCGGACACCATCACGGTCGACGATCTGTCCAAGACCAGCGTCAAGGACGTCGCCATCGACCTGTCAGCCACGCCCGGCAGCGGCGTCGGCGACGGCAAGGCCGATACGGTGGTCATCAACGCGACCAGCGGCGACGACGTGATCAACGTCACCGATAACAACGGCGTGGTCACGGTGTCGGGTCTTTCTACTGACGTGACGATCACAGGCTTCGATGCCACCGATCGTATCGTGATCAATGGCCTCGGCGGCGATGACATCATCAATGCAACAGGGCTTGGCGGTGCCATGCTGTTTACCGCCAATGGCGGCGACGGCGACGACATCCTGATCGGCAGCCAGGGCAACGACACGCTGAGCGGCGGCGCAGGCGACGACATCCTGATCGGCAATGGAGGGCAGGACACCCTCGACGGTGGACCCGGTGCGAACGTCGTCTTTAACGCCCCCGTGGTCGCCGCCAATCCCGTGACGGCAACCAATGGCTCGCCGGCCATCGGTGCCGCCCTGCTGGGTCAGTTCATGGCATCGACTTTCGTCGCCGCCAGCGACGGCCAAGGCGCAACGCCGATTGCCGATCCGTCGTCAGGCCAGCAGCCACTGCTCGCGCAGCCGCACGCCTGACGCGCCGTCACCCTGGAGAGCGCCATGAGCATCGAAACCGCCACTGCGAGGCCGACCGATCCCGGTCTCGAAGCACTTGTGACGCTGCTGCATCTCCACGGCGTTGCGGCCGATGCCGGACAGATCCGGCATCGGCTGGGCAAGGACAAGATCGGCGCGCCGGAGATGCTCCGGTGCGCCAAGGATCTCGGGCTCAAGGCGCGTGCCTACCGGACTGACTGGTCGCGGCTTGCCAGCACGCCCTTACCCGCCATCGCGTCGCTGCACGATGGCGGGTTCCTTTTGCTCGCCAAGGCGGGCGGGGACAAGGTTCTGGTCCAGTCACCGCTGGCACCCCGGCCTGCTTTGATGACACGGGAGGAGCTTTCGGCGGTCTGGGACGGCCGGTTGATCCTGATGACCCGCCGCGCCGGATTGTCTGATATCACCGGCCGCTTCGACATCACCTGGTTTCTGGGGGCGATCCACAAATATCGCCATCTCCTGAGCGAGGTCCTGGTCGCGTCGTTCTTCCTGCAGCTGCTCGGCCTGGTCTCGCCGCTTTTCTTCCAGGTGGTCATCGACAAGGTGCTGGTGCACCAATCCCTAAGCACGCTTGATGTGCTGGTGCTCGGACTGCTGACCATCTCGGTGTTCGAGACCGTGCTGGGAATCCTGCGCACCTATCTGTTCGCGCACACCACCAACCGCATCGACGTCGAACTCGGCGCGCGCCTCTTTCACCATCTGCTGGCTTTGCCGATGGCCTATTTCCAGGCGAGGCGCGTCGGCGACTCGGTGGCGCGGGTACGTGAATTGGAGAACATTCGCAATTTCCTCACCAGCTCGGCGCTGACGCTGGTCATCGACCTGTTCTTCACCTTCGTGTTCCTGGGCGTGATGTTCTTCTACGCGCCGCTCTTGACCTGGATCGTCCTCGGCTCGTTCCCGTTCTATATCGCGATTTCGGCCGGAGCGACGCCGCTGTTCCGGCAGCGGCTGGATGAGAAATTTCAGCGTGGCGCCGAGAACCAGGCATTTCTGGTCGAGAGCGTGACGGGGATCGAGACGCTCAAGGCCATGGCGGTCGAGCCGCAGATGCAGCGCCGCTGGGAAGAGCAGCTCGCCGGCTACGTGGCCGCGAGCTTCCGGGTCCTGAGTCTCGGCAACAGCGCGAGCCAGACGGTGCAGCTTGTCAGCAAGATCGTCACGGCAAGCGTCCTCTATTGCGGCGCCAAGCTCGTCATCGACGGCAGCCTGTCGGTCGGCGAGCTCGTTGCCTTCAACATCCTGGCCGGCAGGGTGAGCGCGCCGGTGCTGCGTCTGGCGCAGATTTGGCAGGACTTTCACCAGGCGCGCCTGTCGATCGCGCGGCTGGGCGACATCCTCAACACCACCGCCGAGCCGACCTACCAGGCGGGGCGCGCGCAGCTGCCGGCGATCCGCGGCGACATCAAATTCGACCACGTCACGTTTCGCTATCGCATCGACGGGCAGGAGGTCCTGCACGATGTCTCTTTCGAGGTGCCGGCCGGCCAGACGGTCGGCATCGTCGGGCCCTCGGGGTCCGGCAAGAGTACGTTCGCGAAACTCGTCCAGCGCCTCTACGTCCCGGAGCGCGGGCGCGTTCTGGTGGACGGAATGGATCTCGCCTTGGCCGATCCCGCCTGGCTGCGCCGCCAGATTGGCGTTGTCCTGCAGGAGAACGTGCTCTTCAACCGCTCGGTGCGCGACAATATTGCGCTCGCCGATCCGGCGATGCCGATGGAACGGGTCATTGCGGCGGCACGCCTTGCGGGAGCGCACGAGTTCATCCTCGAACTCGCCGAAGGCTACGACACGATTGTCGGCGAGCGCGGTTCCACCCTCTCGGGTGGCCAGCGCCAGCGCATCGCCATTGCCCGCGCGCTGATTGCCGACCCGCGCATTCTGATCCTTGATGAGGCGACGAGCGCTCTCGACTATGAGAGCGAGCGCATCATTCAGCAGAACATGAAGGATATTGCCAAAGGGCGGACGGTGCTGGTTATCGCCCACCGGCTCTCGACCGTGCGGTCGGCGGACCGCATCGTCACGCTCGATCGCGGCTGCCTGGTCGAGGACGGTAACCACGACACGCTCATCAAAACTGGCGGCCGTTATGCATCGTTGCATCGGTTGCAAGCGGGGGTCCATGAAGTCGTCTGAACGAGTGATGCCCGCCAAGCCCATGCAACGCGTTATCCCCTTTCGGCACCCGCAAGAGCGGCGCGGCGAAGAGCTGGCGTTTTTGCCGGCGGCGCTTGAAATCGTGGAAACGCCGCCGTCGCCCATCGGCCGTGCGATCGGCAGCTCCATCATCCTGCTGTTCTGCGCGGCGCTGGTTTGGGCCTGGTGGGGAACGATCGACATCGTTGCGTCGGCGTCCGGAAAAATCGTGCCGAGCGGCCGCACCAAGGTCGTTCAGCCATTCGAGGCCGGAGTTGTGCGTTCCATCCGGGTGCAGGACGGGCAGGTGGTCAAGGCCGGCGACGTGCTGATCGATCTCGATCCGACCGTAAACGCGGCCGAACGCGATCACCTGCATAACGACCTCCTCGCCGAGCAGCTCAACATCGCGCGGTTGCGCGCGGCACTCGCCGGCGGTGATGATCCTGTCACCGATTTTGTGCCGCCCGCCGATGCAGACCCTGAACTGATCAATACCCAGCGTCAGCTGTTGCTGAACCAGGTGACTGAGCACCGCGCCAGGATTGCGGCACTGCTCCGTCAGCAGGCCCAGAGGGAAGCCGAGCAAGCCACGACGGCCGCGACCATCCACAAGCTCGAGACGATCATTCCAGTTATCCAGTCGCGCGTCGACATCCGCAAGACGCTGGTGGAGAAGGAGCTGGGCTCGAAGCTCAATTATTTCGAGGTGTTCCAGCTGCTGGTCGAGCAACAAGAGGAGTTCAACGTTCAGAAGAGTCATCTGCAGGAGACGGAGGCGGCTATCGCCGCGATTCGCGAGACCCGCGGCCAGGCGGCGGCAGAATACCGGCATACACTCTCCGACGAACTCGCCAAGGCCGAGCAAAAGGCGAATGGGCTCACCCAGGATTTGATCAAAGCCGAGCAGAGAGCCAGACTTCAGCAACTGACGGCTCCAGTGGACGGCGTGGTGCAGCAACTCGCGATCCACACCGTCGGCGGTGTGGTCACGCCCGCGCAGTCTCTCCTTTTGGTCGTGCCGAGCGACAGCCGGCTTGAAATCGAGGCCATGGTGTCGAACCGAGACATCGGTTTCGTCCACGCCGGGCAGGAAGCCGAGATCAAGGTCGATACCTTCAATTTCACCCGCTACGGCCTCCTGCACGGCCAGGTGCTCAACGTCTCGCAGGATGCCGTCATCCGCGACCGGCAACAGGACCGTTCCAATGACCGTGCGCTTGGGACCCAGAACGACACCAGCGAACCGAAAGGCCAGGAACTGAATTACAGCGCGCGCATTTCGCTCGACCGCACCAGAATGCGGATCGACGACAGGATGGTCAATCTGTCGCCCGGCATGGCGGTAACGGTGGAGATCAAGACCGGATCGCGAAAGATCCTGAGTTATCTCCTGTCGCCGCTGCTCCGCTACCGGCAAGAGACGTTGCGCGAGCGGTAGATAGATCGTCGTTTCGACTCCAAACAGCCCCTTAAAGATTGAACTCCCACGAAGCGAGAGGACCGATGAATTTCTTTTCGAAAGTGCTGCTTAACGTTGCTTTGCGTGCAATCATTTTGCTTGCCACTCAGGCATTGGCACAAATGCCGCCGGCGATTGCGGAGCGCGACGGGACAGAAATCGTCACACTTCATGCGGAGGGCGCTCAAATCTACGAGTGCAAACCCGATTCCGGCAACAAGCCGGAGGGGCGCGCACTGACTTGGCAATTTCGCGAGCCCATTGCCACGCTCGTCTTTAACGGAACGTCGATTGGACGGCATTACGCCGGGCCAAATTGGGATCACGTCGATGGCAGTGGGGTGAAGGGCAGGGTTGTTGGCAGTGCGCCTGGCGCAACGTCGAATGACATTCCGTGGCTCAAAATCGAGGCCGTGGAACATCGCGGCAGCGGGATCTTGTCCGACGTGACCACCGTCCAGCGCATCAACACGAAGGGCGGGGTGGTGCAAGGATCATGCGAAAGCGTGGGCAATTACCGCAGCGTGCCATATTCCGCGGACTACGTGTTCTTGCGCAGGAGCGACTGAGGCGGAGAGGACCCATCGAAAGAGGGCTCCATCGCTACCTTTCAGAAGACTGAACTTAGCCAGCGTCAGTATTGCCCAAAGTGCGGTCGGGCAATTCGATGACGACGAGCTTTGGCGGCTTAGACAAGACTATCGCGAAATAAACAACCCCTCTGCTTCGGTGCGGACGGAAAGCGCTCTGGTGAAACTCGAGGTCTGCAGGTGAATTTTTCTGATTCTACGAACCGTCTGGCCAACGAGCGCACCGAGAGGCGGCTGGCGGCGATTTCGGTAGCGGATGTCGTCGGCTGCTCGTGTCTCACGCACAATGACGAAGAGGCGATACATCGGCGTTTGACCGTGCTGCTGCCGGACGCTGTCCTGCTGGCGCCGTCGGTATCAAGAATAAGGTCTTCGACCATGGAGTTTGCTACAACTTTTGGTCGGATGCCTTAGTGCGACACACTGACAAAACAAGCAAACTGATTGGACATGAAGCCTGCAGCGAGGGCGGCGAGGCAGCATATTTGGAACTTCGCAAGTTGAGCATCAAATGGAAGAAGCGAACCGCGAACTGGCGAGAAAAGCAGCGCGCAAGGGCAAGGCGGAAAGGCCTGCTTCCAGAGCTTCATTTATGAGCTCCAGCTCCTATTCAAAATCCCGAGATTGCATCCCTACAAGCCACGGTCGACTATCAAGTCGCCCGCAGAGCCAGGCCCACACGGGCCTCGGCGAACTGTGGATCTGATCGATACAATTTGTAGGAAGATTCCAGGTCGGCGGAGAGCCTCCGGCTACCCCCGATTGTCTCGATTATGCCTCACTTTGACTCCCATGATGCGACCGGTTGCTCGGCGAGTCCTTTTGGTGGTTCTCCAAGGCGTCGAACCGGGGGAATGGATGGCCTACGTCGCATTGAAAGCCGGCAGGGTTCCGTTGGGTCGTGGTACTTCAATCCCCGGCACGATTGCATTGGTCATTGCTGGGTTCGCATTGGCATCGGGAGTTGCAGCTTCGATTGGCGATCTCGATCCGGTTGCTTTAGTCTCAGATTCCGTTTCTCCGAAAGATATCGGCACATCATCGTTCGATGACCGATTCTCGGTAGCTTCGCCGCCCGATTTGTTTTCTACGGGCATCGGGCCGCGTTTCCTGGTTCGATCTTTGCCCTCAGAACTGGAGATCAAAGTTCAACGGGCGAAAGTCCGTCTCGCCCAGAAACTGCAATCTCAAGACTGGCGGGTAGCCCTTTTCGAGGAACCGAGTACCAAGGAACCAGCCACCAAGGAAACCGGCGAGGAGACAACGCCATCGAGCGTCGCTGCCGTTCCTCTTCCCAGGTCTCGTCCGGTTGAGGCGAATCTCGAATTTCGGGCCGGGCCTCCCGCGGCTCAGCCTCCTACGGCACAGTCTGACGATCGGACGCTGTTGCAGAAGCTTTCCGATCTGCTCCCAGCGCGTATGACCCTTGCGTCGCTGGCTCCCGATGGCGGGCTGCTTGGCGCTCGGCCAAACCTCACATCTCTTGGCTACGACAAACTGACCGCCGTTTATGACATCTCGGCCCGTGTCGTTTACATGCCAGATGGATCAAAACTCGAGGCGCATTCAGGATTCGGCAGTCTGATGGACGATCCAGGACACGTGAACGAGCGAAATGTCGGTGCAACGCCGCCAAATGTGTATGACTTGAAACCTCGAGAACGACTGTTTCATGGCGTCCAGGCGCTCCGCATGATCCCCGTGGGTGACAACGGCACGCTCGGGCGGTCCGGATTGCTCGCGCACAGCTATATGCTTGGCCCCAAGGGTGATTCCAACGGCTGCTTGTCGATCAAGAACTATGAGAAGTTTCTAAAAGCGTTCTCAAGCGGCGAGATCAAGCACCTCGTCGTTGTGCCAAGCCTTAGCGATGAGATGGCAGGGCGATCAACCTCGCAGTCATGACGTAGATCGTAGCAATGAACGATGGTGGAAGAGTTCCAAATTACTTTCGCCCTCCACGTTCCACAACCGAGTCATGAGCGAAGTATCAAATTTCGACACGCCACTGCGAACGACGTTCAAAATTCGCTTGAACGGCAAGACCGTTTCAATTGGCACCGTTGGCCAAGTTTATCGGCTTATAACAAACCTCAGCTCAGTTGAGTGGATGGAGTTTAAATCGCTGCATGAGGATGCCGTAAGCTGTCTTCAGAGTGCGGCCGGGAATGCGATGTTAACGGTGCAGGCGACGAACGCGCTACGCGCGCTGTTCGTCCGCGCCAAGCTTCTCTGAGCAGCAAGCCGACATTATCGCGCCTCGCATCGGCCTTTTTTTCTGCACTATTCGGGGAACCAATGGACCGATGTAGCGCTGTGGAGGACAGGCGGTGCCGAGGTCCGGACTCGCGTTGTTGCTGGTGGGGCTGCTCGGGTTCGTGCTCGGCAGTTGCATGCAATCGACGCTTGCACCGTCGCCGGATGCCAATTTGACCCCTAGGGACCGGCAGTTGTTGGCCCATCCGCCTTATGCGCAGGCGACCATTCCAGAGCCTTATCGCCGGCATATCGTCGACTATCCGCGCAAAGAGGTGTCGGGCACGATCCTGGTCGATACCGATGCGCGTTATCTCTATTACGTCTTGCCGGGAGGCAAGGCGATCCGCTACGGCGTGGCGGTTGGGGAAGAAGCGATGGCCTGGTCCGGCCTCGCTACAGTTGGTCGTATGGCTGAGTGGCCTGACTGGATCCCGACGCCGGAGATTCAGGCGCGGCTCGGCCCCTACCCGGCACGCATTCCAGGAGGCCCGGCTAATCCGCTGGGCGCGCGGGCGCTCTACCTTTACGAGGGCAACAAGGACACCCTGTACCGCATCCACGGCACCAACCAGCCGGAATATATCGGCCAAGCTATATCATCCGGCTGCATCCGCATGACCAACGAGGATGTCATCGATCTCTTTGATCGGGTGAAGCCAGGCGCGACCGTCGTGGTGCTCGCGCCGGGTCAAAGTGGGTGGATCGGGTCCATCGCAGGTCCCAGGGCTCGCCCGGGGGCTGCCCTTTGACTCCAAGATGGCGTACAGCGGCATAGGCTGGTATCCGGTTCTGGCGAACCGAACATTAAGCGGGACCTCCTGCTAGGGGGTCTTGAGTTTAACCCGTCCCTAAGAAGCCATCGCGTTTGCGATGTCTGCTGCAGCAAAGACGCAGTCTGCGGAATGTGTTGCAGTGATCAGTTGAACCCGCCGCGCAAAGCGGACATTCGGCCAAATGGCGATGTCGGCTAACTAAGTGCCGGGTGAAAAAGCGCTCCAGGCACCGAATGATGAGCCTTACCACCCAGATTATTTTCGATGCTCGCTCTGGTGAACCAGAAATGACCTGGCTTCCAGGAGATTGGGCGCGGCACCAAGCCCTGGCGCGTCGGTCAGCGCGAAGCGGCCGTTGACAAGGGGCGGGAAGGGTTCGGCAAGCACGGCCTGGAGAGGGTTCTCCATGGCGTCATGCTCAAGTAATCCGTCACCGCCGACGGCGGCCAGCACATGTGCGGCCGCGTGCAGGCCGATGCCTGAGTTGAGCCAGTGTGGGCAGTAGCGACGGCCCGCAGCGATTGCTCGCCGCGCTACAGCTACGCAACATGAAATCCCGCCCCACTTGCAGATATCTGGCTGGATCACGCCGAGGTGACCGGCAGCGATCGCGGCATCAAACTCCTGAAAGCCAATCAGATTCTCGCCGCCTGCGAGCGGGATGCGAGAGAGCATGGCAAGCTCCGCCCAGTGCTCGGGCGGATCGTCAGCCGGGATCGGCTCTTCGATCCAATCCAGCGGAAATTGGCTGAACGCCTCGACCGAAGGCCGCGCGGTCGAGAGGTCCCAGCCTTGGTTGGCATCGATCATGAATCGCTCGCCTGACCCGAGGCCGGCAGCGATTTCGCGCACGTTTGCCAGATCACTTTTCATATCGAAGGCAACCTTCAGCTTAAAGGCGCGGTATCCACGCTCGCGACACATGGCGACGTATTCGGGCGCACCCCTGGGATTGAGGTTGCTGGCATACGCCATCACTGGCTCGGGCTTCGCCGATCGGCCGAGCGTTTTCCAGAGCGGCAGCCCGACCTTACGCGCGGCGAGATCTGAGAGCGCAACCTCAATCCCGGCTATGCAGGCCGCGAATGGGCCCGGCTCGCCGCTCTGAATGGCGTTGCGTCGCATGCGCTGGGTTAGATCGATCCAAGCTGCGGCAGGACTGGTCCAGGTGCGTCCAAGCGACATCGGTAAGATGACCGTCTCGAGCAGTCTCAACTTGCTCTCAGCTCCGGAAGGCGGGAAGTTTGCCCACACCTCGCCCCATCCAAAAGCCCCGTCCCGGTCCTCGATCCTAATCAGCAGCGCGTTGCGCGCGGGGATCGAGCCGAACGAGGTGACGATCGGCTCCCTGATGGCGGCTTTGTAATGAAAGACTTCGATCCGGGTTGGGGCGAGAGTATCGTGTGTGGGTGTTTGCACAGTAAGCCTCTCGGGCCGGCGACTTGGTCGCTATCGGAGCGTAGAGGACATCGACCAGCCGCATTGATCAAGCCCGAATTATGAGTCCGCGCCCATGCCCGAACTGGATCAAAAGACGACATCTCAGGAATGACCGCTTCTGGCGCAAAGCGGCCATTGGAGGTCCGCACGGCGATGCCGCGGCCGCGCAGCCTTTCAGCCCTTTCATGGGCTGAATTGAAAGCTGCCACGGCCGCGGGTGAGGCCTATTCAGGCCTTCCGGACCATCTTGCCGCAAGCCTCGAGTAGATATCCGACGCCTCGCGAATGCGTTGAACAGAACAATACTCATCTGTCTGGTGAGCTTTCGCCGCTTCGCCTGGGCCTAGGATGATGGTCGGAGGGTTGCCGAAGGCCGGCGTCAGGGCGGACGCGTCGGTGAAATAGGGAGCCGTTCGGGGTTCAGAGCCGGCGTCTTCGCCAGTGACGTCGCGGACGATCCCATATACGTCCTTGATCCACGGCGAGGACGGGTCGGTCCAAACAGCACCGACATCCACAATCCGCTCCAGCGAAATGTCGTCCCCCAGCTCTGCCTTCAGATGCTCCTGAATGCGTGAATGATCCAGTCCTGGAATGCTGCGGATATCGAGGCCGATTTCAGCCAGATCGGGCACAGAATTCACATTGAGGCCGGCGCGAACCGTGCCGACGTTGAGGGTGGGCGATCCCAGATAAGGATGCGGCGCGACGTTGAATTGAAAACTCTCTAAAGCCGTAAGTACGCGCGCAGCTTTATAGGCGGCGTTGACGCCAAGATGAGGCATCGATCCATGAGCGGTGACGCCCTTGAGCGTCAGGCGGAGCCAGAGGGCGCCCTTGTGTCCGACCAGCGCTGCGTTTGAGGTGGGCTCCGCCACAACTATCGCGCCGGCACGTCCGAGAATGCCGGCGCGCGCGAGATGGAATGCGCCCTCGCAGCCAATTTCCTCTCCCGCAGTAATAACGAGAACCGCGCCGCTGGTGCCTTCCAACTGCTCGGTCATATTACCGATGGCCGCGACGAAAGCCGCTATGCCGCATTTCATGTCTGTCGAGCCGCGGCCGTACATGTTGCCGTCGATGATCTCGCCCGCAAACGCATCGACACTCCAGGGCGCGTTTCCAAGCGGAACCGTATCGACATGGCCGGTAAAGCATAGCGGAGGCTTGCTGCCGACACCTCCTATCCTTGCAATCAAATTGGCGCGCTCCGGAGCGAAATTTTGAATCGACGTCTCCAGTCCGACGCCACTAAGAATTGTTTCCAAGTGCCGAATGCAACTCAGCTCATTTCCGGGCGGATTGATCGTATTGAAAGCAATGAGTTCGCTTGAGAGTTCGATGGGATCAATCCGCATGGGACGTCGCAGGCTCCGCTTGTTGCTCGATTGTATCAATAGCACATCTGCACACCACAGGTCCCGTCGAGCGCGTTCGAGAAACAGAAGGGGTTGGCGTGACTGTCTGCTATGCGGGGGGAATTGCGCGCCGGTCGCTGGGCAATCCACTGAAGATGTCCACCGCCCCGTCGGCTTTCGAGAGAAAAGCAGACCCCGATGTTCCATAACATCTGATTGGTGACCAATAACAACCAGTGGCACGAACCGGACCAACCAGGACGGCCTGACGATGTCCGGTCTTAGGGGTAGGCCAGAAGTGCCCGGCACACAGCCAAACTGACGCGATTGACCCCAAAACCGGCGCGGCTCACGGAACGACCGCACGCCGCGAAGACTCGGCGGTTGTTGCCAGCAGCTTCCTATGACACCATCCAAGTACTGGGTTTTATGATTTATGGATGCCTATGCCACGTCGGAAATATGCTTGGGAGAAGCTGTCGGATGAGCAGTTGCTCAAGCAACGCCTCAGCAGTCTGAGGGTTAAGGTCGAAGACACCTGGCTCGAGGATTGTCTCGGCACTCTGAATGAAGAGCTTCAAGCGCGGGGCATCCGGCTGCGGCCGCACGCATGGATATCGAGCGAATGGTTCAGTCCGGCAGATGTACCCGGCATTGCCATCCCGTTCTATCTTGCCCATCCCCGCCTGATGAAACTCGAGAAGAAAATGATGCTCGAGGTCGAAGGCGGCACCTGGTCCGAGTGCATGGCCATTCTCCGTCACGAGGCAGGCCATGCCGTGCAGCACGCCTACCAGTT
>Ga0105237_10003946_pt1 | contig 17369 bp, 10 predicted proteins | sample KBSC24metaG_FD_81520 | JGI IMG/M metagenome (GOLD analysis project Ga0105237, IMG submission 81520) | Corn rhizosphere microbial communities from Kellogg Biological Station, Michigan, USA - KBS C2-4 metaG | ecosystem: Host-associated > Plants > Roots > Rhizosphere > Soil | place: Michigan, USA... | reverse complement strand
TTCGGCCCTGCCCGACAATCTCATTTACAATTCGGCCCAGTATATGATCCTCTGGGATTCGGCAGCTACCCATTCCAATTACAACAGCAACAAATTCACCCAGGCCCAGATCGATCTGTATAGCAACCCGGACCGCGATAAACATTTATACCCCGATTACAACTGGCTGGACGCCCTGATGCGCACCGTCGTCGTACAAACCCATCACCTGGGATTCACCGGCGGGAGGAACGGCACCACCTATAACATCGGTCTTGGATATGTAGACCAGCCCGATATCATGCTCGGCTTCTCGTATAAAAAATACAATATACAGATGAACCTGACGTCGAAGATCAACGACTACGTCACCTTCGGCGGCAGCCTGACCCTCAATTACAGCAAACGGCTTTATGCCTCCCGCGGCAGCCAGGACATGTTCCTCTCGGATCTTTCGCAGTCACCTATGTACGGCCCACAACTGCCGGATGGCAGCGGCCGTTATACGAACTCGGTGTTCCCGGACGTTCAAACACCTAATAAAAATCCGATAGCCATCGCACAGAATGCCCTGGTCAACAATAATGACTATTATATACAAAGCAGCTTTTACTTGAATGTCAGATTACTGAAAGGACTTGAATGGAGGACAAGCGGCGGATTTAATTTCGACTATGACAAAATATACGATTTCAAACCTTTCATCAACCAGTATAACTGGTTCGCCGCACCGAACGCCGCAGCCGAACGCTCCCTTGACGTCAACGGTCAGGGACTGGTAGTGACGGATACGTCCACCGTGTACCCGGTAGGATATACCCAGTTGACCTACACCCGCGTCGTCGGCGGGCACAGCTTCAAACTGCTGGGCGGAGCACAAACCGAATACAACAAAGGTCAGCTGCTGGTCGGCACCCGCAATGCGTATTTTGTCAGTAATCTTGCACAGGAATTGAATGCCGGACCTTTCGGCTCGCAACAGTCGACCGGCACTTCTTCAGAATGGTCCCTTCGTTCTTTTTACGGCAGGCTTAACTACGATTACAAAGAAAAATACCTGCTGGAAGCCAACGCCAGATACGACGCTTCTTCCCGCTTTCCCCCGCAGAACCGCTGGGGCCTGTTCCCTTCCGTATCCGCAGGCTGGGTGTTGACGCGCGAGAACTTCCTGGATAAAGTTTCCTGGCTGAGCAATTTGAAACTCCGTGGATCGTGGGGGCGTTTAGGCAATCAGAACATCTCTAACTATCCCTATCAGTATACCTATACCACCGCTAACTCCTATAATGCAAATACAGGGTACGCTTACTCCTTTTCCGGTAATTCTCTGACCTCCGGCCTGGCGCAGAACGCGCTGAAAAACCCGGATATCAAATGGGAAACTACCCGCGTTATCGATTTTGGCGCGGATATAACCCTCCTGAATAAGCTGTCCCTCACCGTTGACTGGTATAATAAACTAACGTATGATATTTTATACCAGCCAGGCATTCCCGCTTATGTCGGGCTCCAGGCGCCCACTCTTAACAATGGAAGAATGAAGAATACAGGTATCGAGGCCGCCGTCCAATATTCAGACAATATAGGCCCGGTACGATATTCGCTTGGAGGCAATATACAGGCCAACAAGAATACGCTGCTAAAATTCGGCGCTCCCCAGATAACTGCCAATAATACCATCAATATCGAAGGCTACCCCTTCGGCAGCTTTTATATGTACCAGTTCGCCGGCATCTTTCAAAGCGCCGACGAGGTAAAAAAATCACCCTATCAACAATACGTTCCTCAACCGGGATACATAAAATTCAAAGATATCGACGGCAACGATTCCATCACCGCCAACGACAGGGTCATTGTTCCGGGCATATTTCCCAAATTCGAATATTCGTTCAACGCAAGCGCTTCCTGGAAAAGTTTCGACATCACCCTGCTGTTATACGGTTCCTATGGACAGAAACAATATGCCAGCCGCTGGGGAAATCAACCATTCGACCAGGGAGCTCCGCCGACAAAAGACTGGCTCAATGCCTGGACACCGGCTAATCACAGCACTACACTGCCCCTCGTCTATATATTAGGACAGGGCAATGCCAGCAACAATATCAATACCCCATCCACATACTATCTGAAAGACGCCTCTTTTTTACGGATCAAAAACGTACAGGTCGGTTATACGCTACCGGCAGCGATCGTCAAACACCTCGCCATGAGCAGCCTGCGCGTCTATTTTGCAGGAGACAATCTTGTCACGTTCACAAAATTCCCGGGCCTCGACCCCGAACGGGCGCTTGGAAATGGAAATGTACGCTTTGTCGTACACCCGCAGAACCAGGTATTTTCTTTTGGCGTCAAAGCCGTTTTTTAAAACCGACAAAACTTTACACATCATGCCACACTATATTACAAGGCTTACTATCCTGCCGCTGCTTATCCTTATCACCCTATGCGGCTGTAATAAAGATTACCTGAATAAGAACCCGACCGACCAGATCCCCGAGGGAAGTTTCTGGAAGACACAAGCCGACGCCGACGCCGGTCTCGCCGCTGTTTACAGCTATCTGATCCAGGGGTATAACTATACCAGCTCTACTAATACAGGACAGGGCTGGGGAGCGGGTACGCCCTATTGGGAGACGCTGACGGATAATGCTTACAGCGGCGCTTTCGGAACCATCGCCACCGGCGCCATCGAGGCAAGCACAGGCCTGATACAATCCGACGCATATAATACGGCATATAAGGCTATACAAGCCTGTAATATGTTCCTGGCCAACATCGTGAATGTTCCCCTGGACGCCGCTACTATGAATAAATACGTCGGAGAGGTGCGGTTCATCCGGGCCCATTATTATTTTCTGCTTACCCAATTGTATGGGGATGTCGTCTTGTCTTTCCGGCCGCTGGGAAAAGATTCCGCCGGCTACAAACTTCCCCGGACACCAAAGACGGTAGTCATCGATTCGATATTGAGCGATCTTAATTTTGCCGCCGCCAATCTGCCGAATACGGCCTACTCCGGGCACGCAGTCAGAGGCTCTGCTTTAGGATATATCACGAAAGTATATTTGACGCTGCAGCGGTGGCAGGACGCGGCAACGACGGCCCAGACCATCATGACGGAAAACAAGTTCAGCTTATTCACAGGCGGCTACCGGGGGTTATTCTTAAAACCAGGCCAGAATACCAATCCCGAGATCATGTTCTCTGGCCGTTACCAGGTCCCCAATGCCTATAGCCCCGCCGACTACCTGTATACGTATAGCTCCAGCTTTCAGCCCATAGGCAATCTGGTGAATGACTATGAATGCACGGACGGACTGCCTATTACCTCTTCTCCTTTATATCATGCTGCTTCTCCGTATGACAACAGAGATCCCCGCCTGCTGGCAACCATACTGACACCCGGTGTATTGTATAAAGGCGGCATCCCTTTTGTGCCTGCACAGGTAAGCGCCACTGCGGGGTTCCTGAATAAAAAAGGAGTTGACTCCACCCGCGCTACGACGATAGGTACGCAGAGCGATCAGGATTGGGTCTACCTTCGTTATGCAGATGTTTTGTTGATGTACGCAGAGGCGAAGAATGAGTGGACGGGACCCGACGCCACTGTTTACAACGCGGTCAATGCCGTGCGCGGCCGGCCCGGTGTCAATATGCCGCCCCTGCCTGCAAGTCTTTCACAGGATTCGATACGTACCCGTATCCGTCACGAAAGACGGATCGAACTGGCGCTGGAAGGGCAACGTTATTTCGATCTCAAACGGTGGCGGCTGGACAGGGTGATCATGCCTGCCATAAAAGATCCCAACGGAGCGTTTCGCACTTTTCCCCTACGGGACACCTTATGGCCTGTACCCCAGTCCGAGATCGATCTCAGCAAAACATATAATAACCCGGCCTTTACCCAGACGCCAGGATATAATTAAGTGTAATTCACTATAATATTTCAGGAACGTGTGTTAATTTCACGGCCAATTCAAAGCACGTCACATCATGGAATCCACCCATAAAGAGAAATTGGCCGGCTGGGGTAACTATCCTGTAATAGAGTCATTTACATTAAATCCCCGCAATGAGGAGGACGTCAGAAGCGATGTTGCTATAGGTACCGTGGTTGCCCGGGGACTGGGTAGAAGCTATGGCGACCAGGCGGTCAACGATGGGAATTATGTGGCCATTTGTACCAAGCTTAACCATTTCTTAAACTTCGATGAAAAAGAAGGCATTTTGGATTGTGAGGCCGGAGTAAGCCTGGAGGAGATCATTTCCGTATTCGGCCCCAAAGGATGGCTGCCGATGATCTGCCCGGGGACAAAATTTGTGACGATAGGCGGTGCAATAGCCAACGATATTCACGGAAAAGCGCATCATATTGACGGCTCTTTTGTCAACTGCGTTGTTTCTTTCACGATCCTGCTTGCCAGCGGAAAGACCGTTGAAGCATCGAGGACAGAGAACAGCGACCTCTTCTGGGCCAATTTTGGCGGACTGGGCTTGCTGGGAGTGATCCTCACCGCAAAGATCAGACTGAGAAAGGTGGAGACTACCTATTTCCGGCAAAAATCCGTGGTGATAAAAAACCTGGACCATATGCTGGAAGCATTGGACAAATACGACCACGAATACAATTACTCTGTGGCCTGGATCGATGCGATGGCAAAAGGAAATAAACTAGGCAGCGGCGTATTGACCCTGGGCAACGCCGCCAAACTGGATGAGCTTCCGGCCCGGCTGAAAGAGGATCCCCTGAAGCTGCATTCCACAGGCAAACTGGCCGTTCCATTCTACTTCCCGTCTTTTGCCTTGAATGGATTGACCGTTCGGTTGCTGAACCGCGTTATTGCCTTTGTCCAGAACTCCCCCAAAGACTTCGTGCATTATGAAAAATTCTTCTTTCCGCTGGATGCCATTAACAACTGGAACAGGGGTTATGGGAAAAGAGGCTTTATCCAGTACCAGTTCGTCATACCGGAAGAGAATGGTAAAAAGAATCTCACCGAAATACTCGAAATGATTGCCGCCAGCGGTTGTACCCCATTCCTGAACGTTTTCAAACGTATGGGTGATGGGCAGGGCATCCTGTCTTTCCCTTTCAAAGGGTATACACTGGCGATCGACTTCCCCGTCACCAAACACCTGCTTACGTTCACGCCAAAATTAGATGCAAAAGTGCTGGCGGCCGGCGGAAGACTGTACCTGGGTAAAGACGCATTGCTGCAGGAAAACATGTTCAAAGCAATGTATCCTCAGCACGAACAATGGCTGGCGATCAAACGCAAATATGATCCGGATAATAAATTCAGTTCGAACATCTCCAGACGCCTGGGGCTGCATAGCTAACACCGGCGGCGGAACGATATGCCCGAGCCCGCAAGATGAATGCTGCGCCGCCACCCCGCCTACACCCGCGACATAAATTTTTTTCGCACCCTGCTCAATGTCTCCAGCGTCATTCCCAGATAGGAAGCAATATATTTGAGAGGGATCCGGTTGGCCAAAGGGTTATGCAACATAAGAAAATGCCGGTATTTATCTTCTGCATTTGACAGCCGCGCGATAAATGCCCTTCTCTCCGCATCTGCATAATACTCCTGTAGTACTTTACGGGCCGTCAGATTGAATTCCGGATACAGGTTATACAATTCGTCAAGACGATCATAACTCAGGGCCAGCAGTTCACAGTTCTCCAACGTCTGAATATTTTCTATGGCGGGAGCCCGTTCATCGAGACTGAATATGGAGGTGACCAGGGCCTTCTCTAAGACGATCCAGGTGGTGATATCTTTAGGACCTTCCCGTCTGAACCCCCGAACCGCCCCTTTCACGATAAAATAAACGTAATTGCAATAAGCACCCTCTTTCAGGAGCATTTTCCTTTTTCTGGCTGTACAGGCAATAACATGTTGTTTTAGATAAGCTTCAATTTCGGGGCTTAATGCATGCCAATGCCCAAGTGTTTGAAGCAGAGGGGTGATGTCAGGAGCAGCCAACGGTTCCTTTCCTGATCCTGTTGGTTCAGGTTGTGTCATTGATTGGGGGGCTTAGGTGTTTTGTAATGTAAACATAAAAAATGATCTATGCAATTAATTGCCTACCAGCGTTATAGTTATCTCCTTTCGGGGTGTTTGGGTACCTGGACCTTACCGCTTTTTTTAGCTGCCCGTTTGGTCCTGGCATAGTACCTGCATACGGTGTTCATCAGACATTTTTCGCATAGCGGCTCTGGCTTGCAGATCTCCCGGCCTAAAAACGACATCGCCATACCCACATCCCATTCTTTTTGCGGAAGGATCTTCATCAACTGCTGCTCGATCTTTTTGGGGTCCTCGCCTGAAGCGATGCCCAGTCTCGGGGCCACGCGCACAACATGAATGTCCACGATTATTCCTTCTGCCGGCGCTCCCGCACCCCGAAGGATCACACTCGCCGACTTACGGCCAATGCCAGGCAACGCCGTAAGTCCATCCATGGATAGCGGAATGGAACCGCCAGCCCCAATGCCTTTGGCTATCTCTGTTAACCATTTCGCCTTATGCCCAAAATTCCGCACCCGGCTGATATAAGGAAACAATGCCTCCGGTGTCGCTGCTGCCAGCGACTTCATATCCGGAAAGGCTGCAAACAATGCCGGCGCAAGCCCATTGACAGCATCATCCGTACTCTGCGCAGACAATACTACCATCACGACCAGTTGATAAATATTCTGATGATCCAGTGGATGTTTCTTGCTTTTATATTTTTTCAACAAAGGGCGAACTGCCAGGGCCCAGTCTGTTCTGGTTGGCATATTAGCTGCATTTAATTGAAATAATTGGATTGATTATCAAAGATATAAATAGTTAACTTATTTATATAAATAATATTCATCAAACCTCCTATTGCATAATCAAGGATCAGATATTACTTTTACGCTCTCACCGCAGAAATCCTATCTCCGGAACAAACCAACAACGTACCCAATCATCCCTTCGAATTTCCACGCGTTCCTTCACTAAAGGCAAATATCCCTTTTGAAAAGCCGGGTTTTTCTTTAATCCTAAATGTACCCGCATGTCAACGCTTGAAAATTCTATTCTCAGGTTTATCCTGTTATCACTTCTTATCATGGGTTTTTCCCGCTCCGAAGCCCACCCGCGACCAACCGAAAATTCCCATGTCTTCCGGCTCGAACGGGACAAGGCGATAAAAACGGCCATCAGTATTTACAAAGAAATAGGTCTCGACTCCGCCGGACTAAGTCAGGAAGCATTTGAATACGCTTACATCGGCTACGAACGCCTGCGCAAAAGACACCTCCTGCATAAGACAACGATATTGTCTGTATGTGACTTCAGCCAGCCATCCAGCGAGGAAAGAATGTATGTGATCGATATCTTCAACAAAAGATTACTCTATCGCACCTTTGTCGCTCACGGGATCAATTCAGGAAATGAATACGCCAACTCCTTTTCCAATCGCCAACACTCCTGGAAAAGCAGCCTCGGCTTTTATATCACCAGACAGGCTTATTATGGAGACAACGGCCTTTCGCTGCGGATACAAGGAATGGACCTGGGTTTCAATGACATGGCCAATCACCGGAATATTGTCATACACGGCGCTCCCTATGTAAGCACCCGGATCCTGAAGAAATATGGTGTGATGGGAACCACCTTTGGCTGCCCCGCCATCCCGGATGACATGAGCTCGAAGATCATACCCGTCATAAAAAAAGGAAGCTGCTTCTTTATCTATTATCCTTCACAACGATATCTTGCCCAGTCCAGCGTCCTTAACGGGTAGGGTGGGGCAAATCTCAGGCGTACTAAACGAGGGATATCGTACTGATCGCGTACAACGGCGTCAACTATTCCATTTTTATGTACGAATTTTTGTAGCCAGGCCCCGTTGTTAATCCAAAACCATATTTTGCAGTAAACCCCTCGGCCGATCAAACAATAAAAAAAGCACCTAGCCGCTTTCGCTTCTAAGTGCTTGATTTTCAGTGGACCCACCTGGGCTCGAACCAGGGACCCTCTGATTATGAGTCAGATGCTCTAACCGGCTGAGCTATAGGTCCAATTTTTTTCCGGCGTTTGCAAAAATAGAAAATTCAGCTCAAGCCAGAAAATATAAATAAAACATTCCCTCTCAGAGCCCTAAGCAGCATTCCCCAAATCGAAACTGTCCAAATCTATAAATCGGTATTTTCACTTAAGTTTGTATACAAATTAATGAGAAGCCGGCTCACAGCTTTGCCACATGACCGTCGATCGAATTCAATATTTACAACAACAGATCGCCCGTTTCGACGATCAGCAAGCCTACAAGGAATTGTTCACCGCCCTCTATCACTACCTGTATCCTTTCGCAAGAACGATCGTTAAGGCAAAAGAGTCCGCCGAAGAAGTCGTCTCCGACGTTTTTATTAAAGTATGGGAAAAAAGAAAAGACCTTGAAAAAATAGACAATCTCAAAGTCTATTTATATGTCAGCACCCGCAACACCGCTTTCAACTACCTGGACAAACAAAGACGCAACGCCACATTTTCCATTGACGACTACCAGGCCGAATTTACCAGCGTCTATTTTAATCCCGAACAAATGCTGATCACGGCCGATATGCTCGCCCTCATTCAAAAGGCCATCGACCAGCTCCCCTCCAAATGCAGACTTATCTTCAAACTGGCTAAAGAGGACGGCCTCAAATACAAAGAAATAGCCGAGATCCTGAACATCTCGGTGAAAACCGTTGAAAACCAGCTGGCCATAGCCCTTCACAAGATCGGCAATACCGTTAGCTTCGATATCAAAAAAAGCCAGCCCTCCCCCCTGGGCCATATCCGCTCATCCGATTCTTAAAAAAAAGTTGACAGACCTTTGGGGGTTTATTCCGTTTCGTCTGTCCTGTCGGTAGCGAACTATCATGGGACAAGAACAAAGAGAACATACCTGGGACCTTATTGCCAAAAAATTAGCCGGAGAAGCTACACCCGGTGAGCTGAAAGAGCTGGAAGACCTGCTCAGAGCTCACCCTGAATTATATTATCCATTGCAGACCATCGCAGATTTTTGGAAGTCCTCTAACCCCGGCGATCGGCAGGCTGCAGAACAGGCTTTCGACCGCCACCTCGATCGTATAAAAGAACAGAATGTCGAATTTGTCTCCGCATCCGATAATAGATCTGACGCTAACGATCTGCCAGCAATGGAAGCAGACCCTCTTTTTTCCGATACCCATACCCGTTCACGCCGTCGCCGGCTTCTCCGGCTCACCCCTCTGCTCCTCCTCGCTGTCATCGCATGGGTCTTCCTCTATCGTACGTCAAACCCCATCCGCACCACCAAAACCCCTCCCGCAAAGGCTTTCAGCGAAGTGGCTACCCGCATCGGCTCCAGGACCAGCCTGGTATTGCCAGATGGCACGCATGTCTGGCTCAACTCCGGCAGCCGTCTTACCTATGAAAAAAGCTACGGTACCAGCCTCCGCGAAGTGAACCTTACAGGAGAAGCGCTGTTTGACGTAGCACATAACGCCGCTAAGCCGTTTATCATCCACGCGGCCCGTGTTGATATCAAAGTGCTGGGCACCCGGTTCAACGTCAAATCCTACCCCACGGATAAAACAACGGAAGCAACCCTGTTAAAAGGCAGTATTGAAGTATCTATAAAGGATCGTCCCAGTGAAAAGATCATTCTAAAACCTAATGAAAAGCTGGTTGTTGCCAACGACGACAGCGCGCTGCATCGCAATGTTCCACACGCTTCGCACCCGCAGAACAGCGAACCCCTCGTTGCTATCCGTAAACCGGCATTTGAGCCCGCTACCGGCGCGAACATCGAAACCTCCTGGGTCGAGGACCGGCTGGCCTTCCAGGATGAAGAGTTCGCTACACTGGCAAAAGAGATGGAACGCTGGTATGGCGTACAGATCATGTTTACACACACTACCCAGGAAACATGGCGTTTCACCGGCAGTTTTCAGAAAGAAACGATCCGGCAGGCATTGGAGGCATTAAAATTGACAGCACCCTTTACTTATACCATTCACGAAAACCAAATAACTATCCATGATAAATAAAATGTAAAAACTTATCTACCTATACCCGAAAAAAAATGCGGGAAATGTTGGCGCATTCCCCGCAGGCTACTCTGGAAACAAGGCGATGCATTGGCAGTATCTATCCAGGTTTCACTTTATTAATAACCCAAAGTTGAAAGTATGAAAAAAATTCTAACGATTGAGGGCTGTAGCCCTCATGCCGTAAAAAAAGCTCTTTTGCTTATGAAACTAACCTCCTTGTTGATACTTGTGGCCACATTGCAGGTGTCAGCCCATGTTGTCGGGCAGGGTAAGGTCTCACTCAAACTCCGCCAGGTGGAGATCTCAAAAGCTCTTAATTCCATTGAAAGACAGGGCACTTACCGGTTTCTCTACAATAGCCGCCTTGATGCCGTCAACCATAAGGTTAGTATCGACGCTACCAACGCCGAAATAAAAGAAGTCCTGAACCAGTTGTTTGCAGGAACAGACCTTGCCTACAAATTGTTGGAGAACAACCTGATCGTCGTTCTGTCATCGACACTGGCCCGCCAGGATATAAAGATCACCGGGAAGGTAACCTCGTCTACCGGCGAAGCCATCGCCGGCGTTTCGGTCACCGTTAAAGGAACAAGCATCGGTACGACTACCGATAATAACGGGAACTTTTCGCTCACCGTTCCACAAACCGGCACTCTCGTATTCTCTTCCATCGGCTTCGAGACACATGAACAGCCGATCACCGACCTGCCCGAGGTCAACGTAAAACTTGCTCCCTCCAAAAAGGTCATGGACGAGGTGGTGGTTGTCGGTTACGGCACCCAACGCCGCAGCGACCTCACCGGCGCCATCGGCTCGGTTAAAGGAGCAGACATCACCAAACAACAGGTGCTCACCGCCACCCAGGCGATCCAGGGAAAGGTGGCCGGCGTACAGGTCATCAGCTCCGGCGACCCCAACTCCAACCCGACGGTCCACATCCGCGGCATAGGAACCACACTGGGTGGGGCCTCTCCCTTATATGTTGTCGATGGGATCATTACAGACGATATCCGCAACATCAACTCGGCCGACATTGTCAGCATCGACGTCCTGAAGGACGCTTCTTCAACGGCTATCTACGGGGTTCGGGCCGCTAACGGCGTATTGTTGATCACCACAAAAAAGGGTAGACCCGGTAAACCTGTCGTTGCCTACGACGGCAGCGTCGGCTCAAAAGAGATCTCCAAACTGGTGAATATGGCCGGACCAAATCAATACGCCAATTATGTCAATGAAGCCAATATCTATTATGGCTCCGGCGACACCCTGATCACTAACTCCATGCTGGCGGCAGGCGGAAATACGGACTGGTTCGACGCGATCACAAAAAGAAGCCTTATACAAAATCACAATATCTCCGTCTCCGGCGGCTCTGACAAAATCGACTATTTCCTCAGCGCAGGCTATATCACCGATGGCGGTATCCTCCAGACCAACAATTTTAAACGCTTCACCCTCCGCTCGAACACGGAGTATAAGATCACCAATCAGTTCAAGCTCTCAACGCTGATATCTTATAGCCGCACGATCCTGAGGGATGTCGACCTGAACAATTTCAACCTGGCTTATCGGGCAGCGCCATACGTACCATCCAAGGTCGGCAATCTCTATGGCAATACCTCCATCTCTAACAATATAGGCAACCCGCTCCTCAATCTCGACAAGGTCAACGACGGCACCGTCGACAATCGCCTTCAGGCAACGATCGCCGCCGACTATAAACCGCTTCCCTGGATAACACTCCATTCCAGCTTTGGCACCGATCTTGATTTTCATAATAACACCGAATACGACTACCAGTATTTTAACTCGGGACCCGGTAATATTTTTCTCCAGGCTGGCGGCAACCAATACGTGGCCAGCAGCACGCTCATTCTTGCAAAGAACAATTTTACCCGTTGGATATGGGATAATACCGCCACTTTTGCAAAGTCTTTCGACAATCACAATCTCAGCCTGCTGGTCGGTACGACCGCCGAAACCTTTACATCCAACAACTTCAAAACCACCGGTCACGACGTACCGCCAAGCCCCGATCTATGGTACCTCGATCAGGCAACTCCTTCTTCTCTCGTCGTGTCTAATACCGGGGATAAATATACCCGCAACTCCTATCTCGGCCGTCTGAACTATAATTTTGATCAACGCTATTACCTGACAGCTTCCATCCGCGCAGATGCCGCATCGAAATTCCCAAGCTACAATCGCTGGGGATATTTCCCGTCCGTAGCCCTGGCCTGGAATCTCGCCAGGGAAAACTTCTTCTCCTCGCTGAAGAACACCTTCGATCAGCTGAAGATCCGCGGGTCATGGGGCGAAGTGGGAAATGATAATATTCCAAGTAACGCCTACATCAATCTGGCAACGGCCAATGTACCCTATTTCTTCAACGGCACCCAATACAACGGCATCTCTTTTAACGCAGCTTCGGATAAGAATCTGAAATGGGAGACGTCAAAGGAATACGACCTCGGTATCGACTTTGCCATTCTTCACAACCATCTCACCGGTACTATCGACCTCTATGACAAAAAGACCACCAATGCGCTGACTTATGTTGTCTTCAATGGAGTATATGTTGGAGATGTGGACAACCAATATCTCACAAATGCTTCGAATTTCAGGAATAAAGGGATCGAGGTTGGGCTCAACTGGAACGACAATATCGGCGATGACTGGAGATACACCATCGGCGGCAACATCGCATTCAACCAGAACAGGGTCATCGGCCTCAATGGCGGACAGGCATTGTTCGATGGAAATATCAACGGGTTCTTTACCACAAAAACGGACAATGGACAACCCATCGGCTCTTTTTTCCTGCGCCAGTTCGATGGCATTTTCCAGAATGCTGACCAGGTAGCCAACTCTGCCCAGAAAGGAGCCCAGGTCGGCGACATCCGCTACAAAGACATCAGCGGCCCTAATGGGAAGCCGGACGGCGTTATCGACGACTACGACCGCGCCTTCAGCGGCTCATATCAGCCCAAGTACACCTATGGTATCACAGCATCGGTCAGCTATAAAACCTTTGACCTTAGCGTTAACTCCTATGGTACGCACGGCGGAAAAATATACAATGGCAAAAAGGCGCTGACAGGCGCATCCCCGCTGGACAACATCGAGACCAGCGTTGCCAAAGGCCGCTGGACGGTCAACCACCCCAGCAACAGCATCCCAAGAGCAACCCTCGGAACCCTGCCCGCTTCGACCTATTTTCTTGAAAGCGGCAGCTTCTTCCGGATCAATAATATCACACTCGGGTATACTTTCCCGAAAGCTTTCCTGACAAAGGCAAAGATCCAGAACCTCCGGATCTATGTCACGACACAGAACCCGTTCACCTTCACCCACTACAGCGGCTTTACGCCGGAGCTGGCTTCTCCCCTGAATACCCTGACGAATACCAGCAGTACGACCAATGCCGGTATCGAACAGGCTATCTATCCAACGACCCGCAGCCTCTCCTGCGGCCTCAACTTCAGCTTTTAACGGTTAACAAAAAAGAAAGACAATGAAAAAGTACAAACATCTCTATATAGCACTGGTCGCAGTCCCGCTGATGATGGCCGGCTGCGGAAAAAAATTCCTCGACGTCAATCCCCAGGGACAACAATCCCAATTGTCAGCCCTCACCGACACCGCTTCCCCGAACCAGACCCTGGCCGGCGCATACAATTCCTTATATTTCGGCGGATTCGACAAGACCACGGTCGGCTTCGAATGGGTCATGATGACGGACGTCGCCTCCGACGACGCGGACAAAGGCAGCACACCAAGCGACTTTTCCACGAACGGCGCCGGTGACATCGATGACTTCATCGTCAACCCCAATAACGGTATAGTACTAAATGTCTGGAACGGACACTATGTAGGTATCGCCCGGGCCAACCAGGCGATCGACGTGATCAATAGTAATACCGGCCTGGATGCCGCCACCCGCAGCCGGATGCTGGGTGAAGCCCGCTTTCTCCGCGGTCTGTATTATTTTAACCTCGTACGCGCCTTTGGCGGCGTTGTAAAGGTCACCCGGGTGCCACAGCCCGAAGAACTGAAAAATGACGAGTTCAATACCCGGGCATCCACGGATACCATCTACCAGGTGATCATAAATGACCTGCAATTTGCCGCGGACAACCTCCCGCTCAAAAACGATCCCAACACCGCCATCGGCCGGGCCAACAAAGGCGCTGCCGAAAGCTACCTGGCCAAGGTCTATCTCTACCTGAAGAACTGGCAAAAAGCGTTCGACCTCTCCAATGACGTCATCAACTCCAATCTTTATTCGCTGGTCCCCGACTATAAATTCATCTTCCGCGAAAAGCCTGTAAATGGAGAAGGCGGCAACAATAACAGCGAATCGATCTTTGAGGTCCAGACCGGTCAGAATACCACTTCCAACGGCATCAGCCCCCTCTTTAGCAACGCCCAGGGACCACGCGGCAAAGGCGGCTGGGACGACCTTGGCTTTGGCTTTAACGACCCCACCCAGGACCTGGTCAACGCCTATGAGTCGGGAGACACCCGCGACAGCGCTACGATCATCTTTATCCAGCCGACAGGCGGCGCAAATACCGGCACCATCCTCTGGGACGGCTTCCGCATCCCGACCCAGGATTCGGTACAAAATCCCCGGTACAACTACAAGGCATATCATAGCCCCATCGCCGAGACACCGGCCATCGACGGTAATAAAGACAATAAGCCAAAGAATATCCGGCTCATGCGTTACGCAGAAGTGCTGCTGATACATGCAGAGGCCGCAGCCATGCTGGGAAATACCGGCGATGCCGACAAATACCTGAACATGGTTCGCGCCCGCGCAGGTCTTGCACCCTCCACCGGCTCTCAGGCCAATATCTGGAAGGAGAGAAGGGTAGAGCTGGCAATGGAACAGGACCGGTTCTTTGACCTCGTCCGCACCGGCCGCGCAGGGACTGTACTAAGAGCCTCCGGTAAGAACTTCATCGACGGCAAGAATGAGGTCTTCCCCATTCCTCAACAGGTTATCGACCTGAGCAACGGGAAAATGAAACAAAACAATCTCTACTAATCTGCAAAAGCTTCGATATGCAAAACATATTCAAACAAATTACCTGGACCCTTGCCGTGATCTCGCTCATCGATCTCACGGCCTGCACCAAGGCCAAATTCGATGACGCCTTTACAAAAGGCGACGTCCCGCCGATAGGTGCGTATAAGAATTCCAACGACGTAGCCGCAGCCAATCTGCTGGCACACTGGACCTTCGACAGCACCAACGAAGAAACTATCTCGCATACCGCACCCTCCAACGTGGTCAATGCCTCTTTTGTAAAAGGCGTCAAAGGCCCGGCCGTACACCTTGCAGCAGGATATATCAATTACCCCGTTGTCCCGTCCCTCAACATAGCCAACCTCGGCAGCGTCACGGTCAGCTTGTGGATAAATGTCGATAACAACGGCAGCCAGGCCTCGGAATTTTTTGCGCTGACTCCCGCGCCGGATAAACAGACGGACTGGGGCAGCGTGATCAACGTATATGCTGAGACCGGCCACCCCGTCTCCACCGATGATACCCTGGCCCTGCACGCTGCCGTAGGCACCTATGCCAGCGGAACAAGGGTTGGCGGAGATAATATCAACGACTATGGCGATCGTGAAAAGGATTTCAAAACAGTACACGGTACCAATAAATGGGTGCACTATGTAATGGTATGGAGCGGCGCCGATTCCACGCTGGACATTTACGCCAACAGCATCCTGGTGTCTAACAACAATTTCCGCAAACGTAACTTCGGCAACCTGGTGTCCCCGATCCCCGTTCAACCGCTGATCGGCGGATGGCCAAATGCCGCTACCGGCTTTACCCAGTCGGGCGCCCAGAGCTGGCAGGCTCTCCTCACCGGGTCTATCGACGAGCTTAGGGTTTACAACAAAGCGCTTGGCGCCGACGAGATACACGCCTTGTATTTTTTTGAAAAATTGGGAAGTTAAGACTCGGATCTATACAACAAGAGGCCGGTCACCCGGACCGGTCTCTTAATTTTTTGTTTCTCATGAATAGGTTTTTGTCCATAATTATCCTGACGACGGTTGGACTCTCGTGTAAGAAAGCTCCGGGAGCTCAACCACAACCTCCCGCCGGCCCATTCTCGGTGATATCATTGCTGATCAATGGCGGCAGCGCAACCTATAATGTCCCTTCCAAACCGACTATCAAAATAATCTTTTCCGCACCCGTAGACCAGCACTCCGCCGCAGGGAATAACATCACCCTGGTGAATGCCGGCACGGGCGCAGCCATAACGCTTACCATCACCGCTTTCCTGAACAGTGATAGCACGCTTGAAGTTCTGCCTTCAGCCAGCCTTCAGCCGCTCACCAGATACACATTTTCTATTACAACGGGTTTGCAGTCCAGCCAAAAAGCGAGCTTGTCATCCGGCGCCACCCGGAATTTTATTACGGCTATCGATTCTACAGATAAATTTCCTCGTATCACCGACAGCGCCTTGCTTGACCTGGTCGAATCCCAGACCTTGAAATATTTTTATGATTTTGGCCACCCCGTCAGCGGCATGACACGCGAAAGAAGCAGCTCGGGTGATGTCGTTACTACCGGTGGCAGCGGATTCGGAGTGATGGCCATACTGGCCGGCATCCAACGTAATTTTATTAGCCGGCAACAGGGACTTGCACGAATTCAAACGATCGTTAATTTTCTTGCAACTAAGGCCCAACGATACCATGGGGCTTTCCCGCATTGGATGAATGGGTCTACAGGAGCCACTATTCCGTTCAGCACCCAGGACGACGGCGCCGATCTTGTCGAGACGGCCTACCTGGTACAGGGATTGCTGACTGCCCGCCAGTATTTCAATTCGACCACGGATGTTACAGAGATCACCGTAAGGGATTCTATCAACGCCATCTGGCAGAACGTGGACTGGGGCTGGTTTAGAAACAGCGGACAAAACAAGCTTTACTGGCACTGGTCTCCCGGCTACAACTGGTCGACAAACCAGGCCATCACCGGATGGAACGAAGCGTTCATCACTTATGTTCTCGCCGCCTCAGCTCCTCTCGACAGCATTCCCCGCAGTGTATACGACAACGGCTGGGCCGGTAACGGCTCTATTCGCAACGGCAACACCTATTATGGTATACAACTGCCGCTGGGTCCCGATCGGGGAGGCCCGCTTTTTTTCGCGCATTATTCCTTTTTAGGTATCAACCCTCACGACCTATCGGACGCTTACGCCAATTACTGGACACAGGACACTGCCCATACCCGTATCAATTATAATTATTGCATAGCCAACCCACAGGGCTTCAATGGCTATAG
>Ga0105237_10003945_pt1 | contig 17373 bp, 13 predicted proteins | sample KBSC24metaG_FD_81520 | JGI IMG/M metagenome (GOLD analysis project Ga0105237, IMG submission 81520) | Corn rhizosphere microbial communities from Kellogg Biological Station, Michigan, USA - KBS C2-4 metaG | ecosystem: Host-associated > Plants > Roots > Rhizosphere > Soil | place: Michigan, USA... | reverse complement strand
GAAAAAGAACAGGCCCAAGCTGGATGCTGATATTTCTCTCTTCCCGGCCAAATGTATCTATATGCGCTGGAATTATGAGACGCCGGAAGTCCCCGGCAATCAACTGGCCATCGAATGGTATCGCGCCCATCACCTGGACGTCATGCCTGCCACTTCCGCCCAGCAATCCTATGCCGTACTGCAACGCAACCATTCCAATTTTCCCAATATCAAAGCGTTCTGTCTTCTGGCAAAGGCCCAATCCCTCGATAAGATACTCTGCACCGTGTGGGACGACAGTTCTCCCCATTTCGAGACCGAATGGCGGGGCATGTATGATTTTGCCTGGATGAGCTGGACTGGATCGGATGTCAGCGAGCAGGACGCGCATGCGGCATTTCGCCACCGGTTTTTTTCTCCCGCACTGGACGGACCGGAATACGAATGCCGGGATTCTTTGGAGTCGGCCATCACCTTTTGGGAAACGGCGTTCCTGCGGGAAGGGGATAGGGAAAGTTATTATCCATCCTTTAAACTGGTGGAGTTGCCGGATGGGAAAGGTCAATGGAGCCGCCAATACCAGCAAAAGCTGCAAGGTGCTGCCGCCGCAATGGGCAACTACCACCTGATCAAAGACAGGATACAGGCGTGTATGCGCCTGGCCCGGAGAAACCGGTATGCACTGGAAGTTCTGGACCAGATAAATGAACTGCAGGGATATTCCGCTAACCTGCTGCTATTGCTGAAAAATTATGATGAGACGGATCCCGGCAAAGGGAAAACACAGGCCCTGATGCGTATCAGGGAATGGATCGACGGATTTGCCGCCATGCGCGCTGGTCTGGAGCAGGTGTTTGGAAGGACCCGTATGATGGGTAACCCCGAGGGATACATACGTGACGCCAACCTGCATCTGCACCTGGGCAATGGGACGAATAACACCGACTGGATGTATTACTACGAGCTACCTATGAACAAGCAGGTAGACCAGTGGTTGCATCACCAGGAATAAACAGGATTAAGGCTCTATTATTATAAACCACCAAAACAATGCTTATGCACCGGATCTGCAGCACATGGAAGGCTCTTGCGCCTGCGTGGGAGATCAAAATATGTCTCTTGCTGGTATTCCTGCCTTCCTTTCTCCTTGCCCAGACAAGGACTATTTCCGGCACCGTCCGGGACGAAAAAGGTCAGCCCATGCAGGGCGTTTCCATAACTGTTAAAAAAGCGGGACTGGGCACAAGTACAGACGCCGCGGGCAAATTCTCCTTTACAGCGGATAAAGGCGCCATCGTTGTACTGTCAGCCGTCAACTACGAGGATATGGAACTGGTAGTGGGAAAGGAAAGTACGTATACCATCGTGCTTAAACAAAAGACATCACAGCTGAATGACGTGGTGGTGGTAGGATATGGCACGCAAAAGAAAGCGGACCTCACCGGAGCCATCGCTACAGTAGATAAGCGGCTGCTGGAGAACAGGCCTGTCACCAATGCCGTAGCCGCCTTACAAGGCACGGCCCCCGGGCTGGTCATTACCCGCTTCAGCGGACAGCCGGGACTGGAGCAATATGCCGCCAATATCCGCGGATTTTCCTCCGTGAATGGCACCAACACGGCCCTGGTGCTGATCGATGGCGTCGAGGGCGATCTGGCCCTGCTGAACCCTAACGATATCGAATCCATCAGCGTCCTGAAAGATGCCGCTGCGGTGTCCATTTATGGCGCAAAGGCAGCGGGGGGCGCTATCCTGGTCACTACTAAGAAAGGGACGATGAACAGGCTGACCGTCACCTATTCCGGCCTCAGGACCTTTAACCATGCATTCGATATCCCTCAAAGGCTCCACTCATGGGAGGAGGCGGAGATGCAGAATGAGGCGTTTGCGAATGCCGGCTTCAACCCAGCCTATACCCAGCAGGATCTTGACTATATGAAGGACCCGAATATCAACTATATCGTCAATCCTGCTAACCCCGGTGTTTACAAATATTATTATGACCTCAACCAGATCAATCTTTTGATGAGGAAGACATCTCTTAGCCAGAGCCATAATATTTCTCTGCGCGGTGGCTCGGATAAAACACAATACCTCTTCTCCGTCGGGTATTTCGACCAGAATGGCGTCTTCAGGCTGGGACCCGACGGCACCAAACGATATAACGCAAGATTGAATGTTAATACCAGGCTGAGTAAGATCTTTAACCTGGATACCAGACTCGCTTATACGCAAGCCCATACTATGTCTCCCAGCGGAGACACCTATGCAGACTATGGATTGATCTATGGCATTTATCAATTAAGGACGATATACCCCATTTTCCTTCCGGGATCCAATGACACGAAATATGCCAGGGCCGGCAGCGCCCCCACCACCTACCAGATCCTGAAGGATGGAGGTTATACGGAAGATCTCCGGCACAACCTGGATGGAGTATTTACGCTCAGCGCGGAAAATCTGGTAAAAGGGCTTTCGGCACGGATCATCTATGCCCCCCAGTTGAGCTTTTCAGAAAACAACAGCTTTCAGAAGACGATACCGTTATATGACATCGGTCCGGAGCCCACGAAATATATCTTCAATCCCAACACGTTTACGAAGACCAGGGGCATCATGGACAGAACCAATGTACAGGCCCTGGTGGATTATGATCTGGACCTGGCCACCGTGCATCACTTCCATTTGCTGGGAGGCTATCAGTACCAGTATTTCCATGCGGACACGACGATAGCCAGCGCAAGCGCCCTGATCTCGAACGATCTTCCCTCCCTCAACCTCAGCGGCGATCCCACCGTACCTCCCACCGTGGGCGATAATGTCCAGACCAATGCGCTGATCTCGTTTTTCGGGAGGTTCAACTATAACTACGACAGTAAGTATTTCATAGAGGCGACGTTGAGGAATGATGCCAGCTCCCAGCTGGCGCCGGGCAGGAGAAGCCAGTACTTTCCATCCGTATCGGCTGCCTTGCGGCTGTCGAAGGAGGACTGGTTCCGGCGCACCCTTCCTTTCTTCGATGAATTTAAGCTGAGAGGGTCATGGGGCAAGCTGGGCAATTCCAATGTCCTCGGTAACTATGATTATATCTCCATGCTGAACAGAGGGCCCGTCTATCCATTCAACGACAGCCGAAACAACTCCTTGTATCAAGCCGTGCTGGCATCGCCGGAGAAGACATGGGAGCGCATCGCTACCTCGGATGGAGGACTCGACCTGGGGCTGTTGAATAACCGGCTGACGGCCTCCTTCGACTATTATGTCCGTACCAACGAAAACATGCTGGTGGTAGTCAATGCACCCGCCACCCTGGGTCTTACTCCCAGCGCCACCAATTCGGCACGACTCAGGACAAAGGGCTGGGAAGTCACCCTGGGATGGAAAGACCATAGCGGGAAGCTGAACTATTGGGTCAATTTCAATCTCTCGGACAATAAGGATGTGGTTACCCGGTACGATGGACAGAATGTGATTGCGGAAGGACTCAATACGGTCATCCAGGGCAATCCCATCAATTCCATTTATGGCTACCAGTCGGAGGGGTATTTCAAATCAGCCGCGGATGTAGCCGCGCATGCATTCCAGGACAACAGGACGGGCGCCGGCGACCTCATCTACAAAGACCAGAACAAGGATGGCGTCATCAATGGGGGACTCAACCGGCCTGATGACCATGGAGATCTTGTCTACCTGGGTAATACCAGCCCCCGCCTTGCTTTCGGTCTTAATCTTGGCATGGAGTGGAATGGCTTCGATCTGTCCGCCCTTTTCCAGGGTGTGGGCAAGCGCAATATGCTCATCTATCCGTCCGCGGTAGTGCCCTTTGTCGATGCCTGGCGACAGCCCTGGGCCGTGAATAAAGACTACTGGACATCCGATCATCAAAATGCATTGTTCCCCCGTCTTTATGTGGGAGGCACGCAGAATGTGAACACATCCACCAAATGGGTCCAGAATGCGGCGTATATCCGGCTGAAGAACCTGCAGGTCGGCTATACATTACCGCAGCAATGGACTGCCAAAGTGAAGATCCAGAAAGCAAGGATCTTCTTTTCGGGACAGGATATCTGGGAGCATAGCAAGATGTGGTATAAATATTTCGATCCGGAAAGCCCGAACAACGCGGCCTATAACTATCCTTTCTTCCGCAGTTATGCTGCCGGGTGCAACATCACTTTCTAATCGGAAATTTTTAAAAAAAAGTATATGAACATTCAATATAAAAAGATCACGCTGATACCCCTTGCGATCTTACTGTTCTTCGGTTGCACCAAGAAGCTGGATCAGACGCCGCAGACAGATCTGTCGGATGCGAATTTCTGGAACAACACCAATGACATGAAGCTGGCCTGTAATTACCTTTATACGCAGCTGCCTGCCATCGATACCCATACGGAGGACGTAATGTCGGCGGACGCCTTTGGACTGAGTGCCAATACGGTCAGCGATGGGGCCTGGCTGCCCCCCTCCACCGCGGACAGCTGGACCAATGATTATAGCCTGATCCGGGCCTGCAACAATATCCTGGAGAAATCGGGCAAAGTGGTTGGCGACGCGAATATCATCAACCAGTATTTGGGAGAGACAAGATTTTTCCGCGCCTGGGCCTATTTCGACCTGGTAAAGAGATATGGGGACGTGCCTTTCGTCAACAGGACCTTACAGCTCACCGACAACTTGCTTTATGGGGCTAAGACCAACCGGGAAGTTATCCTGGATTCCGTCTATGCCGACCTAGATTTCGCGGCGGCCCACCTGCCTGCCTCCAATGCACAGGCCAGCGAAGATTATGGACGTATCACCAGCACCGCGGCACTGGCTTTTACGTCAAGGGTAGCACTATTCGAGGGTACCCGTATGAAATTCTTTAGCCAGACCGGTTACCAGGCACACCTGCAAAAGGCCATCACCGCCAGCGATGCTATTATGGCGGCCGGCGGCAACTCCCTGTTTAGCTATGCGCCAGTGCCGGACAGCAGCTACTATTATCTTTTTCAATATACCGGTGAAGGACAGGCCAATCGTGAGAATATCCTGGTACGGATCTATGGTCAGAACCAGATCAACGACATCTCCTCCAACAATTACACACGGGCGGTGCTGGACGAGGGGCTGCTGATGCCTACGAGCAATTTTACGTCCTCCTACCTGTATACGGATGGGTTGCCGGCAAGTAAATCGCCTTATCACAAGACGCAGACCAACACCTATACGGAATTCGAAAACCGCGATCCCAGGATGGCCATGACGATATTCAATATCAAATCCTGGTATGTCACCGGCTTGTATGTGCCTACCTTTGATTATTCGCTGACGGGTTACCGGTCCTGTAAATATTATATTGCAGCCGACTGGACGGTCAATGTCAGCTATATCGACAATATTATCATCCGGTATGCGGAAGTGCTGCTGAATAACATCGAGGCCCGCCTCGAGCTGAATGGTTCGGTGACGGACAACGAACTGAATGGCACCCTCAATCTTATCCGTGCCAGAGCCACCATGCCTCCCCTGACCAATGGATTTGTCTTATCCAATGGATTGGATATGCGGACGGAGATCAGGAGAGAGCGAAGGGTCGAGCTGGCTTTTGAAGGTTTCCGTTATTGGGACCTCCTCCGCTGGAAGACGGCGGAAACCGAGTTACCACAGGCCATCACGGGGGTGAGGTATTTCCCGGCTGAACAAGGTCAGCTGGATAATCCGCAACTCACCACGGACAGCCTTATCATTGTGGAGGGCGCCACTAAACGCCATTTTAAACCTGACCGCGACTATCTCTGGCCCATTCCCACGCAGGAGCTGGGCCTGAATAAAAACCTGACGCCTAACCCTAACTGGTAAACCCCGGATAAGATGAAGTATTGGATGCTATTGCTAATTATAGGACTGACCATGAACATAGCTCATGGTCAGTCCATGCGTAAGATCGTGGAGGATGACCTTGCGTTGGCACAACAGCAGTATAAGATATTGATGCAACGGCTGCCTCCGGGTGAAATACCCCGGACCTATGAGGCCACCGGAGACAGGCTGCTCACTGGCACAGCGGACTGGTGGTGCAGTGGGTTCTATCCCGGCACCCTTTGGTACCTGTATGAATACTCCCATGACCCGGCTTTCAAGAAGGAGGCGGAAAAAAGAATGGAGATCATCGAAGGACAGAAGTTCAACAGCAACGACCATGACCTTGGGTTCAAACTCTACTGCAGCTATGGCAATGCCTACCGCATTACAGGCAACCCCGCCTATAAAAAAGTGTTGTTCGAGGCAGTGCAGTCGCTCGCTTCCCGGTACCGACCTTCCATACGATCTATCCAATCCTGGGATTCCTCTTCGAAATACAATTGTCCCGTCATCATCGACAATTTAATGAACCTGGAATTGCTGGAATGGGCGGACCCTTTTGATACCATGGCCATCCAGCATGCCAATACGGCGATGCAAAACCATTTCCGGAAGGATTATAGCACCTGGCACGTGGTGGATTACGATCTTCGCAGCGGTAAGCCAGCGCGTAAGATCACTCGCCAGGGGGCATCGGATACTTCCACCTGGAGTAGGGGGGAAGCCTGGGCGCTCTATGCTTATACCATGCTATACAGGTATACCCGGAATCCTTCTTATTTGTCCCAGGCGGAGCATGTCGCTCATTTTATATTGACCCACCCCCGGCTGCCTGCGGATGGCATTCCATTTTGGGATTATGATGCGCCCGGCAGCTATCCTGACGCCTCCGCTGCCGCGGTAATGGCTTCGGCCCTGCTGGAGCTGGGGCGTTATACAACTGCCGGCCATCGGATCCGTTATGTCGCGGCCGCTGAAAAAATGGTACGCACATTGTCTTCTCCGGCTTATAGAGCTGTGCCGGGCGCCAATGGCGGTTTTTTGCTGATGCACAGCGTAGGGGCGCTCCCCTTCAGATCGGAAGTAGATCAACCCCTGACCTATGCGGACTATTATTTCATAGAAGCGTTGCTACGTTACAAGGATTGGTACCTGGACAGCCACGCCGATACTGTCGTTCATTCCCTTCCGGTTCATCCCGCACCTGTCTGTCTTACCGACTCGATGAAATTCTATGACGGTCAATCCCTGAGTGTCATAGGCCGGTGTCATGACGAATATAACTATAACCGGCTGCCCCGGAAATATAAGGGTGTCGTGCGGGATGCGGTATGGGGGGAAAGCGTTTCCGCGGCAGGCATCGGCATCCGGTTTCGTACGAATGCAACCACCATACGGATACGGTGGGGATTGGAGGAATATGAAAAATCGTCGAACCTCAACCCCGCGGGCGCGGACGGGATGGACCTCTATGCGCATACGGATAAAGGATGGCAATACGTCAATACGGCACTGCCAAAGGATACCATCAATGAGTCCCCACTTTTGCGCAGTGGCAAGCCTGTGTACCGGGAATACCTGCTGAACCTCCCGCTGTACAATACTGTCACCCATCTTTCCATCGGGATCAACCAATGGGCGGCCATGACAAGGCCCGTCCGGCAATATTTACTGGATAAAAAACCTGTCGTGTATTATGGCAGCAGCATTGCGCAGGGTGCATCCGCCAGCCGGCCCGGTCTGGCCTATACAAATCTGCTTGCGCGTGGGTTGGACAGGAGTTTCATAAACCTGGGATTCAGCGGTGAGGGCACTTTTGATGCTTCCGTGGGACAAGCCATGACGGACATCGATGCTGCGCTATATGTCGTCGACTGCACCCCCAACTCGAAGGTAGAATATATTTATGAGCGGGCCGTGGCGTTGGTCAGGATGCTAAAGGCCAGAAGGCCGGCTACCCCTGTGCTCCTTGTTGAAGGATACTATTACGACGACAAGGCTTTCGAGCTGGACGGCAATTCCAATATCGACGCCAAAATGAGGGAGCTTCGCCGGGCCTATGATAACTTGCTGCACACAGGAATAAAAGGGTTGTATTATAAGACGGGGGAGGATCTCATAGGCCATGACCATGAGGCTACGGTGGACGGGACGCATCCGGATGACATCGGTATGCAGCGATTCGCGGCGCAGATGCTGCCGGTGATAAACCGGATACTCCTTCGCCCCCAGATACCTGTGGCTGTCCCCGACTCCACCGAATACTATTCTCCGGGAGACTTCGCATCCGTCAAAAAGATTGACGCGCATGTACATCTCACAGAGGATATAGACACGGCCTTTGTATGGCAGGCCGAAGCAGATAATTTCCGGCTCCTGAACATTAATGTTTATGCCACCAATGGGACGCCGCTGGAAGAACAGCAGGATTTCGCGCTAAAAGAGATAAAGGCTTTTCCGGGCGATATGGGATATGCGACGGCGTTTTCGTTAAAACATTTCAATGACACGGGATGGCAGCGGGGCGCGATGACCTGGCTGGATCATTCTTTTTCATTGGGGGCGGTGGCGGTGAAGGTCTGGAAGAATATAGGAATGGAATTGAGGGACAGTAGCGGCAACCTGGTGCTCATCGACGATCCCCGTTTTGACCCGGTGCTGGATTTCATTGCGAAGAAGGGTATCACCCTGATCGGTCATTTGGGGGAGCACCGGAATTCCTGGCTTCCGCTGGATAAGATGACGGTGAAAGGGAACAGGGATTATGCAGCGGCGCATCCGCAGGAATATATGTACCTGCACCCCGAGCGCCCTTCCTATAACGCTTATATCCGGGCAAGGGACCATATGCTGGAAAAGCATCCGGACCTGACTTTTGTCGGGGCGCACCTGGGAAGTCTCGAATGGAGCGTGGATGAATTGGCTAAGCGGCTGGATAAATACCCCAATATGGCGGTGGACCTGGCGGAACGGATCTCGCATCTGCAATACCAGGCCTTGACGCAGTGGGAGAAGGTGCATGTCTTTTTTATAAAATACCAGGACAGGCTGATCTATGGAACGGACATGCGCGACGGCGCCATGGACATCGTGAATGAGCATATCACCGGGCCCGAAGGGCTAAGTAAGCATGCACACGAGGTCTGGCTGCGTCACTGGCGGTTCTTTACCACTAATGACAGGATGGAGGTGCCCAAGGTGCGGGGGGCTTTTAAGGGAATGAAGCTGCCCCGCAAGGTGGTGGATAAAATATACTTTAGCAACGCATTGAAATGGTATCCGCGGCTGGCGGAAAAAATCAATTAAACGAAGGCATATGTCATTGAAGCCCACTGGAAACTATCGCTGGTTCATCTGCTTCCTTCTTTTTGCCGCGACGACGATCAATTACATCGACCGCCAGATCTTCGGCCTCCTGAAGCCGGAGCTGGAAAAGATTTTCGCCTGGACGGAGACGGACTACAGCAGGATCGTGATGGCTTTTACTGTCTGTTATGCCTGTGGTCTTTTATTCTACGGGCGGGTCATCGACAGGATCGGCACCAGGCTGGGCTATACCATCTCGGTAGCGGTATGGAGCACGGTGGCCATGCTGCATGCTGCCGTCCGGAGTACTTTGGGATTCGGCCTGGTCCGGGCTTTATTGGGTCTCGGAGAGTCGGGGAATTATCCTGCCGGTGTCAAGACGGTCGGCGAATGGTTTCCTCCAAAAGAAAGAGCGCTTGCCATTGGGATACTGGACTCGGGCTGCAATATCGGCGCCTGTGCCGGTCCCCTGCTGGTGCCCTGGCTCCTTGCCGTCTATGGCTGGAAGGCGGCCTTCATTGTGACGGGTAGCCTGGGCTTTATCTGGCTCGTCGTCTGGCGCTGTGTCTATAAGGTACCGGAGAGGCATAAGCGACTGTCGCGGGCGGAGTATGAATATATTAATTTATCTGCCGCGCCGCAACCGGCTGATACGTTTACCTGGGGAAGGTTGCTCCGGATGCGGCAGACCTGGGCCTTTATTATTGGTAAATTTTTTACCGATCCCATCTGGTTTTTCTTCCTCTTCTGGCTTCCGGCCTATTTCCATGCACATTTTAATTTGGATCTTCGAAAACCCAGCCTTCCCCTCGTCATTGTATATGGAGGCACCATGATCGGGAGTCTCGGCGGTGGGGCCCTTTCTTCCTGGCTCATCAAAAAGGGCTGGCCTGTTTATAAGGCGAGGAAAGCTGCGTTGCTGGCGGCGGCCGTCTGTGTGATACCCATTGTTATCACCCGCTATACAACGGACATCCGTGTCGTCGTGACCCTCATCAGTCTGTCCGCGATGGCCAACCAGGCCTGGAGTGCCAATATATTTGCCTTGGTACCGGACATGTTCCCCAAGGGAGCCGTCAGTTCTGTGGTGGGGCTGGGTGGGATGGCAGGTGCCTTTGGCAGCTTTCTCTTCCCCATCTTTATAGGGTTTATCCTGGATTATTGTAAAGCCGCCGGCAATATTGTTGCCGGATACAATATCATTTTTCTTGTCTGTGGCAGTTCGTTCATGCTGGCATGGATGCTGATCCACTTTGTCATACCTAAAATGGAAAAAATTCAATGAAGACAACGAATATGGGGGCACGATTGTTCTCCCTGGATTTCATGCGCGGCCTTATCATGGTACTGCTGATGCTGGAGGCCAGCGATGGATATGACCGACTGGCGGCAGCGGTAAAAGGGACGGCCTTTGTTCCCGTAGTGGACCAGTTATTCCATCATCCCTGGAACGGGCTGCATTTCTGGGACCTTATCCAGCCGGGCTTCATGTTTATCGCGGGTACGGCCATGGCCTATTCGTTGCATCAGCAGCAGGCGAGGGGATGGACCTGGCGGCAATCCTTTGTGAAGGTGCTGAAGCGGTCGGGTCTATTGTTGTTCTGGGGAGTCTTTATCCGGAGCGTTCATCCGGAAGGGTTCAGCTTTGAATTGTGGAATGTGCTGGCTCAACTGGCTTTTACTACGCTGGTGACTTTTCTCATCTTTCATTGGCGCATGTGGCAACAGGTGATCTTTAGCCTGGGGTTGCTGGTCCTTATGGAAATATTATATCGCTGTGTCCGGATTCCGGGATTCGATCAGCCTTTTACGGACCAGCATAATTTCGGTAATTACATTGATATGTTGCTGATGTATAAGACAAGTAAGGGCGGGTGGGTAGCCATCAATGGTATTCCCACGGCCTGTCATACCATCTGGGGGGCGCTCGTGGGCAAGCTCCTGCTCTCGGACAGGACGGCCATGGAAAAACTGAGGATCCTCAGTCTTGCCGGCGCAGCGGCCTTGTTGACAGGTTTCGCGCTGGGATGGACCGTAACGCCCATTATCAAGCGGATAGCCACCTCCTCTTTTGTGCTTGCATCCGGCGGTTGGTGTCTGCTGGGATTGGCATTATTTTATTGGTGGATCGATCTGCGTGGCCATCAAAAATATATATGGTTCTTTTCCGTCGTGGGCGTCAACTCGCTCTTCATTTATCTTTTCATGAATACCATAGCCGGCGGCATCAATGAATACGCGGAAAAGCTCGCCGCCAGCTACCTCTCGCCCGCCCACGTCCCTTCCCTGACCATCGGCCTCATTGCCTCCCTGTTGACCTTCCTGATGGAATGGTACCTTTGCTGGTTCCTTTATAAGAAGAAAATATTCTTCAAGATATGAGACCCCTGGAATCACCGGACAAATACCTACGACAAACAATAGATAACCTGGCAACAACAAATCCAAAATGAAAAGGCAGCTCCTGGTAAAACGGGGGCTTTTTTTTACATTGCAACATTTCTGACCATAAAATATGGGAGAATTGAAATTTTTTAAAAATTTCTGTAACATTTTGTCAGGCCATGTCTCAAAAGGCAAAATCAAACAAATGAAAAAGCATACATGGCTTATTATTGTTATATTATTTACCGCTCTATGCGCAAATGTATTCGGTCAAACAACAACTACGAGGCCCTTTGAAGTGAAGAAAAGCGGACAAGGCAAACAGGCTATCATCTTTATACCCGGGTTAGGCTGTTCGGGTGAAGTATGGAATGAGACCGTAGAAAAATTTGAAAAAAATTATACCTGCTACACTTTAACCATGGCCGGCTTTGCTGGCGCACAACCGCAGCCTGAAGCCACTTTCACCAACTGGGAAACGCAGATCGCCAGGTATATTAGGGAAAACAACATTCAAAAGCCCATTATAATAGGGCATAGTGTGGGCGGTGGATTAACTTTAGCTATTGCTGCCGATTATCCCCAGCTTGTTGAAAAAATAATTGTAGTGGATGCTCTTCCTTGTTTATCCGCTCTACAAAATCCCAAATTCAAACCAAAAGAAAACAATGATTGCACTCCCATTATCAATCAATTTACCTCCTTAAACAATGAACAGTTTGAACAAATGCAAAAATCGGGTATTGCCGGGCTTGTGTCGGACACGTTAACCCAAAAGAAGGTGATTGGCTGGACAATGCAATCGGACAGAAAAACATTTGCGGGGTTATTTTGCGACTTTTTAAACACAGATCTGAGAGAAAAACTCAAAGCTATCCAATGTCCCGCTTTGATCTTGCTCGAAAGCCCGTTTATCCGTTTAAAACCTGCCATTGAAGTGCAATATAAAAATTTAAAAACCGCCCAATTACAATACTCATCAAAAGCCCTTCATTTCATTATGTTCGATGATAAAGAATGGTATCAAAATCAATTGACTGGTTTTATAAAATAAAAAAAACAATCAAGCGCATCCGAAATGACATTTGACGAAATTTACAAAATATACTGGCAAAAGATCTTTCGATTATGTCTGGGATATGTGAACGATTTCGATTGGGCTAAGGACATTGCACAGGAAACCTTTATCATTGTTTGGCAACAGCTTCCCAAATTCAGGAATGAGTCAGCTATCGGCACCTGGATATTCAGAATTGCGACAAACAATTGTTTAAGGCAAATTGAGAAGGATAAACGTTCTCCCAAAGCAGCATTACCCGATGATTTGAAAGAAGAAAAACAGCCCTCAATTGAACCACAGATCCGGTTCCTGTATCAATGTATTGCCGAACTACCAGAGACAGACCGCATCATTATTTCATTGGAGCTGGAAGATGTTAAACAGACCGAAATAGCCAGCATTACAGGGCTTTCAGAAGCCAACGTCCGGGTAAAGATTCACAGGATCAAGGAAAAGTTATCTCAAAAATTTAAAGCCCATGCTCATGAGCAGTAATATAGATTTTAAGGCTTTGTGGCAACAGCAACCGGTGAGCCAGTCCGATATGAAGGATTTAATGAACCGGTTGTATCAATTTAAACAATCGAATATCAGAAGGCTTATAAAGACCAATATTTTACTGGTTGCAACAAGTTTATTTATTGGTTTTGTATGGTATTATTATCAGCCGCAGTTGATATCCACCAAAATAGGCATAGTAATAATCATTCTAGCCATGGTTATTTTTCTGTTCGTTTATAATAAAATGTTTGCACTGTTTAACAAAATCGACAATACAAGCGATAATGCCCACTACCTGCAAAACCTGATCGTTATAAAAGGTAAACAGCGTTTTTTACAACATACCATGATGAATTTATATTTTACTATGCTTATGGTCGGCATTTGTTTGTATATGTATGAATACACATCGCGCATGACAATGACGGCAGGAATAATTACCTATGCAGTTACATTGATCTGGGTAGTTTTTAACTGGTTTTATTTAAGACCTAAAACGATCAAAAAACAACAGGCGAAGCTGGATGATCTGATTTCGAAATTTGAAGGAATCAATAAGCAGCTGAGTGTGTAGTAATGCGCACATCCAGGAAAGAAAAAAGTTGTCCTGGCTGTACTTATTTCGAACCATTTTTGGTCAGATATCCGGCAAATTGTAAGTTTAGAGACATAACTTAACAGTATCCGGCTTATCAAATTTAAACATCATGAAGCTTCTTCTGACTTCCAGCGGCATTAGCAACAATAGCATTCACAATGCGCTACTCGACCTTTTGGGTAAACCCATCGCCGAATGCAATGCGCTTTTCATTCCGACAGCGATCTACCCTCATCCTAATGGTGCTAATATGGCATGGCAGGCCATCTGTGGAAAAACTAAATCTCCGTTCTGCCAGTTGGGTTGGAAATCTCTCGGTGTGTTGGAGCTCACTGCGCTTCCGACTATTAAAAAAGAAATTTGGATCACGGACATCCAAGGCGCGGACGTACTGCTGGTTTGGGGTGGTGATGTCTTGTATCTATCCTACTGGATGCAGCAGTCTGGCCTGGCAGACTTGTTGCCATCACTGCTACACAAGATGGTTTATGTGGGAGTGAGCGCCGGAAGCATGGCTGTAAGCACTACCATCGGTGAGACTTATAGGACATACCCCGGCGGAAGTATTAAAGCGCTAACATCGGAGAATATCGTATTCTCCACGCCCCAGGGAGAATTAAGCAAGTTCTTTTTTACGGCTCGGGGAGCGGGCTTGGTTGACTTTTCGTTGATCCCACACTTTGAGAATGAGAATTTCCCGGACACTTCCAGGGCTAATGCAGAAAAATGGGCGGCGAAGTTACCAGTGCCGGTGTACGCTATTGACGATCAAACCGCGATCAAAGTGGTCGACGGCACTGTTGAAGTCATCTCCGAGGGCAGCTGGAAATTGTTTACACCCTGATGTTTTGTTTTCCCGTTCGCGCCGGAAAGCCGCTTTTCCGTACTACTGAAAAAACAAAAGTAGGGCAAATACCAGGTTCTATAATCTTTGCTTACTTTTATAAAAAAAACGTGTACGATACTTTTCAGCAGTACCTTGATCGAAAGATCGAATTGACCAATGACGAAAAGGAATTGATACGCTCCGTATCAATTCTGAAAAAATTACGAAAAAAACAATACTTACTGCAAGAGGGTGATGCGTGGAAATATCATGCCTTTATTTCCAAAGGTTGCATGCGTATGTACGCTGTAGATGATAAAGGCATCGAACATATTATTTATTTCGGCATAGAAAACTGGTGGATCGGCGACCGGGAAAGCCTGCTAAACCAGACGCCGTCGCGGTTGAACATAGATGCGATCGAAGACTGTGAAGTGGTATTATTTACCGACCTGAACTTTGAAATGATCTGTTCTAAAATTCCGGCTTTCGGGGATATGATTCATGCGATTATTTCGAAGAGTTTCAATGTTAACCAAAACCGTATTTTATCCAGCATTAGTAAATCCGCTGAAGAAAAATACCTGGATTTCATCCAAAAGTATGCTGACTTTGCCATGCGTATTCCGCAGGCTATGATAGCTTCTTACCTGGGCATTAAACCTGAAACACTTAGCCGCATCAGAAATGGCATAACAAAAAAATAATTGTTTCCTGCTCATTATCCATCGTTTCTAAATAAGCGCTACTAAAGCTCCTTTTGCTGTACTTATGCCAATTCAATATTTTCCCGCTTGATATAGATCAATTTATTTCTTGCCTTACCTCATTCACCAGATTTTATGGTTGTAACAACTTTGTGTTATCACAATAACAAATTACAACCATGTCAAAGACAATTTTTATCACAGGCACCAGTACCGGCTTTGGCAAGCTTACTACCATTACATTAGCCAATGCCGGTCACACCGTAATTGCCGGGATGCGTAATATATATGGAAAGAATGCCGCCGTCGCGCAGGAACTATCGGCCCTGCCCAACGTAGAAGTAGTGGAAATAGATGTAACCAGCGACGAATCAGTAAAGGCTGCATTCGACAAAGTGCTGGTGAAATATGGCAGCATCGACGTACTTGTCAACAACGCCGCAGTTGCTGGCTTTGGTTTACTGGAAGGCTATACACTGGAACAGATCCGAAAAATATTTGAAGTGAATTTTTATGGCGTATTGCGCACTTATGACGCTGTGCTGCCCTCCATGCGATCGGCTAAAAATGGCTTGATCATCAACATTACTACCGGCGCCAGCGGGCATACATTGCCCTTTATGGTCCCTTACATGGCTTCCAAATTTGTAGTGGAAAGTATTACCGAAGGCATGCAGGAGGAACTGGCCGATTACGGTATCGAAAACGTAAGTATCCAGCCCGGAGTGTATCCAACAGAAATGAACAATGGCTCCAAAGCCGGACTGAATGCAGACAAAGAAAATATCACCGCAGAATATGGTGAAGCGGCTACGCAAAAATTTACAGCATTAGGAAATTCATTATTTGGCAAAATGGCGCAGTCCAATATGAATCCCCAAACCATAGCGGATGGTATCCTGCATTTGATAAGTATGAAAAAAGGCAGTCGCCCACTGCGTTTTCCACTGGATGCCATTGCACAGGGAACTGACAAAGAATTTATTAAAGCCCGTGCTGATAATAAGGCAAAATGGCTGAATGCGTACAATGGCTAAGCAGATTGATTTTAACAATTTTCAATTTATATACATCATTTACGCTGTACCCGTACAAAAAAGCTTTTAAAAATCTAAAAAAATAATACAATGACAACCGCAAAAGAATTATTGATGGCTTACCTCCAAAACATTAATAACGCTGATGAAGCTATAACCTTGTTTGCAGACGATGCCACTATAGAGTTACCTTATCTCCACACCCTGGGCTTACCCTGGCGGTGGAGCGGCAAGGAAACGCTGTACAAATTTCTGCAAAACCTGCCGAAGACATTCCCCGGATTTCAATTTCAAAATATCCGGATACATATCGATACACCTGAGCAGGCTTTTGGCGAATACGAAGTGGAATGTACCGTCGCTTCTACCGGCAGACCTTATCACCAACATTATATGGGAAGACTTGTAGCAAAGGAGGGGAAAATAGTACTGCTTCGGGAAGCGCTTGACTTAGCGCAGGTTGCTAAAAGCTCATTCCCAAATGGCGTTGCCGATCTGACCCAAAAGTAGACATCTGTGAATATAGCTTCATACATAAAAATTGGATTAATTAAAATAACAGAATATGCAATTATCAAAAGAAAGTCAGGAAACTCAGGCAGTGCTTGACGGTTTTTTTCAGGGAACTTCGCAGAACGCCCCAGAGGTTATTGCAAGGTACTTAGCTGAAGATGTTGATTTCTACATCGCTGAATCTCCCCATATGCCCTGGACAGGCAAAAAGAACAGCAGGAACGAGGTTATTGTGGCTTTACGCCAATTAACAAATGCACATAACACAGCGGAAGATGATTTTGAAATGGAACATATTTTTATTGATGGCAAAGAAGCAGCCGTTTTCGGTAAAGCCGGGAGAACGGTAATTGAAACAGGAAAAAAGTTCAAAGAACCTTTTTGTATGCGGTTTACTATTGAAAATGGATTAATCACAAAATTCCTGATGCTGGAAGACTCTCGTCAGATCGAAAAAGCATTTACAAAGGAGTAATATAAGCACCATTTTGCTTTTATCGCAGAACCTCGTCCGGGCTGCTTCGACACGCCCTTCCTCTTTCGTAACCTTCACTCTCCTCGGTTACTTTCGAGCCAGTTCGACGCGTCCTCCTCAAAAGCGAAAGCCTCCGCAG
>Ga0105237_10003941_pt1 | contig 17384 bp, 20 predicted proteins | sample KBSC24metaG_FD_81520 | JGI IMG/M metagenome (GOLD analysis project Ga0105237, IMG submission 81520) | Corn rhizosphere microbial communities from Kellogg Biological Station, Michigan, USA - KBS C2-4 metaG | ecosystem: Host-associated > Plants > Roots > Rhizosphere > Soil | place: Michigan, USA... | reverse complement strand
TCCCGAAGCGCGCCGCGTGCAAGACCGGATTAATGACCTAATCTCGATCGTGCTCCGGTTTCCCATGATTCCCGCGCTGAAAGCCGTGCTTGAGTGGCGTGGCCTCCCCTGCGGGCCGTCGCTAACCGCACGGCCATTGAGTGTGGAAGAATGCGGACAGCTTCGATTCGCTCTGGAACAGGCCGGCTTCGGGTGAATTCCCCCGCCACCAACGCGCCTCTCACTCGTTCAGGCACGCCCCCATATGCCTGGCTATGCGTCGGGCTCTTATGGGTTGTCTGGCTGCTGAATTACCTCGATCGGCAAGTAATTTTCTCGGTCTTCCCCCTCTTGCAGGCGGAATTGAAGCTGACGCCCGTGCAACTGGGCCTCATCAGCACAGCTTTCCTTTGGGTCTACGCCGTTGCAGGTCCATTCGCCGGATATTTCGCCGATCGCTTCGGCTGCAAGCGCATGATTGTGGTCAGTCTGGCCGTCTGGTCGGCCGTGACCTGGCTCACCGGACAAGCACGCACATTATCCGAGTTACTCGCAGCCCGCGCGCTGATGGGTATTAGCGAAGCTTGCTACCTTCCGGCCGCCCTTGCCTTGATTGCCGCCTGGCACTCCGAAAAGACGCGCGCGAAAGCCACCGGTCTCCACTACTCAGGAGGCTATTTGGGAATGATCATCGGCGGAGGACTCGGCGGCTGGATGGCGCAACACTACGGCTGGCGCGCGGCCTTTCTCATTCTAGGCAGCATCGGCGTAGCGTATTCGTTCGTGCTCGCGTTCACCTTACGCGACCGCAAACGAGAACAATCCATTACCCGTTCTTCCAGCCAGAGCTTCCTCTCAGCAGCGCGTTCGGTGTTTCAACTACCAGGCTACCCTTCCATGTTCGCCGTGTTCGCGTCCATCTCCGTCGGGAACTGGATTGTTTACACCTGGCTCCCGCTGTACTTATTCGAGCGCTTCGGGATGGGTCTGGATAAAGCGGGCTTTACCGCCACTTTCTACCTCCAAGCCGGAAGCTTCGCCGGGATTTTGATCGGCGGGGCCGTCGCCGACCGCTGGGTTCTGCACAACCCGCGCGGCCGGCTACTCACGCAAGCCATAGGACTCGCGGCTGCGGCACCATTTCTCTTCCTCTCGGGCTTCACATCGTCTGTGGCGTTGCTAACAGTTGGCATGGCTATTTTCGGATTCGGGCGCGGCATCTACGATGCGAACTGCATGCCGGCGCTGTGCCAGATCGCTCCCGAAACACTCCGCGGAACAGGGTTCGGAATGTTCAATTTCATCGGCCCGTTCACCGGAGGCATCGTCGCCGCGGGCGCCGGAGCCCTCAAGTCAAGCATCGGCATCGGCGGATCGCTGGAGATCGCGGGAGTGCTGGTCGCTATGTCGGCCCTTGTGCTGGCCAGGGTTTCGCCAGGAATTCCTGTGAACATCCAGAGGCGGTCACTTTGACACGGTGACCGTCCGTTACTGCAAACCTGCATCGCGGGCGATAACGGAGCGGACTATTCTCATCGGTTGAACTTTTCTCCACGCGTGTACGTAGAAGAGCGTGTGATCCCGCCATCACGATGAAATCGGCACGTCCTCGGCGGAGGATCTGCAGGCCGATTCTTGGATGAGCCTCATGGAGGACACATGGAAACCGTTATTGATCTGAACTGCTCACTTCCGGGTGAATGTACTTCTCTCTCACCTATTGCCCTGATCTGGCAGGACGTCCTGGCACAGGCGATGACAGGCGAACTCGTCGCGGCGATGAACTACACAGCCTTATCGGAGATATGTGCCGATTCCGCGGGAGCCGCCGACGCATTGGAACATGCGGAAGGTGAACAGGGGCATGCTGCCGCATTCGCAGCCGAGGGGCGCAAAATTGGAGTGGACGTACCTAACAACGTCGGCGCGAAGCATTGGAAGCGGCTCCGCGAAGCATTCATGCGCCGCATCGCAGAGCGTGACTTTAGTGGCTGCCTGATCGTCCAGGAGATCATGCTCGAATCCTTCGCCGTCGCAAGCTATGGACGCGCCGGGAAGGTGGCGCCGGGTAGTCTCGGTAGGACCTTTGCCTCCATCGCAGCAGAGGAAGAAGAGCACATCGATCACGCAATGGCGATTCTCAGAACGGAGCGAGCCTTGGACGCTCAGCGCTTCGACGACAAGGTGTACCGGCTGCATTTTGAGGTGATGACCACTCTCGCGGAGATGCTGGCGAGGGAATGCAGCCACGGGCATTGCGAAGTGTGCCACGGCAGTTGCGTCAAGCCGTCCATGTCCGAGATCAGGCTGAGTGCAGCCGAACTTCGCGGAGCGTCGCTGCAACAGTACCTCAAGACACTCGACATGCTCGGCTTGCCCGGGGAGGTAACACTTACATGGGTGAGTCAATTGCCGGTGTAACCAGTCAAGGGCAGACGACCGAGGTCGATTTTGCGCTGGTCGGGCATCAGGAAAGTTGGAGAGCGGCTTCGGACGTACTCGCTGTCCTGCGCGGGCCGGAGCATACGCCTCTGCCGGAGGAAGAGATCAAGGACATTCTTCCGTGGATTCCGCCTCGAGCAGTGTGCCATGTCGGCGTCGGATCGATCATCGGCGCGACGGCGCGCGGTCTCTACATCGACTCCTTCATTCCTCCAGACCGTCTCGAAGCCGCCCATACGCACGACAACATCGCCCGCGTTCGAGGGGCAGCGGCCTACGCGATCAAGGAAAGAGCGAAGATCGTGAGTCTCGGCGGATTCAGCTCCATTCTGATCGAGGGCAACTTCGATCAGCTTCCGGAAAGACACGGTACCGTCTTCACGACCGGCAATACGCTGACAGTTGGATTCATCGTTCAAGGCGTCAAGAAAATGTGCGCTCTGGAGGGCCGGAACCTCCGACGATCAACGCTCCTCATCGTAGGAGCAACGGGAGATTTAGGTTCCGGCTGCGCCCGTTGTTTGGCTCCAATCGTACGGCGCGTGCTGCTCAGCGCACGCAACGTGGAGCGGCTACGAAAACTCGCTGCGGAGTTGGAGGCCGATGGAGTCCAGGTGGAGATCGCGACGGATCTCCAGCGCTTCTCCGCAGAGGCAGACGTCGTGATCTGCGCGGCGAGCCTGGCGTCCCCCTCGCTCCTGTTGGGCCGGATCGCGCCCCACGCGCTCGTTTGCGATGCGGGGTACCCGAAAAACCTGTCTCCAAGCGCGGAGATGGCTGGCGCCAAAGTCTTCTTTGGAGGTCTGGGACAGATCACTGGCGGGTTGAGGTTCACGCCGGATTTTCATGGAATTCTGAATCGGCATCCGTTCCCCGATGTAGTCCATGGATGTTTACTCGAAGGCATGGCTCTTGCTCTGGAGGGCCGGTTCGAACCCTTCTCTCAAGGAAGAGGAGGTATCACTCAGGAGCGGGTCGACCAGATCGAGACAATTGCTGCGCGGCATGGAATTTTCCTCGCACCGCTATACAACGCCGATGGACCGGTAGAGGACAGCGTTGGCTGAGCGGCGTTTAGCCCTTGGCGTACTTCCGCTCATGTTCCAGCAACCACTGCTTGTGCTCCCGGCGCACTTTGCGCAAGACTGGCGAAAAGAATCTGGCCCTTCGACTATTCGGCACTTGATGAACAGGATCTGCGCCGGCGTCTATTGAGACGTTATTCCAACTCCCAACCGCGGAACTGATGCTGGTGAGTCGCAAGATCCACTCTCTGACCGTGAAATGTGACGCCTTCCATCTGCAGACGTAAGCGTTGCTCCGCACCCGCTTCGAAACGAAGTTTGATTTCGCCTCCAGCCCCCACAACCCGCTGCCAAGGAAGCAACGCCGAAGGAGTGGTGCGAAGAAGCCGAGCCACTGCTCGATGATAAAGAGGATATCCGGCGGCGGCAGCAACTTGTCCGTATGTGGCGACACGACCCTTTGGGATGGAACGAATCATCCGGCGAAACGCAGCGTCTCTCATTTCGTTCGGCCGGGAAGAATCCTTTGTAATCCGCCGAATCAGCTTCCGTGAGAATGAGGCCGGTGTCTCCTGCGTTTTCATTTTTGAAGATAGTCCCTCACTTCGCGCTGAGTGGCGGGTAGCTTTCGCGTAAATCCACCCGTCGGCCCATAGTCGATTTCCAGGATACCGCCTTCGAATCTTTGATGAGAAAACAAAAAGCCGGCGAACGGCGCCCTGGATGCAGAAAAGGCCGCTCATCGTGACCGAAGGTATAATCGGGGCAGAGCCCGTGACGATCTCTCCTGCACGTTTCATACGCGTTGAGGATATCGTCTGGCTGGCATTGATTTTCGCGCTGTGTTTTGGTCCTTATCGCGATCCCTACTCCGTTTCTGTTCTTGTGGTACTTGGCGTTTTTCAGATCATAGAGCCGAGGATAGCCTGGTTCTCGACGCAAGCCGGCCGCGCTGTTGCGACCCTTTCCAGATTGCTTCTCTGTTACTTGGAACTTGCCCTCACAGGGGGCATTAACACTTCGTATTACGTGATTCTGCTGCTACCCATTATTTCGGCGGCAAGCACGATGAAACCTCGGGGTACCATCGCCTTCACTTTGTTGTCGATGCTTTCCTACTTATCATTTTTTCTGTTCGTCGATTGGACTCAATTCGAACTTACCGATGTGGGTTGGGGTGAGATCTATCTACGGGTAGGGTTTCTACCCGTGGTGGCGTTTCTCACTTACCAACTTGCCAAGGAGACACGAATAGAAGCGAGCAAGCACCAAGCCGCAGCCGAGAAACTTGCAGAGGCCAACGAGAGCTTACAGAAGGCCGAAGACGAAGTGCGCCGTTCGGACCGTCTGGCAGCGCTAGGTCAACTCACGGCCGGGCTGGCCCATGAGCTGCGCAATCCAATCGGAACAATTCGCGCATCGGCGGAGATGCTGCTCAAGAATGTCCCGGATGACAAGCCACTGATCGGCGAACTGGCGGGATTTATTTCCACCGAGGTCGATCGCACAAACTCGCTCATCACGCGCTTTCTCGATTTCGCGCGGCCCATGCATCTGAAATTAGAGAAGACGGATATCGACGAGTTGCTGGACAGAGCGATTGCGGAATTCGAGAAACACAACCCGCCAATCGACGTGACAATTTACCGGAATTATGCACCAGAAGTACCTGGGATCGATCTGGATGGTGAGTTGATGCAGCGAGTCTTTTACAATCTGATCCTGAATGCCGCGCAGGCCAGTCCGGCGGGCGGCTCGGTCAGTGTGAAAACGCGGTTGGTCGGCGATGAGGTGGAAGTCTCAGTAATCGACCGCGGCTCGGGCATCGCCAAAGAGCAGCTGAAGAACATATTCAATCCGTTCTTCACGACGAAGCCCGACGGTGTTGGCCTCGGGCTGGCGATCGTTTCTAAAATTGTGGACGAGCATAGAGGAACGCTGGCCGTTGAGAGCGAGGCCGGTGACGGCAGCGTTTTTCGGGTATTTCTGAAAGCAGCCGAGTAGCGAATTAGAGCGTCTTCAAATATGCGATGAGATTGGCTTTCTCTTCATCGGACAGCATATCGGCGTAGGCTGGCATTCCGTTGCCGCCGGCATTAATCACGGCTTTCACGTTCGCCTCGGTGACCTTTTTACCGTTCTTCAGTTTGTCGTGTGTGAAGAGGCCTTTCAAACCCGGGCCCATCTTTTTCTCTTCGGAATCCGCATTGTGGCAGACGCTGCACTGCTCGAAAACTTCCTTGCCCTTGGCGGCGTCGGGCTCAGCGGCCATCGTGACAACAGGACGCGCCATCAGCAACATTGCCAGTGCGGCCGCACTTAGAACTACAGTCGTTTGCTTTCTCATCGTTTCCTCCAATTGCCCAGTTACGAACGCGATTCTAATGTTAGTTTACAATCTTCGATTGCAGCCTTGCATTATTCTCTTCGCAAAATCTCCGATCCCCGGCCGGGTAAAAACCCGCCTCCAGCCGTTTCTTGCAGCGGCGGACGCAGCTTCGCTGTATACCGCGTTTGTCTCCGACATGCTCGATCGGCTACGTTCCATTGCGGGTGTCGAGTTGGAACTGCATACCAACATACCTACCGATGCCTGGAGCACGTCGGGCGTTACAACCAGACTGCAGGCTGAGGGCGATCTCGCGTTAAAAATGTTTCACGCTCTGGATGGCGCTCTTCTGGCCGGCCATCCGCGCGCCATGATCGTCGGGAGCGATGCGCCTACGCTTCCTGTGTCTCATATCGAAGCGCTGCTGGCGTCGAAGGCCGACGTTGCGCTTGGCCCTTCGACCGATGGCGGCTACTATGCAGTCTCCAGCCGCGTGGCGCATCGGGATATGTTCAAGGATGTGCCGTGGAGTTCGGCGCTCACGCTCGACCGGACGGTAGCGGCGGTTGGGCGTTGCGGCTTCAGCGTGGAACTCGGCCCGGAGTGGTTCGACGTGGATGAGCCGGAAGATCTCGACCGCCTGGCCGCCTCGCCGAATCTTCCGAAGCGAACGAAGGAATGGCTACTGAATCATGGGCGATAGTGGAAAGATGGCCGCTAGCGATCTCGATATAGGGAGTCTCGTAGACCGGGCGAAGTTGTTCCGCAATGAGCTGGATCGGACGAAGGCAGAGATCGCCCTGCCAGGTCCGGGCTGGTATCCATACGACTCGCTGGCCGCTTTCCTGCGCCTCCACCATCTGCTTCGCGAGCGGCAGCGGCAACTCCTGGCTTTGGTGGGAGAGCTTCCGGTGCTGGATGCCGGGTGCGGCGATGGGGCCATCTCCTTCTTTCTGGAATCGCTCGGCTGCACCGTGCATGCTCACGACAACAAAGAGACGAATTTCAATCAGATGGAAGGCGTGAAAGCGCTCAAGGCGGCGCTGCGGTCGACAGTCGAGATCCATGAGGTGGACCTCGATACGCAATTTACTCTGCCCGATGTGACGTTTGGTCTGACGATCTTTCTGGGCACCCTCTACCATCTGAAAAATCCATTCTTCGTACTCGAGACCCTGGCGCAGCGCACACGATATTGCGTGATGAGCACGCGGCTGGCTCGATTCGACGATCAACGCGATCCGGAATTGCAGCGCTTGGCCGTCGCCTACCTGGTGGACGAGCATGAGTTGAATCTCGATAAGACGAACTTCTGGTTGTTCACCGAAGAGGGATTGCGGCGTACGCTCAAGCGCTGCGGGTGGCATGTCCACGCGTGGAGCATCGCGGAGGATCCCGTACGCTATGACACGGGAACCATTACAGCCGATGTACGTGTGCATTGCCTGCTGCAAAGTCGGCTGACGAATTCGACGCCGGCGCTCGACCTTGGTGAGGGCTGGTACAGGCTCGAAAAAGACAATTGGCGATGGACCGGGCGGCGTTTCTCGCTACTAGTGGAGCCCGCGTGCGAAGCAGGGAGTCCTTGCAATTTGAAGATGCGGTTTACCATCGCTCAAGCGCTGATCGATCAGTTGCAGAGCCTTTCTGTTTCCGCCACGGTCAACGGCGCACCTCTCGCGGCGAGCAGATATTCGGAGCCGGGAGAGCATGTGTATCTGCATCCGGTACCTGCGGGAATGCTGGTTGCGCATCAACCGGCGCTCGTGGAATTCGAACTCGACAAAGCGTTGGCTCCGACGAAAACTGACGTGCGGGCCTTGGGATTGCAAGTGCTTTTCGAATACGATGATGGCAGTTCACCGATCGAGATCTTTTGAAATCAATTCGTTGGCGGAATCTTCCGGCTGGTTCGACTTAGCTGGTGGAGGTTATGCAATGCAATTGAATCTTTGCTGGTACGGTGTTTCGGATCTGGAGAAGGCGAAGGCTTTCTACGGAGACGTTCTGGGCATGAAGAAGAAATTCGAGATGCCCGCATGGGTTGAGTTCGGCGATTCGTCGCCGGACGGCGTGTCGGTGGGCTTGAATCTCATCCCCGATTTCCAGCCCAAGGACGGCGGCGCAACCGTGGTCTTTCGCGTGACGGATCTGGAGAAGGAGCGCGATCGGCTAGCGGCAAAAGGCGCGAAATTCGAAGGTGAGATTCGCGACATTCCGGGCGTGGTGCGCATTGCCACTTTCCGTGATCCGTTTGGAAACAGGCTGCAGATTATGCAGCTCATGATGGGATAGCATGCTGCCTGAGCAGGAATGGACTTTAGTAACGGAGGCGCGCGCCGGCGACGGGCGCGCCTTCGAATCGTTGATTGAGCCGTTGCAGCGGCCGCTGTTTGCATACATCTACCGGATCGTCGCGCACCGTCAGGATGCCGAGGACGCTCTGCAGGATGTCCTGGTGCGGACGTTGGAATCGCTACCGAGTTTCCGGCGGGAGGCAAAGTTCAAGAGCTGGCTGTTTGGAATCGCTACGCACGTTTGTTTGGATCTGCTGCGTGCTCGGCGGCGATGGCGGGTGCAGGCGCAGTTGGAGGGTGAAAAAGAATCGAAGGCTTCTCCTGAAGCACTGGAGAAGCTGATGGAGATTATGAATGCACCGGATTTCGTGTTTGAAATTCGCGAACACATCGCATTCTGCTTTGCTTGTGTGGGGCGCTCGCTCGAGCCGGAGGAGCAGGCTGCTTTGATGTTGCGGGAGGTGCTGGGCTTTAGTAATGAGGAATCGGCGAAGATGCTGGAGGTCTCTGAGCCCGTCTTTCGGCATCGGCTGAGCAGTGCGCGGTCGAGAATGACTCGTGACTTTGAGGGACTTTGCCGGCTGGTTAGTAAGACAGGGGCGTGCTGGCAGTGCAAGGCACTGCGTGACATCGCGCCGGAGGCGCATCGTGGGGCGGATTTGGTGCAGATTGAGGTTGCGCCTGGTTTGGCCATTACGGCGGAGTCTCTGTTGGATGCGCGGATTGAGATCGTTCGTGACGCGGATTTGGAGAATGGGCGGACGGCCCCTTTGCATTCGGCGTTTTTTGTGAGTATGAATCGGCGGGAGAATGCTGTGCCTTGAGCTCTTCGTCCATGGAATATGAGGAACGCGTAATTGCGTGTTTCAAAAGCCTGGCAATCGGTGACGCCGTTGGAAAGCAAACGGAAACTCTATCCGGCCTGGATGTTCAGAAGTGGTATCCGGGCGGGCTAACTGGACTCCACGGCAGGCCAGGAGACGTAATTCCCCGCTATGCCGGCAAGCGGTATCAATGGCGGATCGGCGAGACGACGGATGACACGGAACAAACGATCGCGGTGGCGCGGGCGGTCCTGCGAAATGGTCAGGCCAATCATACAGAGATCGGGAAGGAGCTACTGCTGTGCAAGAAATCAGTTCATCCGGGCGTGTCAATTTGGACCTTCCAACAGATCGGTGACCCGGCGCGCATCGCCTCCGAAGGTGATGGTTGCGGGGCGGCCATGCGCGTCGCACCGATAGGTGTCGTTTATCCGCCGACCAGGCTGGATGATCTTATTCGAGGCGCTTATGAGTGCGCTATCCCTACTCACGGTGGGCAACGGGCCATTTGTGCGGCTGCCGCGGTGGCTTGTGCCGTATCGGCGGCGCTCGACGAACGGCCAACATCCGAAGTGCTGGGATGGGCATTGAGGGGGTCGAAAGAAGCTGAGAAACTTCGACCTTCGACGGGCGCGTCGACCATCGCAGCGTCCATTGAGAAAATCCATTCGGATCTTGTTCGGCGGAGGCGCTTGGCCGTGGACGAGGTTGCGCAGCAGTACTTCCCGGACAGGACGGAAATCATCGTCCCGCTGGCGATCAGTTTGGCCCTGATTACCGAGTCAGCCGAAGAGACGGCTGTGTTCGCGGCGAACCTCGGAGGAGATTCAGATTCCGTGGCTTCCATCGGCGCGGCCATCGCCGGCGCACTTCGTCCGGAGACGGTCAACGAGCGGTTGTTCGATGTCGTGAGTTCGATAAACGACGATGGGATTCTTGCAGCAGCGACATCACTTGCGGCCATGCGGATGCGCCGGTAGTGGTTGCATCTTCAATCTTTTGGGGCACGCGCCATCAGCAATTCACTTGCGGCAATGCGAATGCGCAGGTAGCGGTTGCATTCGCTGCCGGCGCAACGCGCTCATTATGTATTAAAACGGCAGTAATCTGGCGGCCCGTCAGGTTTTGCTATAGTCCGGTCGCATCAAGTGGGCCGAGACAGGCGCGACTTCGGCGCGTGCCGATATCCGGCCGGAGGAAATTAGAATGGAGCGAGTGGAGATTCGAATACGACGCGGCGACGTGGTGGCGGATTAAAAGCTATTTTTTTGCAGCACTTTGCGGATGGGCTTTTCAGGTTTGTGGATCTGGAATCCGAAGGAAACGGCCGCCGGTTGGCCATCCGGATGGACCGCCACCACGAATTTATCTGGCTGCTTCATTGACGCAAATTCCGGCAGGCTCTTCTCGTCCACGGCAAGCGTATACGTGCCTTCACGCACGTTGTAGAAGTAGAAGTTTCCATCGGAATCCGGAGTAGTATACCGGTCACCGGGCGACATTCGAATGACAATGCCGTCCACCGCGACGCCCTCCGGCCCGGAAACCTTTCCCTGTAGCGAGGCTAGCCGGATCACGTCGAAGTCGGCCCGCGATAACTTACTCGGGTAAACCAAAATCGTGTTTCCCGTGTTCTTTCCCGGATCGAATTCCGCGGGCAATTCCTGTAATGCAAGCTCCACCTTATGCGAACCTTCTGCGACTCCAGCGAACCGGAAGCGCCCCTCCGCGTCCGTACTCGCAGTGCGATCCTGGTCGAGCACCACTGGCACCCCGTCGGCGGGGCGGTCGCCGGAGGTCAGCCGTTCCATCACAAATCCCTCCACTGTTCCCTTGAGCGGCGCCTGACCAAGCGAATACCGTGCTAAATCGGCCAGCGCCCCCCCTTTGCCCCAGTGGAATCTCCGGCTCACACGGAAATATGTGCTCCACTGATTCAATGCGGCCAACGTCCCAGGGATAAACACGCCTTGCCCTTGCAGGACAAATATACTCTCGGGGTTCAATGCCGTAACGAGGTTGTTGCGATATGCTTCTAGCTGAAATTCCCAGTTCTTGCCCACGGTCAGGTTGGCGCCGAAAATAGTTGTGCTCACCGTGTTGGCGGCAAACAGAGTCTTGTTTTGCAGGTCGTTTCCCGTTTCGAAGTTCGCGTAAAGCGAGAATCGTTTCAGCGAGAGCTGCGCCGACCCGCGGTAAAAAACGCTGCTGAATGACTCGTTGCTGATGGACCGCTGGAGCCTGATACCGGCGCCCAGGGTCAAATGGCCGACTCGAAAATTGTCTCCAATTTCGGCCGAGCGTTGCCGTTGATAACCGGATATTGAGGTCTGCTTGAAGTCACGCGCGGCAAGCCGCAGGCTGTGACGCCCGAACTGCTTGGTCACAGCCGCGAGTTCCTGCTGGTTCTTCGATGTGTTCCATGGGCTCGCGTCATTTGCCCGCGTCGAGAGATCGAGCAGAGTGATCTGGGCGTTCAGCGAAACCTTGGCCGGCAACTGGACCGAGAAACCGCCAGACTCGCTCGAGTTCTGAAAAGTGGCAACCGTCGGATCCTCCGCAACATTATTCCGGTATGCGCTGGCGCTTCCATAAAATTCCAGCCGCCTCATCGGACGAAGAGTTACTTCGCCATAAGGGCCCTGCCGGTCTCCTAAAAAAGACCCCAGGAGCGGAAAATAGGAAGCGTTCTGGAGCGCGTAATTCGCTCGGACTGTGAGGAACCTGCTAGTGAAAATCGGACCGGCCAGCACGGAGACCGGCACACTCCGCGTCGCGTAAGCCAGGATATCTTGCTGCGCCATCGACCAGGTTGCCTCGCCAAAGAGTTTCAGCGGGCCCGCTACCGTATACAGCGAGTTGACGGTCAATGTCGTCGCCCTCTCCAGATCGGTCTGCGGGAGCAGGTTCGATTCCTTCCGCAAGGCTGCCAGATCGTTCGAGAAGTGCATGAGCCTGGCCCCCACCAGCAGCCGTGTCCCGATTTTTTGGCGGTAGTAGAAGCCCCCCAAGATCTGGGGCACCTGCATGCGTAAAACTACCCTCGGAGTATTCGCAATGGTCACCTGTCCATAGAAAAAGCCAAAGGTGCGTTCCCCGTGAGTCGCCTCAACCCATGCGCCGCGCCCCGCGATTTCAGGCATGTACAGGTTGTTGAATGACGACGGCAATAGTTGGCCCGGCAGACGAAAATCGCCGGCGCTGAAAGTCCAGTACTGCCCCTTCCAAGGCAGACCTTTCAGACGCAGATAGTCTTCTCCGGTTCGAAAACGGTTATCGCTCAAGGCCGGCGACAAACTGGTGCTCAGCAATCCGAGATTCGGAATGAACTGATCGGAATTAAGCGTCACGCCCACAATGTTCGCCACCGGCTGTGAGCCTGAGCTTAAATAATATTGTTGGAGCCCAATCTCTGCTTGCCCGAAAGCTTCCTGTCCGCGGAGAAGTCCATTGAGACACAACCCGCAGAGGACAGCCTGGCAAATCGGCGATCGAAGAGAATGCACGATTATTGCGGTGGTGTCTCCGTCGTTGGGGCCGCCAACACGTGCGCCGCCGCAACAACCACCACCGAAGCCTCCTGAATTTCCCCTCCAACCTCGATGCTTGCCTTTAAAGTGTACTGGCCGGCATTCAGATTACTCTTGAGAGGTAGTACATACCGTTGCTGACGTTCGGGCAGTGCTGGAAACGGAGCCAGCTTCTGAGACTCGATCACCTTCCCGCCGGAATCCGCAATTTCAAGTTGGCCGGTGGGCCGATAGAGCACCATCCCCGAGTTCTCCATAATTACGACTGCCCGCCAAATGGTTCCCGAAGGGTCGGTTACCGGTTCGAGCTTCAGGTCTTTAATCACCCCGCTTGTGGCAGGCTTCCCCACCGTCGCATAGACGACGGCGATCATTCGAACAGCGGTGCGAATTTGAGTACCGGCGCCATCACCCGCTGCGGGCAGCGTCCGAAATCCCAGCGCACAATGATAACCGCGCTGCGAGGCTCCCATTGGCACCCGAACCGTATAGCGCACAGTGACCTGGCCGTGAGCTTCAACTTCCATCTCCATCGGATTGGCGGTCAACCAGGTCCGGCAGGAATACGCGGACTCGGTAGGCGAATTCGCCACGAATTGGGGTGTCGTGTTTTCGTCCACGTAGAAGTCCAACAACTCGGCTCGTACACGGCTTTTCTCCGGGCCGCTATTGGTCAGCGACAGAACGCCGGAATATGGTCTTCCCGGAGTCGCGCCAAATTCGATGCGCATCGGAGAGAGTCCGAGATCCACTTGGGCCGCCAATGGCCAAGTCAACAGAAGCATCGCTGCCGGCGCCAACTTGGCTATGGCGCGTTTACGGAATAGGTTAGGGTGATTGTGCATCCTGAGTTAGCCACATAACGCCAGCTTTCCGCCAACGTGAAGTTTATTGATACCGAATACGACTTCGTTCCATCTCCTTCCGCGCCAGCGGCCACTTGCTGTGAGGTGGCCGACAACGGAAAAGAGCCACTACAGGCTCCCGTTCCCGATCCTCCGGAAACGGAAGCGCTACTACAATTCACGTGGACTGCCGAAGTGGGAATCGTCGGGCAGCCTATGAAAGTACTCGACCCCGCCTGCACGCTTAGCGTCCAGTTCTGGAGATGCGAACCGCTCAGCACCATCCAACTCAAACTACCTGGAAAGGATCCGGATACCTGCCCCGAATCTGGGTTGACCGCCTGAAAACTGACGGTCGCCGGTGTCGCCGAGACCGTTCCCAGCGTGCCGAAAGCTACATTCAGATGGGGTGGCCGGAACAAGGCCGCGCGCCGGCTGCCCACGCGTGCCAATCCCGTTCCGCAAGCCACCAATCCAACGAGAATGAGTATCTTACCCCGCACTGCCTTAAGTGGCGCTAATGGTGAAAGTAGCCGTTGCGGTGTAAGTGCCGGTCACGATGCTCGGTCTGTCTATCAGACTCCACACCGCCGTCCCCGAGTCGCCCGAGTCACCGGAGTGAGCATCCTCGCCGAACGATACGACGCTGGTCGGAGTGGCGGCCCCTGTAATTGCTGTGCTTCCGCTGCATGGCGTTCCCGACGTCGGGGATGTGCAAGTATAAGCGAGATCAGTTAATGCGGGACCGCCAGTTGAGAACACGGTCAAGGCAACTGTAATGGACCCTGTGCCACCGGAAGCGGTGGTCCGTATTTTGTAAGTGAAACTCGAGGTGCCGCCAAAATTTCCGAACGTCGTATTGCCCTTGCTCATAGTGGTCGTTGCATTCAATGCGGTGAACGTCGCCTCAGGCCCAACCGCTACGCTCACGGTAGAGTCATCGCCAAACGCAGCCGGCGCGAACGCCAGGGCCGCTGCTGCAACCGTTACAAGAATATTGCGTTTCATTTGTATCGTTCTCCTTTTTTTTACGCTAAAGCGTGCTAATAGTGAAAGTGATCAACGCCGAGTAATTGCCCGTTTTGTATTGCGGTTTATTCAGCGCAGAGAAAGTTAACAGAACTGTATTCGGGTCCTGCGTAGTGCATGTGCCGCCACCGCCGGTGCAAGCTCCGCTAGGCAGAGATACTGCCCCAGTCTGCGTCGTCGTGGCGAGAGTTTGACTTCCGGAACATGCGGTTCCGAGCGTCGCGCCGGAGCAAAGATAGCTGACGCCCCCAATGGGCGGCCCCCCTGACGGCGAAAAATCCGAATTGGCCTGCAATGTGACCGAACCGCCGCCTGCATCCGACGTTCGCGCCCAATAACTTACCGTGAGAGCACCCGCAAAATTGCTCCCGAATCGCGTATCGCCGGATCGCAGACTCACGCTGGCTGGCAGCGACAACTTCCCATACGGCGAAATGTTCGCGCTGATTGTCTGGGTGGTGGTTTGAACATCGCCGATCCCGCTCCCGGGCGCCACTAAAACCAGCAACAACCCGTAGGACCAACGCCAGTGCCACCAGCGCCTTTTAACCCTCTCTATTCCTGCGCATTTTCGTCGATAAACAAGTGTTGCACTCATAGCCGCTGCCAACAATTAGAAATTACACTCGGTTGTCCTGGCCGATCGACGTATTCTTTGAGTACTAATCCGTTGAACGGTGACAACGCAGAATATTGTCTTCACGAGGTGCTTATCGGCGAAAGGCGAGGAGCTATTAGCCGCGCTGAGTCTTACTGCAACTCAAGAGCCAATGCCTACATCATTGGAAGCACGTGGAAGACGAGGCGGGCGCCCAGGTCCCAAAAAGCGAACCGGTCGATTTGGTGTTTCAAGTCGGCACGAACCCGGTTCACTTCGCAGTGAAAATCGACTTCGCGATCATCCCGTGCACGCCCTTCTTCCCATCCACCAATTGTGTAATCGAAAAATCCGCCGCGATGCTCGTCAGCATATAGGCGTCTTCGCGGCTGAGGCTTTTCTGCGTTACCAGAAAATCGATCATTTCCCGTACCGCCTGCTTGGTTGCAACAACCAGTTCTTCTTCCATGCCCATCACTATGTAATGGGTCGGCGTCTCCGCACGCGGCCATTTCAGATGCAGATTCTTGCGAACGACGAATCGGAAGGTGCCCGTCAGTGCAGTCTCCATCGCGGTGATGTCCACCTCGCCGTTACCCTGTCCGGCGTGCCCATCGCCTACCTCGAACAACGCCCCGCGTGCATGAATCGGAATATAAAGGGTCGTCCCCGCGATCAGTTCTTTGTTGTCGAGATTCCCCGCGTGCATCCACGGCGGAGCACTGTTGATCCTTCCCGCATCCGGCGGCGGCGCCACGCCCATGCTTCCGAAAAACGGCCGTAGCGGAACCTTGATACCCGGCGCGAACAGTCCGATCATCCGCTCGCGATCGAGCCGAATCAGCTTCGAAGCCGGATGCGGAAAATCCTCCTGCAGAAAACCGGCAGTTGGCCGAAACGAATTGTACGCCCAAGGCGCCGGAATCTGGATGGCCTCGATATGCAGCTCGAGCACATCACCCGGCTCCGCCCCGTCCACATAGATCGGTCCTGTCAGGATATGCCCGCCTGGTCCCCGATCTTTTACTTGGGTGGTGATGGCGCGCAGCGCCTCGGGAACCTCTCCGGACGGCAACCCCATTCGCTCGAGACTCTCCGGGTTGCCGGAAACGGTTTCAACCACCACAGTGTCCCCGGAATGAATGGTAAGTACCGGTTTCGCCGAAGCGGAATAATATCCGATGACGACCGTTTGCGGACTGGCCGCTAGGCGATGAGTCTCACCAATCGCGAAAGAGCAGCAAAATGTGAAAAGCGCCAGAGCACACGGAAGCCGGTTCATCGAACCACGATAGCAACCCGAAAGCCTGGCAGGTGAGGATGGAGGCGCGGATCGGATTCGAACCGATGAATCGCGGTTTTGCAGACCGCTGCGTTAGCCAGCTTCGCCACCGCGCCGAGACTTTCATGATAACGCAGGGTCCTTACAGAAAAAAGAATCGGGCGATTGCCGTCGGATGCAATCGCCCGTTCAGAGTACAGTTCTGAGGAGGGATGTGATTCAGGAATTTCTGCGCCGCCGTGCCCGCATGGAAAAGCCTGAGAAAGCAATCATTCCAAGTCCAAGCAGAGCCTGCAATACAGACTCATTGACGTGAGAGTTCCCGTCGGCGAAGTTGCGATCAAACTGATTTCCCGTTGGCTGGGGATATCCAGGGAAATCAGCCAGTAAAACGCCGATCCGTGCGGTACCAGGCGGGAATGTGGTACCGGAACTGTATTGGAGCAAACAGAACGTGAGGACGACCACTGCAATCAAGGCCGTTGAAAGGATCATCTTGATAGTCTTCACCTTTCCCTCCGAACCGATTCTTAGTACTCTCTTCCAAGTAGTACTCCCCAAGTTTGCCGGGAATAGAGAATCTTGTCAATAGGAAAATCTCATGATTTATTAGGCTTCAAGAAATGGCAGCCCGCCAACGCAGCTACGTTGCCGCATCAAAGCTCTCTTTAAATGTAAACGCCTCCGGGGTAGAGCCCAGCGCCTCAAGCAACGCCAGCCGCTTCTTCCCTTCCTCAACGGCCGGTATGTGTCCCTCCGGAATCCACCAGAGCGCGAATTGAGCTCCGTCGAAGCGCTCGAACCACTGCAGCCGGTCTCGAAACACCGTCACATGCTGGCTTCGATAGGTCAATTCCGCAAGCTTTCGATCGATTCCCAAACTGACATGTTGACCAGTGGTACGAGAGTGGCTCATTGCCAACTGCGTATCCCGTATGCGCCTCGTCCGGATTCATCGCTACAATAGATCCCGGCGGAAACTGATGCGTTGATCCCCGATAGGAATTGCCGCCGACGCCGTCTTCGATGACCCCTATGGCATACGATTCATGACTATGCCTTTGATAGTGATGAACAAGAGCACGAGCCCGAAAGCACTCTAAGCCAGGCAATGATGGGGACGTCCAGATCTTGGGCGGGAAATGGGGGACCATCGAACTCCCAGCGGCCAAGCGTCTCACTTCGCGCCCGGAGCATTCGCTGT
>Ga0105237_10003940_pt1 | contig 17384 bp, 15 predicted proteins | sample KBSC24metaG_FD_81520 | JGI IMG/M metagenome (GOLD analysis project Ga0105237, IMG submission 81520) | Corn rhizosphere microbial communities from Kellogg Biological Station, Michigan, USA - KBS C2-4 metaG | ecosystem: Host-associated > Plants > Roots > Rhizosphere > Soil | place: Michigan, USA... | reverse complement strand
TGGGGGGGAGCGAGGGGAGGAGTGGGGGGGTGAAGGGGGTGGGGGTGGGAGGGTGTGGGGGGGGGGGGGGGGGGGGGGGTGTTGGGGGGGGGGTGGGGTGTTGGGTGGAGGGCGGGGGGTTGGGCCAGGTTGGGCAGGTCAAGATTTTTCCATACATTAGGGAACGAATTCCTTCATTAAAAGACGATTACATGCCTGATTCCTATATCCTGGCCCTGGACCAGGGAACTACCAGCTCGAGGGCCATTCTGTTTGACAAGGGCGGTCGCATCCGGCAAATAGCGCAGCGTGAATTTAAACAATACTATCCGCAGCCCGGTTGGGTAGAACACGATCCGGAAGAGATCTGGTCCTCCCAATATGGGGTGTTGGCGGAAGTGCTCGCCAAAAACAATAGTACCACCCGGGACATCGCAGCGATCGGTATCACCAATCAGCGGGAGACGGTGATCGTCTGGGACAGGCAAAGCGGACGGCCCATTCATCCCGCAATAGTCTGGCAGGACAGACGTACAGCCGGGTATTGTGATCAATTGAAGACCCAGGGTCATTCCCCGTTGATCCAGGAAAAGACGGGGCTCGTTATAGACGCTTATTTTTCAGCAACCAAATTAAAATGGATACTCGACCAGGTGCCTGGCGCCAGGGGACGGGCGGATAAGGGTGAGCTGGCTTTCGGGACGGTGGATAGCTGGCTTATCTGGAAGCTGACGGCAGGTAAGTTACATATTACCGACAGCACCAATGCTTCGCGCACCCTCCTCTTCAACATTCACACGCGGCAATGGGACGCAGAGCTGCTACGTCTTTTCGATATTCCGGCTTCTGTGTTGCCGGAAGTCCGTTCGTCCAGCGAGGTTTATGGCCATACGGGCAGCATCATGGCCCCGGGCAGTGTAGGCATGCCCATCGCGGGCATTGCGGGGGATCAGCAGGCTGCCTTATTCGGGCAGTTATGTACACAGCCGGGCATGGTGAAGAATACGTATGGGACAGGATGTTTCCTGCTGATGCACACTGGCACTACGGCAGTACATTCCCGGAACAATCTGCTCACGACCATTGCCTGGACGCGCAACGGGCAAACAGAGTATGCGCTGGAAGGCAGCATCTTTATCGGCGGGGCGGTGGTGCAGTGGCTTCGGGATGGCTTACACTTTATCCGTAATTCGGGGGAAGTCGCCGCGCTTGCTGCAAGCGTCACCAGCACAGAAGGCGTATATATGGTGCCTGCCTTTGCAGGGCTCGGCGCTCCTCACTGGAATCAATATGCGCGGGGGAGCCTTTTTGGAATGACGCGCGGCACTACGCAGGCGCATATAGCCCGGGCTGCACTTGACAGCATTGCCTATCAAACTTATGATGTATTAAGGTCCATGGAAGCCGACAGCGGTATCATCCTGAAAGAGCTGCGCGTAGACGGCGGAGCCACGGCCAATGACGCGCTGATGCAATTCCAGTCCGATATATTGGGGGTGCCGGTAATACGTCCCACCGTCACCGAGACCACAGCGCTGGGCGCCGCCTACCTGGCGGGATTGGGCACCGGCTATTGGGCATCCGTGGAAGATATTCAACAACAATGGGAAGTAGACCGGCGTTTCGACCCGGCAATGGAGGACCGCCAGGCGCAGGAATTGTTGAAGGGCTGGCAGCGGGCGGTGAAGGCGGCCATTGCGTGGGCGGAGGAACGATGAGGGACGGGGCGCGGGGCGGCGGGGGCAAGGGGGCGGAAGCTCGGGCGAGCGTTGAGACGCGGCGGCGGGGTGAGCGTTGGGACGTGCGGATGTGGGGAGGAGATCGCGGCCAGAAAGGCGATAAACGATGAAATAATTTTATGAAACGACAGGACATGGTTCAGGCCCTCGAAAAAAAGGGCGCGGCATTATGGGACATCTGCGTTATCGGCGGCGGCGCGACCGGTCTGGGAGTCGCTGTAGACGCAGCCTCACGGGGCTTCAGCACGGTACTCCTGGAACAATATGATTTTGCCAAGGGCACTTCGTCACGGGCTACCAAGCTGGTACATGGCGGAGTGCGTTATCTGCAACAGGGAAATATCAAACTGGTGACGGAAGCGTTGTATGAACGCGGCATTCTTCGAAAGAATGCGTCGCACCTTGTAAAAGATATGTCATTCATCGTGCCCAATTACAAATGGTGGGAAGGTCCTTTTTATGGCATCGGACTGAAAGTCTACGACTGGATGGCCGGCAGTCTTGGGCTGGGCAAGTCGAGACTGCTGTCCCGCGAAGAAACGCTGGAAATGGCGCCTACCCTCGATGCCGAAGGATTACGCGGTGGCGTACTCTATCATGACGGACAGTTCGATGATGCGAGGCTTGCCATTCACCTTGCCATGACAGCAGCCGACCAGGGGGCTACCCTGCTCAACTATTGCCGGGTAGAATCCCTGCAGAAACAGGGAGGGAAGGTCAGCGGCGTCATAGCCGTCGACGAGCTGAGCGGAAAAACGTATACGCTGAATGCCCGTGCCGTCATTAATGCAACGGGGGTTTTCACCGACAGCATATTACGTATGGACGAGCCCGATAGTGAACCCATTATCGCTCCCAGCCAGGGTGTACATATTATGCTCGACAAAGATTTCCTGCCGGGTGAAGCAGCCATACTCGTACCGCATACGGATGACGGGCGGGTGTTGTTTGCCGTCCCCTGGCATGACAGGATCATTATAGGCACAACGGATACACCGGTGGGTCACGTGGAGATAGAGCCCCGGGCGTTGCCGGAAGAGGTCGATTTTATCCTGCAACAGATAAGCCGGTATCTGCAAAAAGTACCAACCCGTGCGGATATCCGCAGCGTTTACGCGGGACTGCGGCCCCTTGTGAAGAGCAGCAGTAAAAAGACGGCCGAACTCGCGAGGGATCATCTGATACTGGTGGCTGATTCAGGGTTGATCACCATTACCGGCGGCAAGTGGACTACGTACCGGCGGATGGCGGAAGACACGGTGAATACGGCTATGGAGAAGGCGGGCCTTCCCAAAAGGGAATGTGTCACGGCAGGCCTGCCGATACATGCGTCGCCGGGGGAAGAGACCAGGGTGAAGCAGGGAATGGGTGGGGGGCAAGAGGCCGCGTCGTTGGGTGAAGCCCTTCACTACTATGGTACTGATGCGCCGGCGATCCGGAGTCTCGTCAAGGCTCATCCGCTGTGGGGTGAAAAACTCCATCACCGTCTTCCCTATATCCGGGCAGAGATCGTCTGGGCGGCCCGGGAAGAACTTTGTATGACAGTTGAGGATGCCCTTAGCCGTCGTACCCGGGGGTTGCTGCTGGACGCGCAGGCCGCTATCGATGCTGCGCCGCTGGTCGCCGCGTTATTGGCGGAGGAACTGGGCAGGGACAGCGCCTGGCAGGACCAGCAGGTGGAGGAATTCAGGGAACTGGCAAAGGGGTATCTGGCGCAGGCGCCGGAACCGACGAGCAAAGACTGAAGGGGGCGGATGAGACGCGGAACGGAGGGGACATATGCGGAGGGCAGGCGCGCGCGGGGCGGGGCAGGTGCGAGTGTGCGCGGGGCGGCGTATGTGCGGGTGTGTATGAGACAGGCTAGTATACAAACCTAAACTACATATCATGACTCCATTTTTCGGCGAATTTATTGGGACGGGGGTCCTCATTTTTTTGGGACAGAGTGTGGTCAGCAATGTGGTCCTGGAGAAAACGAAGGGGCAAAACAGCGGCTGGATCGTCATTAGCTTTGGCTGGGCGATAGCTGTTTTTGTGGGAGTATATTGTTCCGCCGCGTCGAGCAAGGCCCATCTGAATCCTGCCGTAACGCTGGCTTTTGCGGTGTTGGGCAAATTCTCCTGGCAATTGGTGCCGCTGTATGTCGGTGCGCAACTGCTGGGGGCGATGGCGGGTTCGTTGATGGCCTGGTTGTGTTTCCGGGCGCATTTTGGGAAAACAGCAGATCCCGATGCTAAACTGGCTGTCTTTTGCACAGCCCCTGCTATACGAAGTTATGGGGACAACCTGCTGACGGAGGTGATCGCCACTTTTGTGCTGATATTGGGTATATTATTCATTGCGGCTCCTTCCAGCAGCCTGGGGGCGCTGGATGCCCTGCCGGTAAGTCTGCTGGTATTGGGCATTGGGCTGGGGCCGGGTGGACCTACGGGTTATGCGATCAATCCAGCCCGGGATCTGGGTCCCCGCATCATGCACATGCTGCTACCGGTGCCGGGCAAACGAAATGGAGACTGGGCGTATGCCTGGGTACCTGTATTGGGTCCATTATTGGGGGCTTTAGGGGCGGTGGGCGTTTTTAAACTGGTGCAGGGGTAGAAGGGGTGCGGGGCCAGAAGGGGTGAGGGGTGAAAAAAATCCCCGCTGAAAAAAGCGGGGATGACTAATCAAATTCCTAGCCAAAATTATTCTTCTCATTCACATACACATACGAAGAAACAGGGCGTTTGGTTTTCATAGGTAATATTTTTTCTTGTTAAAATTCTTTTAACGGCTATTCCCGGTGGTGAGCTTCCAGGAGTAGGGTGCCCGCCTCCAGAAATCGTTCAAGATCGCGATATCGCTGTAATAAATTCCCTCTTTCCTCCGGATCGCTGAATTCTGCGTTTTCGGTGGTCAGGCAGGTTTCTACCATTGCCCATAGGGTATGCCGGCATTCGTGTAACCGGTAGTCGCTAAAAAAACGTTCGATCACTCCCATTGGATCCTGCCTTTCTTCGTCCTTGAGCAGCAGTATCCTGTCGAACAGTTCTTTCTTTTCCAGAAACTGTGACATAGATAATTATTTAGACATTAAGATTTTGTTCGCGCCTGATGATCGGCTCAAAAAACGGACGCTTCACTTATCCGTTGGAGTAATGAGAGGATGGTGTCATTTTAGTAAGAGTACTAAATTAGTGAAATATATAATCCTAATAAAAAGAAGTTTTACACTGTCGATAAGATGATAGAACAGGCCTTTTCGATCTCTTCTTCGCTGATGACCAGCGGCGGAGCGATTCGCATACATGCCGGAGCAAATAAAAACCAATCCGTTAGAAGTCCTTTGTCGATGCAGGCATCGATAATACGTTTGTTCTGTTCAAAACTATCGAACTCTACGGCAATGAGTAACCCGGAGCTTCGGACCGCCCGAATGGAAGGATGCACCAGCAGCCGGCGAAACAGTTGCTCTTTATAGGCCACCTGTGATATCCAGTCCTCTTCGAGCAGCACCTTCAGGGAGGCAAGGCCGGCAGCGCAGCAAAGGGGGTGTCCGCCAAAAGTGGTGATATGTCCAAGCACGGGTTTATCCGTCAGCGTCCACATCTTCCCGCGACTGGCGATGAAGGCGCCCATGGGCAGGCCTCCTCCCAATGCTTTTCCCAGTAATAAGATATCCGGCACCACATCATATCGTGTAAAACCCCAGAGGCTGCCTGTGCGGCCAAAGCCGGCCTGGATCTCATCCAATACCAGCAAGGTCCCTGTCTCATCGCAACGTTTGCGTAATAACTGCAGCCATTCTTTATCCGGCGTATAAACGCCTCTTTCCGCCTGGACGGTCTCGGCTATCACACAGGCGGTCTGATCCGTTATGACGGCCAGGGCAGCGGCTGTATTATAATCCACATGCCGGATGCCGGGCAGCAATGGCCGAAAGGCATTGCGCCAATATTCGTCGCCTATGATGCTCAGTGCGCCCTGTGTGCTGCCGTGATAAGACTGGTTGAAAGCTACTATTTCTGTGCGGCCCGTGACGCGTTTGGCCAGTTTCATGGCTCCTTCTGTCGCCTCAGCGCCGCTATTGGTAAAATACACTGCATCCAGGGAGGGGGGGAGCTGTGCTGCCAGCAAAGCGGCATATTCCACCTGTGGGGATTGGACCAGTTCGCCGTATACCAGCAGGTGAAGATAACGGTCAGCCTGGTCTTTTATCGCCTGTACGACACTGGGATGACGATGTCCCGTATTGCAGACACTGATGCCACCGATGCCGTCCAGATAGGCTTTTCCTGCCCTGTCATACAGGTACAGTCCTTCGGCTTTTACTATTTCCAGTCCAAGCGGGGCGGTAGAGGTCTGGGCGACATGTTTTAGAAATAAGCGATGGTTTTCGGTGCTCATGGAAGCGCAAAGTTCGTAAATTTAGCTATCAATAATTTTAGGATATTTACAACAATTAAAACTCCTGATATGGCTACCATTCTACCAGTCGAAGGCAAGTCTCCGCAATTTGGAAAAGATTGTTTCATTGCCCCCAATGCCACCATCGTGGGTGATGTAAAGATGGGCGAAAAATGTAGTGTTTGGTTCAATGCTGTGGTAAGAGGCGACGTGAACAGCATTACCATCGGCGACAAGGTAAATATTCAGGATGGCGTGATCATTCACGGCACTTATCAAAAGACCAGTGTCACCATCGGCAATGAAGTATCCATCGGTCACAACGCCATCATACATGGCTGCACCCTTAACGATAAGGTACTGATCGGTATGGGCGCCATCATTATGGACAATGCCGAAATAGGGAAAAATTCCATTATTGCTGCCGGGGCGGTAGTAACAGAAGGGACAAAAGTCGAATCAGGGACCATTTACGGCGGCGTTCCCGCCCGGAAGATCAAGGATATCCCGGCGGATCTGATCTCCGGGCAGATAGAACGGATCGCCAACCATTACTGCATTTATGCAGGCTGGTTTAAAGAGGTCAATGCGGCGCCGCATATATAGTCCGCAAGGCCTGCCTAATTAGTCCGAAACAGCTACCCAATCACCCCTAAAAGACAACCACCAACCCGTCTTCTCAGGTTAAAATTAAGGGGCCTTACTTGCAAATTCAGGATAATATTTGTAGGTTTAAATTCGTTATAAAGATGTCCCATGAAACCCTACAAAACCATATTTCTCCTCTTTTTCCTGGCTATTTTAATGACCGGTATTTCTTCCTGTGGGTGGCTGCACAGGACATTCGGGCCAAAGTACGGGTGTCCCAGCGATGGCAAGAATATTGGAGCCGAGAGGATACTTAGTGGAGAAAAGGTTCCGAGGGGACCAAAGTTCAAGGCCTAGTGGTGTGAGGACCGGATGGTGTGGCTGAGAAAGGTGCGGTGGCCGGCGAGTTATTAACAGCGTGTACTATACCCTAATATAAACTATAAAATCCCTACTCTATGAGCCCTCTAACTCTAAGGACTGATTTCGGCTGCACGGAAGCCGTTATCGACGAAGACTGCGGCTTAAAGCGGTTCTATGAAGTCGCCAACATTCTTTCCGACGATCTTGACATTAAGTTCACACAAAAAACCGATGATTTCGATTCCCTGATGTGGGATTTTTTGTACAAAGGGCATATTCTGACCCTTCATTACAATATTTATACCGGCATCTCCATTTATCCCCGAAAATTCAGGGAGGCTCCCCGGAAGGATAATGACGCTGTAGTGGAAGTAGCGAAATTCCTGGAAAGCAAGTTATTGATCAATACGGCCCGGCGTTATATGTCTTAGGGCCAACCTGTTCTGGCGAATGTTTGCTGAATGTTATCAAGACCCGCTATGAAGCGGGTCTTGTTTTTTTGATTTATATTGCCTTATGGTGTCATTTAAACAGCCTCAGCCTTTCTATACCAAACTAGCCATGGTGCTGATCAGCCTGATCGCCCTATTCTATATTGCCATCTGGGGAAAAACGATACTCGCGCCGCTGGTGTTTGCGCTCTTGTTCGCTGTCCTGCTGTTGCCGGTGGCTGCCTTTATGGAAAAAAAGTTTCATTTTCCCCGTAGTATGGCTGCCCTGCTGGCTGTTCTGCTGCTCGTCTGCTCGCTCATAATGCTGTTTTACCTGGTGGGCTCCCAGATAAGCAGCCTGGCAGATGACTGGCCCCAATTCAAGCAGCAGGTGCTGACCTCGGTGAATAATCTGCAGCAATGGATCTCCATGAAATTCCATGTGCGGATCAAACAGCAGAACAATTATGTTAACAATGCGACTACACGTTTGTTGGAGACCGGCTCATCCGTCATCGGAGAGGCTCTCGTATCCTTATCTTCCCTGGTGCTTTTTCTGGTGTTTATCATGATCGACACGTTCTTTCTGCTGTATTACCGGAGACTGATCGTCCGTTTCCTCGTTGCTGTCTTTAAAGAGGCGAATGCCGTCATCGTCTACGATATCATCGCACAAATACAGACAAGGATCCGCCAATACATTCTGGGGCTGCTGCTGGAAATGGTCATCGTAGCGGCCGCAACCTGTCTGGCCTTGTGGATCCTTGGCGTTAAGTATGCCATTCTGCTGGGAATACTCACCGGATTGTTCAATATAGTTCCCTATATCGGCATTTTCACCGCCCTGCTGCTCAGCACGCTGGTGACCTTTGCCACTGCGGGCGCGACAAAGATCCTGCTGGTCGTCGGCACCATTTTCGGCATTCATCTTATCGACTCCAATATATTATTGCCCGTTGTCGTAGGTTCAAAGGTGCGGATCAATGCATTGATCACCGTACTTGGCGTGATCATCGGCGAAGCCGTCTGGGGGATACCAGGCACTTTTTTAGCCATACCGATCATCGCCATGGCCAAGATCGTATTCGATCGTGTTGAAAGTCTCAAGCCCTGGGGCATGTTGTTTGGAGACGAGCGTGATGAGAAACATCCCGAACCGCTGAAAGAAGAAATAAAAGAACAAGGTCACGATGTGACTTTCGTTCCCGAAGAAAAATAAACGGAGGTTTTCCGGACGTATTGAACGGAATATTCGATCAGCAGGATAGCAGCCAGCAGACCGGCTGTGTTCTGGGACATGGAAGTATAACATCCGGTGATCCTGAGCAATTCGCCAAAGCTATATACGTGAAAAATTCCCTGTGACGATATTTCGAGATATTTATAAACAGCTCCGATAAAAAGAGTAATAATAGTGAGGATGATCAGGGTACGGCTTCTTCTGATGCGCAACATCATATTGCAGATGACGTAGACACAAACAGCAATAAAGAAACTCATTCCCATATGCGCGGAGAAATGTAATATCTTCTGATGATCTGACAGTGAATCGGGAAATATAAATCCGAAATAAACAATGCCTGCCAAAAGCGCTCCTCTCACGAATCTCCCGATCGTTTTATTTGTTTGTATGGATTCAATTCTCACGATGACTCATTTCAAATGTTCTAAACGAAACTCATGCCAAAATGAAGGATGCGCCGGGCCTACCGTTAAAGAAACATTAAATTAAGTCTTTCAATAATTCTTTTCGTCGATGGAGTTCAATATGGAGCAATAGCTGACATATCTGTCTTCGGCAATATGTCCTTCGCGGACAGCGTCTTTTACTTTACAGCCGGGTTCTTCGAGGTGGATGCAGTTGTTAAACTGGCATTGGCCGGCGAGGGCACGCATTTCGGGGAAATAGCCGGAGAGGTCCTGGCGGGAGATGTCTATCAGGCCAAATTCCCGCATGCCGGGGGTGTCGATGATGCGGCCGGAGGCTGGTGTGGGGGCAGGAGAGGTTGAGGGCAGATCGAACATTTCTGCAAAAGTAGTGGTATGGATCCCTTTGCCGCTCCACCCGCTGACGTCCTGTGTCTTGAGTTGCAAGTTGGGGAATAGCGCATTCAGGAAGGAGGACTTCCCTACGCCGGAGTGACCGCTCAGGAGGCTGATCTTACCCGCCAGGAGTTGTTTGACCTCCTCCAGTCCTTCGCCCGTATGCACGCTCATCCGGATGAGGCTATACCCTACCCTGGAATACATTTCCTGCCATCCGGCAAATTTCTCTTCTTCTTTTTTCCGATACAGATCGCTCTTGTTGAAGAGGAGGATGGCTGGAACGTGATAGGCCTCGCAGGTAACGAGCCAGCGATCGATAAAACCCTGGGAGGTACGGGGTTCTTTCAGTGTAACCACCAGCAGCGACTGGTCGATATTGGCCGCCACGATATGATGCTGCATGCGGTGAGAAGGCGATTGGCGGTTGATGTAGTTCTTACGGTCGTGTATTTCCGTTATGATGGCTGTCTTTTCTTCTTCATTTTCGGGAAGCATTTCGACGTCGTCGCCTACGGCAAGGGGATTGGTAGAGGTGATACCGTCAAGCTTGAACAAACCTTTAAGCCGGGCGTTCCACACGTCTCCTTCGCGGGTCTTTATGACATACCAGCTGCCGGTGGATTTATATACTTTGCCTGTCATGGTGTGAAACTAAGGGAATTTCCGTAAGATCGTCCACTTCAGGATCAATTCCAACAGGAGGAATAGTGCCGCGGCGAGAGCAAAGGGATAGAACTGTTCGGTATACCGCCGTATCGTGGAGGTTTCGATCTTTGACTTTTCGAGATGATCGATCTCATCATAGATATTCTTCAGGCTTTCGTTATCCTTGGCGCGGTAGTAGCGGCCGCCCGTCTCCGTAGCTATCTGGGTGAGCAGTTTTTCATCGATATTGACCTTCTCCTTTTGGAGTACGACCCCCCCCGGTGTCTGGACAGGCACCGGCGCGAATCCTTCCGTACCCATGCCAACGGTATAGACTTTGACGCCGACAGATTTGGCAATTTCTTTGGCCGCGTTGGGGTCGATAAACCCGCCGTTATTCTCGCCGTCTGTCAACAGTATCACGACCTTACTTTTAGAAGGAGAATTGCGAAGACGATCGACACCCGTGGCAAGGCCCGAGCCGATCGCGGTACCATCTTCCAGCAGACCGCTCTGTACATTGTACAATTGTGTTTTCAGCATTGTGCGGTCGGTGGTAAGGGGGCACATGGTAAAACTTTCGCCGGAAAAAATGACCAGCCCGATCCTGTCGGTGGGGCGGTGGTCGATGAATTCAGCGGCCACATTTTTGGCGGCCTCCATGCGATTGGGGGTAAAATCCTGGGCCAGCATACTGCCGCTGATATCGAGGCAAAGGACGATGTCGATGCCTTCTCCTGTTACCAACTGTTCGTCGTTGCGCGTTTGTGGCCGCGCCAGGGCGATGATCACGCATCCAATGGTCAGCAGCCGGAAGACAAAAGGCAGGGGGCGCACCATATTCTTCCAGGAACGTGCGCCATAAAACTGCCGTACGGAGGAGACCAGCACTGTCGCCTGTCCCTGGCCGGATCTTTTTATCTCCCAGTATATCAGTAAGGGGATAAGGATAAAGAGCCCGAAAAAGGCCGGCTGGCTAAAAATAATATGTTGATACCAATCGTACAGCACGTGTTGCTTTAATTAGTTTTTGTATCGTTTGCGGCGGCGGCGCGTGCAGCCGACTCGGCGTTTGCAGCCATCACTTCCAGCGCCTCCACGGAATTTCGCATCACCTGGTAATGCTGTTCAGTATCTGCCGGCGCCGGCTGGTATTTGGCAAATTTCACAAAGTCGCTCATCCGAAGGGTTTCTGCCAGCGGAGCGAATTGTTCTCCCGGCAGGGGCAGCCGGCGTAATTCGCCGATCAATTCTTCGCTGGTCTCGGCAAGACTGGAAATGTTCAGCCGCCGTGACAAAAAAACACGCAGGATATCCCCTAGCCTGCTGTAATACACTTTCACCGACCCATTCTCCGGCAGGTGCTGCCGCTGTAATTCGTTCAGTTGCTGTATCGCCTCTTCGTAGGGAGAAAGTTTTGGCGTCTGTACGGCGGCGGCTATTGTCTTCAATATCTTTTTCTTTCGCACCAGCCAGACGATCAGGGCCAGAGAGATCAGCGCTACAGCGGCAACGATCCAGCCAAACCAGCGAGCAAAGGGGTTGGGCACTTCGATGATATCCTTGATGTCGTGAAAGTCTTTTGAAGGATCGATCCTGGTGTATCCTACCTCGATGCGGACCGAATCGCTGAGATATATCTTTTTTCCTTCCTGGAAAGGCAGGCGGGGGATGGCCCAGGCTCCGGAATCAAAACTTGTCACCGTCATATATTGCCGGTAATAGCGATCTCCGGCGCGCATGGTCGAGTCGACCTTTCCTTTCTCAATAAAATCAAAATGGGGCAGGCTATCCAAAACAGGCCAGGTGAGCGGAGCGTTGCCAGGAACGGTAGCTTCCAGCATTAACTGTATGGGTTCCCCGATGAGTATCTTCTGTTTATCTACCGTTGCCTTCAGAACAGGCCCGGGTGTGGCCGGCGAATGCCTTTTCTGTGCACAAAGCCCGAGGGCCGGGAGCAGGCATACAAAAACAGCGATGGTATATAAGATTCTTTTGTTCATGAACTATCCTGGCCGGTGGCGTCCGACAAAAAACCGTTGTAAGATCTTAACGTAGTCTTCGTCCGTACGCAAGTGCAGAAGATCGCACCCGGCCCTTTGAAAAATACTTTTACACAACTCCGTCTGGTTAAAAAAAGATTGCTGGTAATTCGTGCGGACGAGGTAATCATTGGTATCTACCCAATAGCGGCCCCCCGTCTCCGCGTCTTCCGCCTCTATCATTCCGATGGCCGGCAGCTGCATATCCATCTTATCATAAACCTTAATACCGATGATGTCATGTTTTTTTCCTCCCACTTTCAGCGCGTCTTCGAAACCGTTGTCGTCCAGAAAATCGCTCAGCAAAAATACGATACTCTTCTGGCGGACCGAGCGGGTGAGAAAACGAATGGCCTCGCCGAGATGAGTGCCTTTTTGTTTAGGCTCGGTCGTCAGCAGCTGACGGACGATATACAAGACGTGTTCCCTTCCTTTTTTGGGTGGGATATAGGCTTCGATCCGGTCGCTGAAAAAGATAACCCCGACCTTATCGTTATTGTTAACAGCGGAAAAGGCAAGAATGGCGCACAGTTCCGTGATGAGATCTTTTTTGCGCGCGTGTACGGTGCCAAACAACGAGCTGGCGCTGACATCCACGAGCAGCATGACCGTCAACTCGCGTTCTTCCTCAAAAAGTTTGCTGAAAGGGTGATTGAACCGGGCAGACACATTCCAGTCGATGAAACGGATATCATCGCCGGCAGCATATTCCCGCACTTCCCGGAAGCTCATTCCTCTTCCTTTAAAAGCGCTGTGGTATTCTCCGGTAAAAAGGTGGCGGGTGAGCCGTTTGCTTTTTATTTCCAGCTCGCGCACCTTCTTTAATATTTCGGCCGTTGTGAGCATGCGTTGCTGCGGTTAAGGTATGGGAATAGCTTTCAGCACTTCATCGATTACACTTTCTACATTTACGCTTTCGGCCTCGGCCTCATAGGTAAGTCCGATGCGATGACGCAGTACATCTTTAGAGATGGTCCGTACGTCTTCGGGGATAACATATCCCCGTTTGTTAAGGAAAGCATTAGCCTTTGCCGCCAGTGCCAGGTTGATGCTGGCCCTGGGGCTACCGCCGTAAGCGATGAGCGGTTTCAGCCGATCCAGCTTGTACTTTTCCGGCGTGCGGGTTGCAAATACGATATCGAGAATATAATGTTCTACCTTTTCGTCCATATAGATCTGCCGGGTAAGGTCCTTGGCCTGTGTGATCTCCTGCATGGAAACCACCTGTTCTACCCTGGCAGACTGGAGTCCCTGCACGTTCTGACGGATGATCAATTGTTCTTCCTGTTTAGTAGGATAGTCGACGATGACCTTCATAATAAACCGGTCCTGCTGGGCTTCCGGCAATGGATAGGTACCTTCCTGTTCGAGTGGGTTCTGCGTGGCCAGCACCAGGAAAGGTTCTTCCAGTTTGTGGCTGGTGTCGCCAAGGGTGACCTGCCGTTCCTGCATGGCTTCGAGCAGGGCGCTCTGCACCTTTGCCGGGGCGCGGTTGATCTCATCGGCCAGCACAAAATTCGCGAAGATGGGTCCTTTGCGGACGACAAATTCATGTTTCTGCTGGTTGTAGATCATCGTGCCGATGACGTCAGCAGGTAATAGGTCGGGGGTAAACTGTATCCGGCTGAATTTTGCATGGATGGCCTCAGACAATGATTTTATAGCCAGTGTTTTAGCCAGTCCGGGTACGCCTTCCAGGAGCACGTGGCCATTACTCAGCAAGCCGATGAGCAGACGGTCCAGCATGTGGTGTTGCCCAACAATCACCCGTCCTACCTCGTCCCGCAGGCGATCGATAAAACCGGCCTGGTATTGTATCTTGTTGTTCAGTTGTCTGATATCTTCTGCTGTATAAAGCATAATGCTGAAATTATTCTATTGGGCCCCGAAAATAAGCAATTCACCTTGCAAGTAGCTTGCCAAGTTACCCTTTTTGTCCGGAAGAGAATTATAATATCAATTTAATTGAATATATAAACAATAATTATCTGATTACTGAGTTTTAAACCTGGAAGCCTTTTGACATTCCAATCCGTATTTATGAGAGGATGATCCCCAAATCGACTATATTCTCCCTTACAGCCAGCTTACTGGCAATAGTGGGTTGTTTCAGCCAGGGCCCTTCGGGGCAGGATCTTGATCTATTGACAACCGCTCCCTGGAAATATGAAAAAGCCGGTTTTGGTTCAGGAGACGATGGCGTCTTCGACGCGCTGGACCCGCGTATCGCCGGCGGTGAAAAAGATAATACTATTATTTTTTGTAAAGACGGCACGGGCTATACCAAACTGAACAATAAGCACAAGGATAGTTTTCCATTCATATGGTCTTTCCAAAACAATGACAGTACCATTTATTTCCAGGATCAATACTATAAGGTACGAACCCTCACGAAACACCGTCTGGAAATATATGCGGATCAGAAGCTAGGCGGATCGAATACCCGCTATACGATCGTACTTAGCCATTAAGAAAGATATTTCCCCACGATGGGCACCCGCCGGCCCACTCCAAACGCTTTACAACTTACCCGGATGATGGGGCAGAATTGATTCCGTTTGTATTCACTGGTATTTACCAGCCGGAGTATACGCCGGACCACGGTTTCGTCGATGCCCATGGCGATGATGTCTTTGGGTCCCTGGCGGCGTTCGATGTATTGATACAATACCATATCCAGGACATCATAGTCCGGCAGGCTATCGCTGTCTTTCTGACCGGGGCGCAGCTCTGCCGAGGGCGCCTTTTCGAGAATGTTGACGGGTATAATTTCGCCATTCTTATTGATATAACGCGCCAGGGCATATACCTGCCCTTTATAGACATCCCCCAGCACGCTGAGGCCACCTGCCATATCTCCGTATAAAGTGCCATAGCCGGTGGATAGTTCGCTCTTATTGGAGGTATTCAGTAATACATACCCGAATTTATTGGCCAGTCCCATCAGGATATTACCGCGGGTGCGGCTTTGCAGATTCTCTTCCGCGAGGCCGAAGGGCGTGTCCTTGAATGCCGGTTGTAATGTATGTATGAGCGCGTCATATACTTCACGGATGGGAATGATATCGTAGGGGTTGCCGAGATTGCGGGATAATTGTTCGGCATCGCCCACAGAATGCGAGGTTGAAAACTCAGATGGCAGCAGGATGGCCCGGACGTTTTCCCGGTCCAGCGCTTCACAGGCCAGGGCTAGTGTGACAGCGCTGTCAATGCCGCCGCTGCTGCCTAAAATAGCTTTTTTAAAACCCATCTTGGAGAAATAGTCACGTATGCCAAGGATCAGCGCCTTATGTATCTGCGCGATATTGTCTTCGCGGGTGAGGTACCGGAGTATTTTATTTGGGTCGCTGACACGGGATACGCGCATGTCTTTGTCGAATATATCGGCGTGTGGTTCGTGCCGGCCGGATGTTACTTGGGGGGAGGCGGCTGTAGTCGTCTCTTCGTGTGCGGAAGGGTGCGTTTCTGTGAGAGTGATATCGAGGTTTTCGCTGTCTTCGTCCCTGTTGATCGGTATCGAAAATCCGGGTAGTATCTCCTCGAACAAAGGCGGCACCGGATGGGGCAGGTCGACAACGGCAAAATCTTCTTCAAAATAGCTCAGCTCCTTTACCAGGTGACCCTTGGCGTCATAAACGACGCTGCCGCCATCGAAGACGATCTCTGTCTGAGAGCCGACGGCATTGCAGTAGTACATGGGCAGGCGGTATTTGAGGACGTTCTGCCGGACCACTTCCTTGCGGTCCTCATCGTGATCGTAGTCAAAGGGTGAAGCGGAAATATTGATCATCAGATCCGGATGCTGGCGCACCAGCTGATCCATGGGGCAAACGCGATACATGGGATTGTCACCAAGATTCCAGATGTCTTCGCAAATGGTGAGCGCTATCTTTTTTCCTTTGAAGGGGATGACATTCCATTCATAGGCAGGTTCAAAATACCGGTATTCGTCAAAGACGTCGTAATTGGGTAAACAGGTTTTATGTGCCACTCCTTTGATCTCCTTTTCATAGAGGAGCCAGGCGGCATTGAAAAGATCCTTCCCTTCTTTTACCGGATTGCGGGCGGGTGCGCCGACGATGACACCGATAGTATCAGCCTCGGCACGGATATGGTCGATAGCCGTGTAGCATTGTGTTATAAAATCTTCGAATTCCAGGAAGTCGCGTGGCGGATAACCGCAAACGCATAATTCCGTAAAGACCACCAGGTCGGCTCCGGCGGCTTTGGCCTGGCGAATGCCTTCGAGGATCTTGCGGGTATTTTCTTCGAAATTACCTACGTGATAATTTTGCTGGGCGATGGCGATCTTCATGATGATGCAAAATTACGTTAAATCCTATATTTGGGCGTGTGTGTTATGCAATCCACTGAATCATTTGCCGTTATAAAAAGTATACATGACCAAATATCGTACACTCAGCGCAGCACTGATCGCCTTTGTCTTTTCTTTTGCAGCCTGCCGCGACCGGGGCGGGCCAGATGTTTCTGCCGTCAATGTCGGAGACGTCCATATCGAGCGGTTTGACGCCGCATTTTTTGCATTGGACAGCAACAATATCGTGCCGGGGTTATATGCCCTGAATCAGCGTTATCCATGGTTTACCGGAGATTTTGTCGGAAATATACTGGGTGCCGGTGCTTTATCCGACACCAGTCGTATAGCTTTTGCGGCAACGCGGCAATTCCTGACCAGTTACCGGCAGGTCCGGGACTCGCTGGAATTGAAATACCGGGATCTGAGCTGGCTGGAAAAAGAATTGAAGCTGGGGTTCCGTTATATAAAATACTATTTCCCGCAATATCATCTTCCGGCGAAGGTAGTGGCGTTTATCGGTCCATTTGACGGACCGGGAGTAGCCATAACTTCCAATGCGCTGGCGATAGGGCTGCAATCCTATGCCGGCCGGAATTTCTCCTTTTATCTTTCGGCGCAGGGGCAGGAGTTGTATCCGCAATATGTCTCCCGGAGATTTGAGCCGGAATACATCACAGCCAATTGTATGCGGAGTCTGGCGGAAGACATCTGTCCGGACAGCAGCGATGGCCGGCCACTCATCGAGCAAATGATCATCAAAGGCCGGTATTGGTGGCTGGCTGGTAAATTACAGCCGGAGGCCCCCGATAGCATACGGACAGGATATACGCAGGCGCAGTTGAAATGG
>Ga0105237_10003935_pt1 | contig 17393 bp, 13 predicted proteins | sample KBSC24metaG_FD_81520 | JGI IMG/M metagenome (GOLD analysis project Ga0105237, IMG submission 81520) | Corn rhizosphere microbial communities from Kellogg Biological Station, Michigan, USA - KBS C2-4 metaG | ecosystem: Host-associated > Plants > Roots > Rhizosphere > Soil | place: Michigan, USA... | reverse complement strand
TGTTGCCATACCGACAGCATATTACTTTATGCAAAAATGGCTGCTGCATTATAATTACCACGCTGAGTTATCATGGTGGGTATTTGCGGCAACAGCAGCCGGCGCAATAATAATAACGCTGTTAACCATAAGCTACCAGAGCATTAAGGCAGCTTTGGCAAACCCGGTGAAAAGTTTGAAATCAGAGTAGTCATTAGTCACTGGGCATTAGTCATTTGTAAAACATTCCGTCAATGACTAATGATGCAATTATTAGTGAATTACCAACCAATGACCAATGACAGCGAAGCGAAATGACTAATGACCAATTAAAATGATAAAGAATTATTTGAAAATTGCCTGGAGAAACATTGTTAAGAACAGGGCTTCTTCAATTATTAACATCGGCGGGCTGGCCGTTGGCATGGCTGTTGCCATGCTGATAGGTTTGTGGATTTGGGATGAGCTTTCGTTTAATAAATATTACCAGAATTACGACCGCATTGCATCTGTAATGCAAAGAAAAACTTTTAATGGCCAGGTAAATGCGGGCGGGGCTGTCTCGCTGCCACTGGAGACGGAGCTTCGTAGGAATTACGGGAATGACTTTAAACACATCTTTATAACATTTTGGAACGACCACCACACTTTGATTGTGGGCGATAGGAAAGTATCATATCCCGGCAATTTCGTTAGTTCGGAAGGCCCTGAAGCGATGTCGTTAAAAATGTTGAAAGGCTCGAGGGCAGGATTGCAGGGCCCATCAGGGATACTCATTTCACAGTCGGTGGCCAATGCATTATTTGGCAGCGCCGACCCTATGGGCAAACTGGTTAAGATGGACGATAAGGCCAGTTTTGCAGTGTCGGGGGTTTACGAGGATATGCCGGTTAGTACCAGTTTCCACGACATTCAATTTATGGTACCCTGGGATTATTTCCTCACCTCACAAAGCTGGCTACCCAGAGCCGCAACGGACTGGAGCGAAGATTCTTTCCAGCTATTTGTGCAATTGGCCGATAACGCCGATATGGCTGCGGTGTCTGCAAAAATTAAGGATATCAAACTAAAAAAAGCGCCTCCCGCCGAGGTAAAGGCCAAGCCTGAAGTGTTTTTGCAGCCCATGAGCAAATGGCACCTATACAGCGAGTTTAAAAACGGGGTTAATACGGGCGGTGCTATTCAATATGTATGGCTGTTTGGTATCATTGGTGTGTTTGTACTTTTGCTGGCTTGCATTAATTTTATGAACCTAAGCACAGCCCGTAGCCAGAAAAGAGCAAGAGAAGTTGGCATACGCAAGGCCATCGGCTCGTTAAAAGGGCAATTGATAAGCCAGTTTTATTGCGAATCGTTGCTGATTGCCTTGTTTTCATTTGCGTTTTCATTAGTCCTGGTACGGCTTGCCCTGCCTTTCTTTAACGATATAGCGGGTAAAGAAATCGCTATTTTATGGACTAACCCATTTTTTTGGTTAACAGGCATCTTATTTGCCCTGTTTACGGGTATTATAGCAGGCAGTTACCCGGCATTGTACCTTTCTTCATTTAATCCGGTAGCTGTATTAAAAGGCACGTTTAAGGCAGGTCGTTTTGCAGCCTTACCGCGCAAAGTACTGGTAGTAATTCAATTTTCCGTTTCTGTTATACTTATTATCGGCACCATAATAGTTTTTAAACAAATTCAATTTGCAAAAAATATTCCTGTAGGGTATACAAGGGCTGGCCTGGTTGACATAGGAACAGGCAACCACGAATTGGATAAGCAATTCTATGCTTTAAGGGCCGACCTTATAAAATCAGGCGCCGTAACCGAGGTAACTGAATCCTCAAGCTCTGCGACTGCTATTCATAATAACAGGGGTGATGTTACCTGGGAAGGGAAAGACCCTTCGATGGCAGTTGATTTTGCGAACATAAGGGTAACCTCAGAATACGGCAAAACGCTAAACTGGAAGTTTGCGGACGGAAGAGACTTTTCCAGCGCGAATGTTACCGACTCAAATGCTGTGATACTAAACGAAGCGGCGGTTAAATATATGGGGTTAAAAAAGCCAATTGGGGCTATCATTAATTTCGGCAGAGTGCATACTGCTCATACGGTTATCGGAATTGTGAAAGATATGGTGATGGGTTCGCCGTACGAACCGGCTCAGCAAACAATTTTTTATATAGATAAAAGCGATTTTGACGACATAATTATCAGGGTCAATCCTAAAATAAGCGTGCACCAGGCGTTAGACAAGATTGCAGCAATATGCAAAGTCTACGCTCCTTCCGTGCCTTTTTCATACAGCTTTGTTGATGACGATTATGCAAAAAAATTCGCGAATGAAGAACGCATCAGTAAACTGGCGACCACACTTGCCACGCTCGCTATCTTCATCAGTTGCCTTGGCTTGTTTGGTATGGCGTCGTTTATGGCTGAACAACGCACAAAGGAACTTGGCGTGCGCAAGGTGCTTGGTGCAACAGCGTTCGGCCTGTGGCGTTTATTATCAGTTGACTTTATAGCCCTGGTTATAGTTGCATTACTAATTGCGGCACCAATCGCTTATTATTTTATGCACAATTGGCTGCAACATTATACCTACCGTGCCGAAATATCATGGTGGATATTTGTCATAACAGGTGCGGGTGCTATTTTAATAACATTAATAACGGTGAGTTATCAAAGTATAAAAGCAGCTTTGGTAAACCCGGTGGAAAGTCTGAAGTCGGAGTAATTAGAAACGGGAAGTTAGAGATTAGAAAGGAACTTCGGATAATAACCATCGGTCGTGAACTAATGAACAAGTGAACCAATGAACTATCTATGATACGAAACTATTTAAAAGTGGCCTGGCGCAGCTTGTTAAGAAACAAGTCGCATTCATTTATTAACATTGCCGGCCTTTCGGTAGGCCTTGCTTGTAGCCTGCTTATTTTACTTTGGGTGCAAAATGAGCTGAGCGTTGATGCATTTCATAAAAATAGCAATCATTTATTTACGGTGTACGGAGTTGTACATAATAACCATGAAATAAATGGGAGCTATGACACGCCCGGTATTTTAGCTGATGAAATAAAAAAGGTGATCCCAGAAGTAGAGTATGCAACAGGTATGGGATTTGGCGAGTTTAGTGTCTTCCAGGTTGGGGATAAGGTGCTCAAAATAAAAGGTAACTCAGCAGGGGCGGATTATTTCAAAATGTTCAGTTACCCTCTTCTGCAAGGCTCGGTGCAAACTGCACTAAACTCACCGGCTGCCATCGCTATATCAAGAAAAATGGCGGAACAGTTTTTCGGGAGCCCTGAAAATGCGATGGGCAAATCCATCCGCTACCAAAACAGTAAAAACTTTATGGTATCTGCCGTATTTGAAAACTTACCAAAAAACGCTTCGAAACAGTTTGAGTTTTTAACAAATTGGGAAGCATTCTTAACCAATAACCCCTGGGCCAGAGACATGGGGAACACCGGGCCACCTACCTATGTTATGCTCCGTAAGGATGCCAATACTGCATTGGTCAATAAAAAAATAACAAATTTCTACGACCTTTATTTTCACGCAAATCGCAAAGCAAACCGGTATTATGTTGACCTGGCGCTGCAGCCTTTTGGCGAATCATACCTGCACAACAACCTTGATAAAGGCAAACCCGATGGCGGACGGATTGAATATGTACGCCTTTTCAGCATCATCGCCATTTTTATTTTATTGATAGCCTGCATCAATTTCATGAACCTTACCACCGCGCGCTCGGTTAAACGCGCCAGGGAAATAGGGGTAAGGAAAGTGGTCGGCGCATTACGCTCATCCCTGATCTGGCAGTTTATAAGCGAGTCGTTATTAATTACATCGATGGCTGTAATTGTTTCACTTGTGTTGCTGGCTTTGTTGCTGCCCGTATTTAACCAGATCACCCAAAAACAAATTGAATTACCTTTTAACCTGGTCCCTTTCTGGTTAAAGCTTGTGGCTATAACATTAATAACCGGGTTGATCTCCGGTAGTTACCCGGCGTTGTTTTTATCCTCCTTTAATCCCGTTAAGGTACTAAAAGGCACACTTAAATTAGATTCAGGCACAACTATTTTCCGAAAGGGGCTTGTTGTATTCCAGTTTGTACTGTCTGTTATATTGATAACTGGTACCATCATCGTTTCCAGGCAAATGAATTATATTCAATCAAAAAACCTGGGTTATGATAAAGAAGACCTGGTTTTTTCTACGTTGGAAGGAGACCTGACCAACAAATATGGACTGTTTAAAAACGAATTACTAAACATGCCGGGCATCCAATCAGTCACCCGGATAAGTGCGCCTCCAACGGATATTTATGGCAGCACCGGAGCCGTTAGCTGGATTGGTAAAGATACAACCACTAATATCATGTTTACCCAAGTATCAGTGGGGTATGATTTTTTAAAAACCATGGGGATGCGATTGTTATCAGGCCGCGATTTTTCAAAGGATTTCCCTTCAGATACAGCGAACTATATCCTGAATGAGACTGCTGTAAAAGCAACCGGGTATAAAGAGCCTATCGGGCAACCATTTACATTGTTTGGGAGACCTGGCAAAATAGTAGGGACTGTTAAAGACTTCCACTTTCATTCAATGCATGAACAGATAGGCCCAATGGTATTAAGGGCCGGCGAAAACGTACCGGGAGGGGTATTGGTAAGGACTAAGCCGGGCAAAACCAGGGAAGCGCTGGCTAGCCTGGAGCGTTTGAGCAAGCAACTCAATCCTGCTTTTCCTCCAACTTTTTATTTTGTTGACGAAGAATATCAAAGATTATATAACAACGAACAGATCATCAATAAGCTGTCAAACGCATTTGCTTTCCTTGCTATATTTATATCCTGCCTGGGCTTACTCGGATTAGCCATGTTTACCGCCGAACAGCGGATTAAAGAAATCGGGGTCCGCAAGGTGCTTGGTGCAAGCGTGCGATCGCTGTTTGGTTTGATGTCGAAGGAGTTTTTGTTGCTTGTAATAATTGCCTTGGTAATTGCAACGCCGGTAACCTGGTATGCCATGAATAATTGGCTGCGGGGTTTCGCTTACCGCGCACCCCTGCAGTGGTGGATTTTCGTCATTTCGGGCGGATTGATCATATTGATTGCACTGGCAACAGTAAGTTTCCAGGCAATAAAAGCTGCATTGGTTAATCCGATAAAAAGCCTGCGGAGTGAATGATTATAAATCAGAGGCCAGAGATTTAGTAAAACTCCGGCTATGAACCATTAACTATGAACTAACAACATGATAAAAAACTATTTAAAAGTGGCCTGGCGGAACCTGGTAAGGAACAAGGCCCATACATTTATAAATATGGCCGGCCTTTCGGTTGGACTTGCTTGCAGCCTGCTGATTTTGCTGTGGGTGCAAAATGAAGTTGATATGGATGCTTTTCACACAAATGGTAAGAATTTATACCAGGTGTATGAGCGCCAATATTTTGATCATAACGTTAAAGGACAATATTACACTCCCGGAGTTTTGGCGGCTGAAATGAAACGGGTACTTCCTGATGTAAAGTATGCAGTTAATGCTGTGTTCGACGAGTGGCATACCTTTAAAGTCGGCGATAAAATAATATCACGTTCAGGCGGCGCTGCTGATGCTGATTTTTTTAAGATGTTCAGCTATCCTTTGGTATTAGGAAAGGCACAGAATGCCTTGACCGACCTTTCGGGCATTGCTTTATCGCAAAAAATGGCCGTGGCTTTTTTCGGCACCCCGCAGGCTGCCATGGGTAAAACCCTTAGGATTGACGATAAGAAAAATTACACAGTGACAGCAGTGTTTGAAAATCCAGGTACAAATTCCTCTTTAAAATTCGATTTCCTTTTAAGCTGGGGCGCTTATCTGCTCGATAATCCATGGGCAAAAGCCTGGGATAATAACTCGCCCTATACCTACGTTCAACTTCGTGACGGAGCAGATGCCGCCGCTGTTGATAGAAAAATCACAAACTTTTTAACTGACCGCGATAAATTTGAAAAGAAGGGCACATTTACCCAGGAACTGGCCCTGCAAAAATTTGACGAGGTTTACCTGCACAACAATATTATAAGCGGAAAAATTGACGGCGGCCGCATTGACTACGTGCGCTTATTTAGTATTGTTGCCGTTTTTATCCTGCTGATAGCATGCATCAACTTTATGAACCTGACGACAGCGCGTTCCGTCAACCGCGCAAAAGAAATAGGCGTGCGGAAGGTGGTAGGTGCATTACGCGGGGTGCTTATTAAGCAATTTATCAGCGAATCCATATTGCTTACCACAATGGCAGTATTAGCATCGTTGGTTTTGCTGGCGTTCTTGCTTCCTTATTTTAATGAGATCACCCAAAAAGAAATTGAAATGCCGTTTAACATGGTTTCCTTCTGGCTTAAACTACTTGCAATTACCCTCGTTACCGGAGTGGTATCTGGCAGCTACCCGGCATTGTTCCTGTCGTCATTTAACCCGGTAAAAGTATTAAAGGGCACCTTAAAGCTAGACGCCGGTACCACTATATTCCGTAAAGGACTGGTAGTTTTCCAGTTTGTGCTTTCGGTGGTGTTAATAATCGGCACTATTATCGTTTCAAGACAGGTGAACTATATTCAGTCCATCAACCTTGGTTTCGATAAGGAAAATCTTGTTTACATCCCTGTGCACGGCGCCTTGAACCAAAATTACGAAGTGTTTAAATACGAGGTGTTAAAGATACCAGGTATCCGGTCGATGACGCGAAGCACCGCCGAGCCTACAAATATTATTTCGTCGACCATCAACGTGCAATGGGAAGGAAAAGACCCCGGTCTTAATGTATCATTTAATAATAGTGCTGTAGGGTACGATTTTATAAAGACCGCAAAGCTAACGCTGGTTGCCGGTCGCGATTTTTCAAAGGAATTTCCAACTGATTCCAGTGGCTTTATCCTTAACGAAACCGCTTTGGCCCGTACGGGTTATACCGATCCTATTGGAAAGACCATAACGATGTGGGATGCCAAAGGAAAAATAGTAGGCATTGTAAAAGATTTTCATTTTAGCTCGCTGCACGAAAAAATAAAGCCGCTTATTTTGTTTCTGGGAGAGAAGGCAAATGGCGGCACTATACTAGTGAGAACTATGCCCGGAAAAACAAAACAAGCATTGGCCGGCCTGGAGAAGGTTTACAAGCAGTTTAATCCGAACTTTAATTTTAATTACACTTTTTCCGACGACGAATACACCAAGCTATACAACAACGAGCAGGTGGTTGGCAAGCTGAGTGACGCATTTGCTTTCCTTGCTATATTTATCTCGTGCCTCGGGCTACTTGGCCTGGCTATGTTTACGGCCCAGCAACGCGTAAAGGAAATTGGTATCCGCAAGGTGCTTGGGGCAAGCGTAGCATCACTTTTTACGCTGATGTCATCGGAGTTTTTGGTGCTGGTGGTAATAGCACTGCTGATTGCAACACCACTGGCCTGGTACGGCATGAACTATTGGTTGCGAACATTCGCCTATCACCCGCCGGTTGAGTGGTGGACATTTGCATTGGCTGGTTTACTTATAATCGCCATTGCATTGGCAACCGTAAGTTTCCAGGCAATTAAAACTGCGCTGATAAACCCGATAAAAAGTTTGCGTTCGGAATGATAGCGGTAGCTATCTGAAGGCATCAAATCCTATTGGCAGCCTGTGGTAACACATGCTGCTTTTTTTATAATTATTAAAATTCGGCTGTAACTATCGGTTTTAATCGGTGGCTCTTTTTAAAAAAAGATTTTTAATTGCATTTGTTTACCTTTATATATTAACACACTTAAATCCCGATTCATGAAGAAATTACTTTTACTAACTATCGCGCTGATTGGCGCAGCAAGTACTTATGCACAAACAATAAGCTATGGCGTTAAGGCCGGCGTTAACTTCTCAACATTTTCAGCTACGGTTAGCAATCTTACCGGAACTTCAGCCAGCTTAACAGGCTTTCACGTTGGCGGGGTGGTTGACTTGAAATTTAATAAGTCCTTTTCTATCCAACCAGGTATATTATACAGTACAAAAGGTGGCAGTTCAACTACCGCTGGTGATGGAAGCCAGGATGTGGCCTTATCAGCTTCGAAGGTAACCTTCAACTACCTCGAAATCCCTGTTAACTTTTTATACCATGCGCCCGTACGCAAAGGCAGCGTATTTATCGGCGGTGGCCCTTATGTAGGCTTTGGCCTTTCGGGTAGTGCGCCTTTAACTACCGATGAAAACGGGCAGCCAACCAACCGCACTGAGTCGGTGCATTTCGGCAGCGGCGTTGATGAAATACATAACCCGGATTTTGGCTTTAATTTTATTGGCGGTTACCAGTTTACCAGCAAGGTAACCCTAAGCGTTCAGTATGGCCTTGGCATACAGAACCTGTCGAACGATCCTGTAGTTCGCATTCATAACCAGGCGCTTGGGTTCTCATTGGGCTATTTCTTTAAATAATATACTGTCGCACTTCTTTCCGGTTTACATAGGCTAAACCCGGTTTACCAAAGTAAACCGGGTTTTTATTCACAGGTGTAAATTTGCAGTAATTGGTTTAAAATATCGGGTTATTGGTTTAAAGTGTTGCATGCAGTGAAGATAATTTGAAACATTTGGCGCAAAAATTAGCCTCACAATCAAAACATGCATAGCCGAATCAAAACCAGGCACGTAGCCGTAGCCCTTCTTGTCTTCGTGTCATTAAAATCATTTAGCCAGCAAAATGCACATCAAATTGCGAAAACCCTGATCGTTCAGTCTATGCAAGCGATGGGGGCGGGATGGGACTCGGTTAAAACAATGTCGCTTGACGGTTACGGTTATCAAAATCAAATTGATGAGTCTGAACGCCCGGAGGGCCCCTACATCCCCATACAGATACAACGCAATATTTTAATAGATATAGCCCATAACACGTCGCAGGTAGTCCAAACAACTCAAAGCTACATCTTTGGGGTAACCGATACGACCGTGTTCAACGGCGACGAGATTGCCACAAAAGCCGGTGGAACATTTGTAGCCTCGCAAAATGGCGTGGAATTGCGCGACGAATTAAATTTATCGCCCGAAATTGCCCTGAAAAAAGCACTTGGTTCCCCGCACTTAACTTATTTAAAAGATACCATTTATCAGAAAGCCAACCACAGCATTGTTTCCTTTAGAGATAAGGGTTTCCCGGTACGGATTTTTTTAAATAAAGAGACCAGTCTGATTTCGGCGATTGAGATTACCAAACCATTTAACCAGGATTTTTCAGGTATTTGGGGCGATATTAAAAAGACGATTATCTATTCATTTTGGATGGTGCTGAGTAAGGGCATACATTACCCCCTGCAGCAGGATTGCTATTTAAACAATTATTACAAAACCAGTTTCCTGGTCGACAAATGGAAAATTAACCCGGCGATAAACTCCGAAGCGCTGCAAATACCGGAAGATGTTAAGGAGCAAAGTAAGCAGCTTGTTGGCAAACAGAACGAAGCATTTAAGCAACAAGTCGACAAAGGCGGTAAACAAATAGCGCCGGGAATTTGGTTTATAAACGGGCTTTGCAATACTACGGTTGTTGAACAGCCTGATGGCATTGTGATTATCGAAAGCGCTTTCTCATCATTTTATTCAGATTTAATCATCGCCAAAGTACATGCATTAATTCCCGGGAAAAAAATAAAGACTTTAATTTCAACCAGTGACGCCTGGTTGCATATTGGCGGCATGCGTTCGTTTGCAGCAATCCCTGGTATTAAAATTTATCACCCGACCCGTAATCAGCCATTGCTCGAAAAATTACTGAAAGCACCTTACAAAACAGAGCCGGATGTGTTGGCTAAAACTGCTAACCCATCATACACATTAAACGGGGTAACCGACACTTTGGCTGTTGGAACCGGCAGCAACAAGATGGTGATGTATTCCTATAAAACCGAAACCGGCGACAGGCAGATGATGGTTTATTTCCCCCAACATAAGTTGCTTTACACCAGCGATCTTTACCAGGGGAAGTACAAGGGCGATTACTGGAATAAGCAGATTGTTTGGGAGGTGTACCATTCAATCAAAACCCGTAAAATTGATGTGCAGCATTTTTATGCTATGCACTCCAGAAACCTGCTTGATTTTAAAGATTTGGAAAAGGATGTGCTTGCAGACATGCAATAGGCAACTTTAGTAGGATATACGCGATTTAAAACAAAAACCCGGTTAGCAAGCGCCAGCCGGGTTTTATTTTATAGGTATAAAAAACTTTAGCAATACTGCTCAAAGGCGCCAATAAGATTATCGGCAATCATTTGTGCAGGGCGGCCTTCAATTTGATGGCGCTCTATGATGTGTACCAGTTTGCCGTCTTTAAACAGCGCCATTGAAGGCGACGATGGGGGATAAGGCAACATATAATTGCGCGCTTTATTCACTGCATCGGTTTCCATTCCTGCAAAAACTGTTACCAGCTTATCAGGATGTTTTTCACTTTGTGCTGCCATACGAGCAGCAGGGCGTGCGTTGGCCGCAGCACAGCCGCAAACCGAATTTACCATCACAAACACTGTTCCTTCGCTTTCAATAGCTTTGGTAACCGCATCTGCATCTTTTAACTCTTCAAAGCCAACCCTGGTCAGTTCTTCCCGCATTGGGGCTACTAAATATTCCGGATACATTTTTTCTGTTTTCTAAATTTTATAATACAAAAATAAGAAATGATAAGCAGTAAACGTTTAAAAATGCGAATAATAACAATTTGCTGACGGAGGGGAAGAAGTCGGAAGTCCGAAGTCGGAAAGTCCCGACGGTGAAAAAGTCGCGAAGAGCAAGCGGGAAAAACCAGAAAAAAATTAGCGTTTACACAATAAATGAAACCTATTGATACTCAAATATTAACAAAAACATGATTTTGATTTTCTAAAGTCATTAACTATCTTGCTGCCCCTAATTAAAGTTACGATGAAATTGAAACCGTCTGACGTAAGTACAGTTATTATTGTAAACAAAAACAAAGAAGGCTCGCAAACGCTGCAGGTTAAAACAAAACACATTGAAAGGCTGAAGCATTACGTGCTCGGTATTTTAGCAGTAATTACAGTATTAACCCTGTCGGTAATATATCTTACGCACAAAAGCCAGCAGCAGGAAGAAGAGAAACAACGCCTTGTAGCCCAGCTTACCAAGCTTAAAGGCGAGGTACCCCCGGCCGATATTGAAGAAAAAAAGGCAACTACTGCCCAGGGTTATATCCAATCTATAGAAGTTAAGCTTAAAACCATAAACGACTATCTGAAAAAACGCGGTTTAAAAGGTTTTGCAACTAAAGCTGTCGGCGGCAATGGCAACGCCGAAGCAGCCAAGCTTACCGATTCGGAAACCTATTCGTTGTATGATGAATATTTAAATCGCCTGGTGCATACCGTGGCATTTACGCCCATGGGTTACCCGCGGGTAAGTTCATTGACATCCTATTTTGGTTACCGCAGTGACCCTTTTAATACCTCAAATGCTGAGTTTCATCCCGGCATCGATTTTAAAGGTGAACGCGGTGACGAAGCGAAATGTACGGCAACCGGTAAAGTTGTTTTTGCAGGGCGTTATGGCGGCTACGGCAATTGTGTTAGAATTGCCCACGCCAATAATTTTGAAACGTTATACGGACACCTTTCGCGCATCACCGTAAAAGTGGGACAGGAAGTTACCGTGGGACAAAAAATTGGCGAAATTGGTTCAACCGGGCACTCAACCGGTAACCATTTACATTATGAAGTGCGCAAAGACGGCAAGGCTATTAACCCCATTAAGTTTTTAACGCTTAATAATTAATAACAAAACCAATCATGGCATTATTTTCAAAAAAAGAGAAAGTTGCATTGGATCTGCAATCAATATCCACATTGATCAGTGAGGGATGTATTTTTGATGGCAACCTTAAAGCACCTGCCTATGCACGTATCGACGGACAAGTAACCGGTGATGTAATGGTTGACGAAGGCCTGATAATTGGCGAAAAAGGTACGATCCAGGGCAACGTCATCACCAAAGAAATGGTTATTTACGGCGAAGTGCATGGTAATATCCAAACAAATTCCCTCGAAATTAAAGCCTCCGGCAAAGTAACCGGCGAAATACGCACCCAAACCCTGCAGGTTGAAAATGGCGCTGTTTACAATGGCAGCCTGTCAATGACCCAGAATAACAAACTTGCCCAGGCAAATAAGCTGCCCAGAGTTGAGCAAAAGGTTATTGAAGTAGGGTAGTCCATTGGTTCATTTGTTCATTAGTGGAAAGTTTGACAATTTTTTTCGCGGGGGTCATTTTTTATGTTGACTTAGTCGAAGGGTAAAATTAAAACATCTGATAATCAGTATGTTTCACAGCGTTCCGGGTGTTCCACCATAAAAAATGGAACGCTTCGCCATAATTAATTTCCAGTTGGCGCCTGAATGAGATTGGCACTTTTTGAAATCCCCGAACACAAAAGGCTCCGCCAACTGTCACGATCATCAGCCACTGACCTTTAAAAGCGATACCAATGAACTAATGAACCAATGAACATCAACACTTGCCATAGGGCAACTTAAATTCCCCGATTTCATTTTCATAAACTGATGCCTTACCTTTGATAAAAAAACTAAGAAAAGCTATGTCATCAGTAGAGACCGAATTTGTAAAATTCAAAGTAAAAGATATCTCTTTGGCCCAATGGGGGCGCAAGGAAATTGAATTAGCCGAAGCAGAAATGCCGGGTTTAATGGCTTTACGTAAAGAGTACGGCCCGTCGAAAGCATTGAAAGGCGCGCGCATTGCCGGCTGCCTGCACATGACTATCCAAACAGCTGTTTTAATTGAAACTTTGATCGAACTGGGTGCTGAAGTTACCTGGTCGTCATGTAATATATTCTCAACCCAGGATCATGCTGCTGCTGCTATTGCTGCTGCCGGTACTTCGGTTTATGCCTGGAAAGGTATGAACGCTGAAGAGTTTGACTGGTGCATTGAGCAAACATTATTCTTCGGTGAAGACCGCAAGCCATTAAACATGATTTTGGATGATGGTGGTGATTTAACCAATATGGTATTGGATAAATACCCTGAACTGATTGAAGGCATTAAAGGTTTATCAGAAGAAACTACTACTGGCGTACATCGTTTATATGAGCGTATGAAAGCCGGTACCTTGCCGATGCCTGCGATCAACGTTAACGACTCTGTTACCAAATCGAAGTTTGATAACAAATACGGTTGCCGTGAATCATTGGTTGACGCCATCCGCCGTGCTACCGATGTAATGATGGCCGGTAAAGTGGCTGTTGTTTGCGGCTATGGCGACGTAGGTAAAGGCTCAGCTGATTCATTGCGCAATGCTGGTGTACGCGTTATCGTTACCGAAATCGACCCTATCTGTGCTTTACAGGCAGCAATGGAAGGCTTCGAAGTTAAAAAACTTGGAACTGCTATTGCTGAAGCTGATATTGTTGTTACTGCTACCGGTAATATGAATATCGTTCGCGAGCAGCATTTCCGCGCGCTGAAGGACAAAGCCATTGTTTGTAACATAGGTCACTTTGATAACGAGATTGACATGGCCTGGTTAAACGGCGCTTATGGCAATACCAAAATTGAAATTAAACCACAGGTTGATAAATACACTATAGACGGCAAAGATCTTATTGTATTAGCCGAAGGCCGTTTGGTAAACTTAGGTTGTGCAACCGGTCACCCAAGCTTTGTAATGAGTAACTCGTTCACCAACCAAACTCTGGCACAGCTTGAGCTTTGGAACAATGGTTCTGCCTACGAAAACAAAGTTTACACCTTGCCAAAACATCTTGACGAAAAAGTTGCCCGCTTACACCTTGCCAAAATTGGCGTTGAGCTGGAAGTTTTAGACCAGGATCAGGCTGATTATATTGGTGTAACTGTTGAAGGACCGTTTAAACCGGAGTATTACAGGTACTAATTTTTAGGTGAAAGCTTAAAGGCGAAAGTTGAAAGTTAAAATATGCATAGGAGCGGCGCCAGCCGCTCCTTTTTTGTACGCTGCCGCGAGATTAGCGTAGCGTATCTCGTGGTGCGGTATGTGGTAAGCTTTCAGCTTACGGAGCAAAAAGCTTGTGGTTTGGATATTGAACAAGCAGGCATTATCGACAGTGAAGCTGAAAGCTTCAACCATGTACCACCACGAGTTACGCTACGCTAAACTCGCGGTAGCGGGTTATTATTTTAATATAATAGTATTATACTATCAATTAACCCCTTACCACCTGCATAATCCCTTGCACTGCTATACAGATAATGCTCCGGTTCATCAACCCAACCTGCAACTACTGGGTTATCATGAATATAATTCAATTTTTGGTCAATTACTTCATTGCTCCAAAGTTCTATAGGATGATTTTCATCCTGCTGCCAAAACTGAAAATTTTCGTTATTTGGATTTTGCTTACCCTCGCGTTCAAAAAACCAAAGCAGCCAGTCGCGCCGGCTTTCCTGCTTATTTTCACTAATGGCTTTGGTTAATGTTTTCGAGGTGTGTCTTTTTACATCTCTTAAAATGTTGCCAATGGGCTTACCTTTTGAGCTGATAATGAGATGCACATGATTGCTCATGATAATCCAGGCGTATAATTGAAGTCCTTTGTTTTTGATGCAGTATTCGAGGCTTTCAACAAGTATGTCTTTGTATTCTCTTCTTGTAAATACATCTATCCATCTTACAACGGTAAAGGTTACGAAATATATTCCTTCGGGATTGTAGAATTTGTAATTGCGGCTCATGGGGTTAAATTAGTGATTTTGTTTCGAAAGCTGAAAGCTTTCGCCATGCCGCACCACGAGTTACGCTACGCTAAACTCGCGGCAGCGCTATTTTTACAACAAATCATACGACCCCCTTATCCACCCAAAAAGCTGAGGCCTTAATTCATTGGTGCTGCTTAGCCTGATGTTGTTTTGATACCTGCCCACAACGGCAATCGTCTTTATCAAATGTGGTATCTCAATCGGCTTTGCTGAATAAAATTTCAAATCGAGTTGTTTTTGCATGGGGCGGATTACGAAGAATGTTTGGCGGTGCACAAACGTGATGCAATTCGGTGTGGTGCCCACCAACACATCGGGCCAGTCGGCAACTTCGGCCAAAAGCTTATCGAACAGCAGTAACAGTTCATCGCTTTTGCCCTTAAATAAATCATCGAGACTTACCTTAGCACAATAGTGGCTTTGATGCTCACTTACTAACTCCCGCTCGCACTTTGGGCAGATATATGACATAGTTTAAAACACAATTGTAAATGTAGTCCCAATTCCCGGTTCACTTTCAACACTAATATTACCGCCAAATGTTTCTATCTGCGTTTTGGTCATAAACAAGCCCACGCCTTTGCTGTCATATCCGCTATGAAAAGTGTGGTTGAGTTTGAATATTTTGGCGCCATGGCGTTTTAAATCGATCCCGAGCCCGTTGTCACTAAATGTTAGCGCTACATGGCCTTCTTTCACAGCCGATGTAATATTAATTTGGGGTGGCACATCGGCTTTGCTGTATTTTAACGCATTACTTATCATGTTATAAAATATACTCTCGAGGTACATTTTAGGGAACTTCATTACCGGTACGCCGAAATCGGTATTTATGGTAGCATGTTTTGAAACTATTTGCCCGGCCAGCATTTTTTTAATGTTGCCGGTCAATTCATCCAGGTTGCAATCATCGTATGGCAGGTTTTGGTTATTCCTCACTTCAAGCACCTTCATCAATTCATTAAGCGTATTGATAAGCGTTGTGCTTGATTGTTTCAGCATCTTTAAATAGTCGGCCTTTTCCTCTTCCGCCTCTGAATCGCCCATCATATCCAGTATCATATCAATACTACCGGCCGGCCCGCGCAAATTATGGGCAACTATGCGGTTAAAGTCTTCAAACTGGCTTACCCGGTTTTCAAGGTCCAGCGCGCGCTTGTATTCGTCAATGTCGGTGCAGGAGCCAAACCACTTGATGACTTTACCCTGTTCGTCCTTCATTGGCAGTGCCTGGCATAAGTGCCATTTATAAATCCCGTCAGCGGCCCTTTTAAACTGCATCTCAACCTGGTATGGATTACCGGTACGCAGCGATTCGGCCCATGCTTTAGTATGTTTTTTGAAACCTTCGGGATGCAATACGGGTTCCCAACCATTTTTCTTCGTTTCCTCAAAACTCATCCCGGTAAAATCGAACCAGTGCTTATTATAATAATCAAAGTTTCCACCCGGGTTTGCAGTCCATATCATTTGCGGAATTGAATCGGCGAGGAATTTAAACTCCTGTATTTTTTCTATGGTTTTATCCTGCTGCTCAATCAGCTCAATATGCTCAAACATTATGTCGTTAAGCTTCTCCTGCGTTTCGAGCGATTGTTTAAGGGCGAGCTCGCTCAATTTATAGGCGTTTATATCCTGGAAGGTGCCGTAGAGTCTTTTGCATACGCCGTCTTCGAATTCAACATTGCCAATAGATCTTACCCAAATTCTTTCGCCCTTGGCGGTAACCATCTGTCGTTCTTCGTTCCATGGCTTGCCCTCAGTTAAGGCAAGGTGCAGTGTTTCCTTTATCCGTTCGCGGGTTTTAGTATCTTCATAAAAATTAAACCCAGATGCCAGGCTGGGCTCATAATCGGGTTCAACACCATGAATTTCTTTAGTGACCGACGACCAGTAAATTGCATTTTTAACAACATCAAATTCCCAGCCGCCAACACGGGCAACCTGGTTGGTCTGCTCCAGCATTTGGGTAGTTCGTTTAAGGTCTTTTTCTAAGTTATATCTCTTGGTGATGTCCATCCCGTTAACAATAACATAAGGCTCCTCTCCTAAGCTTTCTTCAAGAAAGTTATTGTACATCCATATATGCAGTGAGCCGTCCTTATGGCGGGTGGATGTTTGTCCCTGCGAGGTACCCTCTGTTTTAATTTTAACCAGGTATTCGTCCACAGCAGCATGAAATTCAGGCATGTTAACGTCGTACAACGTCATTTCCATTAGCTCATCCCTGGTATAACCTAAAATTGACGCCCCCGCATTATTTATTGAAAGAAATTTCCCCTTTAAATCATGCGTAAACATCAGGCCGAGCGAGTTTTGGAAAAATATTCTTAATTTTTCCTCGCTGGCGGCAAGTTGTTTTTCCTTCAAAACTAAGTCAGATACATCGCGCCCTATGCCAAATATATGACCGCTGGCAGTTTCCGGTGTCGATGTCCATTCAATAGTTTTGTATTCGCCGGTAATAGTTTTAAAGCGCTGTAAAAAATTGGCGGTACTACGGCCGTCTGCTAATTTTTGCAATTCCTTAGCGGTGCTCTCGATATCATCGGGATGGTAAAATTCAAAGCTCGACGTGTTTAACAAATGCTCCTCACTCCAGCCAAATATTTTCGTGAATGCGGGGTTTA